>JACKQG010007207.1_pt1 | contig 11324 bp, 12 predicted proteins | sample 8237621 | NCBI WGS metagenome assembly JACKQG01 (sample SAMN15677084, study PRJNA649215) | marine metagenome | biome: marine; feature: Black Sea; material: saline water; isolation source: suspended particulate matter (SPM) from the Black Sea western gyre | collected 2013-06-09/2013-06-10 | depth... | reverse complement strand
GCGTCGTTGTTGGCGGCGCAAGAGGTTGCGCCGCGGGTTGATCCGTTGGCGTACAGGGAGCCTCAGGGCGGCAGTGTTGAGCCTTTGTTGGGGTTCTTGGGGGCGGTGACTCGGGGGGCTGATGCGCCAGGGCGTGAGTTGATACGGGAGCCGTTGTCGGCTGGTATGACGTATGCGTCGTTGGGGGAGGCTGAGGGGGTCAACTTCGGCGATTGGTTCAATGGGCGGCGTTGGCGTGAGGCATATGACATTGCGCAGGATCGTTCTATTGGTCAGGCGGTTGCTCTTGCTTTTCTTTCGTCGGGGGATGAGGGAAATCGGGTTACGGATGAAGATTTTCTTATGCGGCATACGCAGGGTAAAGATCCAACTTCTGATTACAAGGTCGGGTCGGCGATTGTGGATGCTGCTTTTAGGGGGATGAATCCTATTGATCCGCTCAACTTTGCTCTTCGTGCTTTGGTTCGACTGTCGCAGCGTGGTGCGGCAGCGTTGGGGCGGAAGACTGTAAATGAGGGGATTTCGTCGGGTAAGTTGTTGGATCCTGCCAGATTTTATTCGTTGGATGATGAGGCGGTTGATGTCAAGGCGTTTCTTGACGATATGCGGAGTGGTCGTCCCGATCCTGACGTTTATCAGCAGTATGCTGATGTGGTGGTTGACGGTATTATTTCTCCGCAGAACTTTGGAAATAATACGATTAGGACAAGGGATGTTTTGGGGCTTCGGACTCCTTCGCCCAGGGAACTGTCTGCGCCCGTCAAGTCTAAAGCAGACCACTGGGTTTACAATCAGGGTCCTCAGAGTGGCGGATCGGGGAGTTCTGCTTCTGGGATAAATCACTATTTGCGTGAGGCGGGTTTCGTTGATGGCCTGCAGGATCCAGAGTATATCGAGCGTGTGGCGGCGCTTGTTGCAAACGATTTGCAGGAGATTGTTGTTAGGTCGGTTGACGCTGTCGGTGTCGGTCCGACAATGCCGTTGTTGCGGACGCAGGTGCGAAATAGTCCTATTGGCCCGTCGGCGTCTACGGCCCCTCCTACGGGTTCTTTGTCGGCACCTAGGAATCATTTGCCTTGGGCCCAGCAGCGGCAAAAAGACATTTTGGAAATAGTTGTCGATCCTCGCAAGGATATACTGACCTCTTTTGACGCCCGTGCCGCTGGCGCCATCGGTGAGAGCGAGGTGTTGTTGAATCCTGCGACTATTGCTGCGAATACGGTGCGGTCAAGTCCTTCTATGGCTGAAGCAGTATTTGGACCTGGTATACATTCTTTGTCTCAGTCTGGTCAGTCGGGGGACGACTTTATGAAGTGGCTGCTAACAAATGAGTGGCTTGGAAGCAATCCCACCTCTGGCTGGGCGGCACATGGAGCGGTTCCGCCTCATGCGTTTACAGCAGCCCAAGCAGATTTGTTAGAGGCGGCTTTGTTGGCGGCTCAAAGAAGGGATTAGTTGTGACCAGGGTTGGTGTTGGCCGTAAGGGTGTGGTGTTGTGAGGAATGGTGGTGGCCGGGGTTGGGATTGGGATCCCGAGTTGGGTGAGAAGGTGATGCCTCAGTTGTGGCAGGATTTGTTGGAGTGGTTTTTGCAGGGTCCTGATCGGGAGCCGAAGTTTCAGTATGAGTGGGCTGAGCAGCAGGGGTGTCATCCTGATTCTGTGCGTCGCATCAAGCGTGATCCACGGTTTTTTCGGGAGTGGGATCGTCGTGCTGCTGAGTTGAATGTTCATCCTGAGCGTACTCAGTCGGTGATTGATGCGTTGCATTCTCAGGCTGTGGGTGGGTCGGTGCAGGCTGCTTCTTTGTATTTGCAGTATATTGAGAAGTTTACGCCGAAACGTAAGGTTGTTGTTGGTGATGGCGGCGATGTGTCTGATTTGACTGATTCTGCTTTGGCAGATGAGTTGGATGCTCAGGTGCATCATTTGCGTGTGGTGGGGGATTAGTGACTGGTTTTGATGCAGCGTTTCGCCGCATCAAGCGTGGGGAACGCATGTTGGAGGCGGTGGTTCGTCGCCGTGTTGAGCGTGCAGTGTTTTCTGCGTTTGGTGTGAAACCGTTTTGGTGGTCTGAGTTTCGTGGCTGAGATGAAACGGTTGTTGGAAAACATTTTGGCTGATTTGGATGCTGTCCGTGGGGAGCGTGAGGAGGCGTTGGGTGAGTGGCCTGCGTTTACGGCGGAGCAGTGGGATGAGGTTTCTGGTTTGGAGTGGCTGGAGGATGGTTCCGTCGTCTTCGTTGATGACGATGACGACGGGGACGGCTAGTGTCGCGTTTGGGTGAACTTCGCTTGGAGGCGGAGTGGAGGCGATGCAAAACAGATGAGCAGTATTTTTTGAAAAAGTATTGGCATATTGCTCATCCTGCTCATGGGCGTATTCTTTTTGATTTGCGTGACGCGCAAAGTGAGGCGCTCCGACGTTGGGCGGGCAATCGGTATTCGTTGACGTTGAAGGCCCGTCAGATTGGGTGGACGACGTTGGTTGCTGCTCACCAGTTTTGGTTGGCGTTCTTTTTTGATGATCAAAACATTATTGATTTGTCGCGGACTGAACGTGAGTCGATTTTGTTGTTGCGTAAGTCGAAGTACGGGTTCAAACATTTGCCTGAGTGGATGTTGGCTCGTGGCCCTGATTCAACAATGGAGCATCAGCAAAAGATGGGGTTTACGAACGGGTCAACGATTACGTCGTTGCCGTCTGCGTCGGATCCTGCCCGTGGCGAGTCTGCGTCGCTGGTGGTTGTGGATGAGTGGGCGTTTTTGCCGAACCCTGAGGAGGCTTGGGCGAGTATTGAACCTGTTGCTGATGTTGGTGGCCGTATCATTGGTCTCAGCACAGCGAATGGGTCGGGCAACTTTTTTCATGAACTGTGGGTTGGTGCGGAGACTGGCAACAATAGGTTTGATCCTATGTTTTTTCCGTGGTCTGCGGGCGATGGGGATCGTGGCGAGGCGTGGTATCAAGGCAAGGTTGAGTCGATGTTGCCGTGGCAGTTGGCTCAGGAGTATCCGACGACTGCTGAGGAGGCGTTTATCAAGTCAGGTAACCCTGTGTTTGATTTGGATGCGTTGGATCGGTTGGCTGCGTTTGTTCAGCCGGGTGTTCGGGGGTATTTGTCGTCGTCTGGTGGCGGTGTGGAGTTCCGCCCCGATTTGGTGTTGTCGTAGTGTTGGAGATTTGGCGGGAGCCTGAACCGTCGCACATTTATTGTATCGGTGTTGATACTGCGGAGGGTTTGGCTCACGGCGATTATTCGTGTGCGCAGGTGTTGGATGTACGTACAGGGGAGCAGGCCGCTGTGTGGCATGGGCATATTCCGCCTGACGAGTTGGCTTTCGAGGTGTCGAATCTGGGTTTGTGGTACAACTCTGCGTTGTGTTGCGTGGAGTCTAATAATCATGGTTTGACGACGATTGTGCAGTTGCGGCATTTGGGGTATCCGAATCTGTTTCGGAAGCGGGCGTTGAATCAGGTGTCTGCGAAGGTGTCGATGGAGTTTGGGTGGAAGACGACTCGTACTACTAAACCGTTGTTGATTGATGATCTTAGTATGGCTTTGAGAAATGACGAGTTGACGTTGTTTGATAAGTTCACTGTCGCCGAGTTGCGAACCTATGTTCGTAACGAGCGGGGCACTATGTCTGGGTCGCCGCATGATGACCGTGTGATGGCTTTGGCGTTGTCTAATCAGATGCGCCAGTACGTGTTTATGCCAGAGTTTGCACCGAAGGTTGATACTTATTGGACGGTTGACTGGTTTGCTCAAATGGTGCGCAGTGACACCGATGCGGATGATTTCCGTATCGGTGCTTCCACCATGCGTGGGACAGTGTGATCGTACTATTGAGGGAATGCGGAACATTTCCGTGTTTCTATGTGACCCCGTAGGAGGGTTTTTTATGGCTGGAAAGTTTGTGTCTCATACGTCTGCGTCGCAGACGGTAGATGGCGCTACTGGCAAGAACAACAAGATGGAGCGTGGCGGTTCCGTTGTCGATAATCCGATTTGGTCGCCGGGTGGCTCACAGTCGCCGAAGCAGCGGTCAGGTTCCCCGTTGACGGGTTCTGATGGCGGCGGCGACAAGGGGTCGGCTGTGAAGTCGCGGACTACGCCGGAGAATCAGCACGGTACGACAGGTCAGGTTGAGCATGTTCACGCGCAGCCTAATCTGCGTGGCAGCAACGCCTGATCGTGGCGGTTTTACCGCCTGAAGCCACATACGTGGAGTTTCGCGACTATATAGCGAAAGTTCGTGGCCCACTGTCCGACGACGAGTTGTTGGACTTGTGGGAGTGGCGGCAAAAGTTGTCGGGTATAAAGATTGTGACGGGTGCGGCGGCACGCGCACGCATGCCTGCCGATGAACGCGATTTGACTATCCGGGAACGGGAACAAAAGTTGGTTTCTGAAGCGAAGGCGCAAGGTAGAAACATTGAACCTGTCGGTTCTAGGTGGGTGTGATGCCACGTAAGACACGTTCTGAACTACATGAGTCTCTTCAACGCAAGTTGGAGGGGTCGATTCGTTGGCGTGAAGACGCTGGCTACGATTCGTTGTGGCGACGCATGACCGATTTGTACCGTGGGAAGCATTGGCCGACGACAACATCCTCTAATGAGGATTTGATCGCCGTCAATCTGGCTTTTTCAACAATCAATGTGATTGCACCGTCTGTTTCGGTGAATCATCCAAAGATTGTCGTTACACCAAATGATCCTGATGGTGGCGACCGTTCAGCGTTTGTTGAAGCGGTCGTGAATCATTTGTGGAAGCATCACGATTTTCGCACACCGTTCCGCCGAGCGGTGAAAGATTTTCTCGTATTTGGCCACGGATGGGTCAAGGTTGGTTGGAAGTTCGTTGAGCAGGAACGCCGCTTAGGCGACGCTGAACGTGGGGAACTGTTGGCTGATGCTTTAGATGAGGCCGACGCATACGCTGCCGCTAGACCCGATTTGGCTGGGGATCTTCCCGACGATGACGAGGTGGCAGCAAACTTGCCGACAACAACGTTGACGATTGTTGAGGATCAACCGTTTACTGAACGGATTTCACCGTTCGACATTTTGGTAGACCCTGAAGCAACGTGCATCGATGACGCTAAATGGATTGCGCAACGAATCATTCGACCGTTGTATGAGGCGCAAACCGATAAACGGTATAAGCCGTCTGTGCGCAAAACGTTGGTTGCCGATTCCGTGTTGAACACTCAGTCTGGTGCGACGGAACAAATCGTGGATGAACACTTGGGTGACGTTGAACGCACCGTCGTATACGAGTTTTACGACATTGTTGACAACACAATGTCGGTGCTTGCTAAGAACGGGTCAGAGTTTCTGGTAGATCCGACACCGATGCCGTATGCGTACGGGCAACCGTTCGTGATGCTCCGCAACTACGACATCCCCGACTATTTTTACCCGATGGGCGATTTGGAAGCCATCGAATCGCTGCAAGAGGAACTAGATAAAACTAGAAGCCAGTTGATCAATGCCCGCAAACGGTACGGGCGCAAATACTTGTACCATGAGCGTTCCTTCGGCCCCGAAGGGCGCGAGGCGTTAGAATCTGACGACGATGGTCGCCTTGTTCCCGTTGTTGACGAGAACAAGCCTCTCAGCGATGTCGTGGTACCTATGCCTCAGGTTCCTTTGTCGCCCGAGGTGTACAACACTTCTTCAATCATTGAGCAGGACATCAACACGGTGTCTGGTGTCTCTGAGTATGCCCGTGGGCAGATGCCTGAGATTCAACGCACAGCGACTGAAGCGTCCATTATTGCGGATGCGGGTAACGCTAGGGCTGCCGACAAGTTGGCGATTGTTGAGATCGCTATCGGTCAGATCGCTAGGCGAGTTATTCAGTTGATGCAACAGTTTATGACTGGCGACCAGATGGCCCGTGTAACAGACAAGGGCGGCGGGAACCTGTTTGTTCCGTATGCGCGGGAAGACATTGTGGGGGAATACGATTTCACTGTTGAGGCTGGGTCTACGCAGCCGATGAATGACACGATTCGTAAACAGCAGGCCGTGTCGTTGTTGAATGCGATGGCACCGTTGGTGGGGACAGTTATTGACCCGGCTGCGTTGGCTAAACATGTGTTGTCGCAGGGTTTCGGGATCAAAGATCCTGACAAGTTTTTGATGCAGCAGCAGCCGCCGCTTTCTCCTGAAGGTGGGCCGCAGGCCGATGGAAGTAATCCGTTGGCCGCGGCACCACCGATAGATCCGCAGATAATGGCTCCGCCGGAGGGTGCGTTTGCACCAACTGGCGGTGTGCCCCCCGAGTTGTTGGCGCAGTTGCAGGGCCAAATGGGGTTGGCGTTACCTGCGTTATAGGTGTGCACGGGACAGTTCGTCCTGTGTATTGAGGAGCAACCGTATTATGGACTCCAAGGAGCAAATATAGCATGGAAGACGAAGCAGTAACAGAATCCATTGAGGTGGACACTCTGGGGTCTTCGGAAGAAGTAGCGGCGGAACCTGATGGTGACATGCATTCCATTACGGTGGATGGTGAGCAGCAGCAGGTCAGCCTAAGCGAACTTCGAGATGGATATCAGCGACAAGCGGATTACACACGTAAAACGCAGGAGTTGGCATCCGAACGTAAACGATTGCAGCAAGCAGAGGCGATTGTGTCTTCGTTGGAGTCAGATCCATCGGGAACATTGTCGGCTCTTCAAGATGCTTTCGGTGTTGCAGGGGCACCCAGTGAACCTGTTTCAACCCCGTCTGAGGTAGACGAGTGGGGCGAAGCAGTGGAGCCGGATCCTAATGCGACACGGATTGCAGCGTTGGAGGCCCGCCTTGAGCAGCAGGATCGTTTGCATCGTAGAGAACAGGTAGAGAAGCAAGTTGAGGCGCTTCACGACCAGTACGGGGAGTTTGACGCTACTGAACTTTACCAGCATGCGTTGCGACATAAGATCGGTAACCTTGAGGCCGCATTGACACATATGCGATTCGGAGAGGTATCGGAACGTGCAACAAAGTTGGAGAAAGAGCAGGAGCGTACTACGGCCAAGCGTGACGCCGCCGTGGTGGAACCTTCGGGTTCCACGCAGGCGGGGTCGATTGCTGCAAAGGCTGGGAAAGATTCTCCGTCCAGTATTCGTGAAGCATTCGCGTTAGCGAAGAAACAACTTGCTTCCTGACATTAGGAAGAAGGTGAGTTAGATGGCTGGCAACAGCAACTTTGACGCGATTCTAACCACCACCCTAAACAACTACGTTCCGAAACTTACTGACAACATTTTCAGTGCTAGACCTTTGTTCTATGCGCTAACGAATGGTCAGACGATTCGGCGTATTTCGGGTGGTGCAAAGATTGTCGTTCCGATTATATACGGTACGAACTCCACAGCGGGTTCATATGCCACTACAGACACTATTTCCACGACTGCTCAGACAGGCATTTCGGCTGCTGAGTACGACTGGAAGCAGTATGCTGTAACAGTTACCATCAATGGTCTTGAGGAAGCCAAGAACAACGGCGAAGCCCAGATCATTGACCTGCTGGAAGGTAAAATCTTTCAGGCGCAGGAAACAGTTATCGAAAACATGAACACCATGTTTTACGCTGACGGTACAGGTAACTCCAGTAAAGACATGCTTGGGTTGGCAGCAATCGTGGATTCCACGGGCACTGTCGGCGGCATCAATCAGGCTGGCTCTGGTAACGGCTTTTGGGCCTCTTCGGAGACTGCTCAGGGCGGGGCCATTACCACGGCTGCGATGGCAACCATGTACAACAACGTGTCAGTTGGTAACGACCAGCCGACCATGATTATCACGACACAGGATGTGTACGAGGATTACGAGGCTTTGCTGACTGATCAGATTCGTTACACCGACACCGATGTGGCAGACGCTGGTTTCCAGAATCTGCTATTCAAGGGTGCACCTGTGACGTTTGATGGGGCATGCACCTCTCAGACGATGTACTTCTTGAACAACAAGTACCTGCGCCTTGTCGGGCACAGTGATGTGTGGTTCAAGCCGACACCGTTTGTGCGGCCCACCAATCAGGACGCTGTGTACTCACAGATCCTGTCATACGGAAACCTGACCTGCTCCAACAGGGGCCGTCAGGGCAAGTTGACAGGCGTTACCTGATCCATTTGACGGTTGGAGCCGGGGCTAATGGCCCCGGCTCCGCTGTCACACCGATTTGTTGAAAGGTTTTTTATGGCACGGGGGCAAGCGATAGCCTACAAGGCCGGGAGCCGCCCCTCTGGGGAACCTTCCGGCGGCTTTAGAGAGGTCACCCCTGAGCGGCACGCTGTTAGGCGGGACCGCAACATCCAGAGGGTGAATCCCACCCCCGTCGCTGCCCCCGCGCCAACCACGCCGACATGTTCTGCCACCACGAAGGCTGGCACAGCATGCAAGGCCACCCCGATGACAGACCAATCGGTCTGCGTCTTCCATTCGTAGGAGTGCAGTTGTGCAGTTGAGCGAAATGAGAGACTACGTTCGCAACGTAGTCGATATTGACTCAACAGATATAGCCGACACGACACTCAACACGTTTATTCGTGAAGGCTACAATGCTGTAGTTTACAGCGAGAAACGGTGGCCGTTTTACGAGACAACAACAACGTTTAGCACGGTCGCTGACACTAAAGATTACACATTGGCCACTGTAGGTGCCAGTGTCGCCGTAACCCACGACTCGTCCAGCATCAGCGTCGGGTTGCGTGAAATAGCGTCACTCAAAACAGACGACCACGTTATAGAGTTTTTGGGGTACGACGACGGGGACCTAATGTATCCGTTGGACACCAACACGACAGGGGATCCGTGGTATTGGTCGTATTGGCAGGACACTGTACGACTTCATCCGACTCCTTCGGCGGTCACAACAATATATGTCCGCGGGTACCGCAACGCAGTCGACTTCGGCGGCAACACGGCCGTGTACCGTCCGTCGATAGCGAACACAAACACTACAGATTTGCCTGACCCGTTCAATCAGGTGCTGGCATCTTACGCGATTTACAGGTCGTATCAGCAGCAGGAAGACGGCGGCATGGCTTCCCAATACTATGCCCAGTTTGTGTCTGAACTAGATAATCTGCGGGCACGATATGAGGATTCGCCTGCCCCGCAGCCACTCATTTTGAATCATCGTAACACTTCTAAGTGGCGGGCTTCTTTGCCGTATCGTTTACGTTACACGTGGGAGTAACGTAAATGCCGTTGACTGCGACAGCGATCCCTGACACTTCGTCAGGTGAACCGTACAGGTATGAGGAACGGTCCACGTTCACGGGCGGGTTGAATCTGCGTGCCGACCAGTTCAATCTGGAACCTGACGAGTCCCCCGACTTGTTGAACGTAGATGTCGATCCCCGTGGCGGCGTTTCTCGCCGCAACGGAATCGACGTAATAAACGTGACAGCATTGAGCGGCGACATTCAGTCCCTGTTGACGCATCACGAAACTGATGGCACCGAATCTGTGTTGGTGACACCGCTGAACAGTGGTGGTACAGCGACAGAGTTGTGGTTCAATGGCGGGTCGGGGGATTTTACTCAGGTCACCACCAGCAGCGGCAACGCAACATTTGACACTACTCAGGTTCCTGTCGGGTTGACATTCAACGATGCCACATATGTTACCAACGGGAAACCAATGGTGTCTGAGTCAACAAAGTCTACAGTGAAGTGGACTGGTGCAAACAATGCAACAACGTTGACTCCCGACACGGACGGATCAGATGGGCATTTCCCTGCTGCACGTTATGTGGCTGCATGGGGCGAGTATGCGTGGGCAGCGCATCTGGTGGAAGGTGTCACAACGTATGCGAACCGTATCAGGTTTTCTAAAGTCAACGATGCCGAAAACTGGACAAACACTGATTATATCGACATCGACATCGGCGAAGATGGCGATGTCATAACAGGGTTGTTGGCTGACGGTGACCGTCTACTCGTTTTCAAAGAAGATTCCGTGTATGCAGTGTACGGGTTTGACCGTGACACGTTTGAGGTGCAAAACATTACCCGTGCCGCCGGGTGCATGCAAGGATCCAACCCTGTCGCTACAACTGTTGGCGTATTTTTTTGGTACAGCGCCAACGGTGTCTATCTGCTGCAAGGCAATCAAGCCATTTGGGCGTTTGACCGTTTGAAGCCAGCGTTAGACAATGGTTCAATATCGACTAATGAGGCTCCACGGCTAATGTGGTTTGATGAACGCCTCTGGGTGTCAGTCAACTATATTGCATCGAATACTACAGCGGGGGCGAATCAGGTCGGTCGACGCAACGTGTTTGTGTGGGATCCCACGTTGGGGGATCGGGGAGCGTGGACCCGTTACGACATCAATGCCCGCGACATGAGTGTACACCATATCGATGGGAAACATTACGGTATGGGTGTTACGTCGGAGTGGTCTGGTACGGCGGCGTTCACTAGGGTCGCTAAGTTCAATCGTGATGTCGATGTCGATGACTATAATGGCACGACATCGGCTGAAATCTTTTCGCATTACCAGACGGGCTGGTTTTCGGGCAACAGGCCGACGTTTCCGAAACGGTGGGGTAAGACTCGTACGGTCATGTTGGCTGACAACACAATGACTGTAAACATGACGATTTATAAAGATTACAATCTGGGGACTGCGGTTGTTACGCGGTCTAAAACTATTACGGCTCAGGATTTGTCTGCGGAGTGGGATTCGGCTGTGTGGGGCACTGATACGTGGTCTACTGGTGCTGAAACAAACGTTTACGAGTTTTTTCGGTGGCCTACGGCTGGGACAGCGAAGGCTATTAGTTTGAGGTTTAGTGTTACGCCTTCGTCGGGTTCCCGCGGCAAGTGGGGGTTGACGAGTGTGGTCGGTATGTATAGAACGAGGAGAATCCGCTAACTATGGCTGATTTGACGGTAGCGAACTCGTTTTCTGCTGGAACAACGATTGTTTCGGCAGATATGAATGAGAACTTTACTGATATCACGGGTTGGGCTACTGGTTCCCCGAATCTGTCTGTTTCTGGGTCTACTACGACTGTTGAGGGACGGTTGGATGTGGACGAGGATTTGTATGCGTCAAAGACTATCTATTTGGATGGGACTGTTGAGCAGCAGATTGTGTGGGAAGGCACCACCGTCGATACGTATGAGACGTTTCTGCGTGCCACCGATCCGACTTCGGCGGATCGGATCATCACGCTGCCTGATGCGACGGGCACGGTGGCTCTGACTTCTACCGTAATGCCCCTCGCTGGTGGCACGTTCACTGGTGCAGTCACCTTTGACGGTGCCAGCCCAATCATTCTTGAGGGCGCTACCGCTGATGCCTATGAGAC
>JACKQG010001509.1_pt1 | contig 11326 bp, 11 predicted proteins | sample 8237621 | NCBI WGS metagenome assembly JACKQG01 (sample SAMN15677084, study PRJNA649215) | marine metagenome | biome: marine; feature: Black Sea; material: saline water; isolation source: suspended particulate matter (SPM) from the Black Sea western gyre | collected 2013-06-09/2013-06-10 | depth... | reverse complement strand
AGGTTATGGAACCGGAGCAATAATGGCTGTTCCCGGCCATGATAGCCGCGACTTTTCTTTCGCAAAGCATTTTAAACTGCCAATAATTCAGGTAGTGGTTAAACAAGGAGATGAGCCCTCCAATCCAAGTGACTGGAATGATTCTTATGATTCCAAAGAAGGAATTATGATCAACTCCGGATTTATTAACGGATTATGTGTACCCGACGCCATTAAAGCCACTATCGAAAAAATTGAAGAAATGGCAATTGGTGAGCGCACTATTAATTATCGTTTGCGTGATGCTATTTTTAGTCGTCAGCGATATTGGGGTGAACCTTTCCCTATTTATTATAACGATGGAATGCCATATCCAATGGATGAAGATGAGCTTCCTCTTAAATTACCCAAAGTAGAAAGTTATTTACCTACCAGTGAGGGAAACCCCCCACTTGCAAATGCTCATAAATGGGTTACAAAAGATGGCTATCCTCTGGAAACCAACACCATGCCCGGCTTTGCAGGATCAAGCGGGTATTATCTTAGATATATGGATCCACACAATAAAGATGAATATTTCTCAAAAGAAGCAAATAATTACTGGCAGGATGTGGACCTATATATTGGAGGTGACGAACATGCAGCAGGTCATTTGATTTACTCACGTTTTTGGAATAAATTCCTTTTCGACATTGGATTGGTGTGTAAAGATGAACCGTTTAAAAAATTAATTAATCAAGGGAAAATTCAGGGAAGATCGAGTTTTGTTTATCGAATTCAGGGAACCAATACATTTGTTTCGTATAACTTGCATAAGGAATATAAAACACAAGAATTACATGTTGATATCGACCTGGTAGATAATGATGTGATGGATATTGAAGCCTTTAAAAACTGGCGGGAAGAATTCAAAAATGCGGAGTTTATTCTTGAAGATGAAAAATACATTTGTGGCCATGAGATTGAAAAAATGTCGAAATCAAAGCATAATGTCCAAAATCCGGATGCACTGATTGAAAAATACGGAGCCGATACATTAAGGCTTTATGAAATGTTTCTTGGCCCACTTGAGCAGGACAAACCATGGGATACTCATGGCATAGAAGGGGTGTTTAGGTTTCTGAGAAAATTATGGCGCCTTTATTTTGATGACAATGATAACTTTATATTAAACGAAGAAAAACCTTCTGATGGTGAATTAAAGATCCTCCATACAGCAGTAAAAAAGGTTACTTCCGATATCGAACGATTTTCATTTAATACCGGCGTTAGTGCATTTATGATTTGTGTAAATGAACTGAGTGAGCAAAACTGCCATAAAAGGAAAATTCTGGAACCGCTTGCTGTTCTGCTAAGTCCATACGCTCCTCATATTACTGAAGAAATTTGGGCTTACTTTGGTTATAGTAATAGTATTAGCCAGATAGATTACCCAATACATAACGAAGCCTATCTTACTGAAAGCACTTTCGAATACCCGGTATCTTTTAATGGTAAGATGAGGTTTAAAATAAATTTGTCGGTTAATATGCCTACGCAAGAAATTGAAGAAGAAGCACTTAATGCCGAAGAAACTAAAAAATGGACTGAAGGAAAAACTGTAAAAAAGGTTATTGTCGTTCCGAACAGAATAATTAATATTGTAGTTAATTAGGTAAATTAATCGGGCATAAATATTTTTTGAGGCTGTAATATGTATCAAAAGCAATACACTATATTTCTGTTAATATTATGCTTTCTTGCAACAAAATTAGTGTTATCACAGGACACAATCATTAATAATGCCTTTAAAACGGGCGAATATCTCAAATACCGTGTTTATTACAGTTCATCAATAGGAAACCTAACTGCTGGCGAGGCAATTCTTACAGTTGGCAATTGGGAAGAAAAATATGCCCCCGTCAAGGCTGAAGAAGTTTACCATATAACAGGTATTGGCAATTCAAAAGGAATGTTTAACTGGTTTTACAAAGTTCGTGACAGGTTTGAAACGTTTGCAGATAAAAAAACCTTACTTCCCTATGTCTTTATCAAAAAAACACATGAAGGAAAATACATACAAGATGACGTAGTTATTTTCGACAGGCAGAAAAATGAGGCCATTACAAATTCCATCGATATAAAAAAAATACCTGATGAAGTACATGATTTTGTATCGGCACTATATTATATGCGTACTATAAGCATTGATGACTTTGATGCCGATAGTATGTATTATATTAACTTTTTTCTGGATGATTCAGTTTATGTATCTGCAGTTAAATATGAGGGAAAATCAGACATTAGCACTCAATGGGGAACAATACGATGTTTAAAAATAGCCCCAATGATGGCTACTGGTGAAGTTTTTGCAGACAAATATCCTATGTTTGTTTGGGTAAGTGATGATGACCTACATGTTCCCATACTTGCCGAATCAAAAATTATTGTGGGCTCTATTAAAATGGAATTGATTGAATATAGCGGATTGATAAGACCCCTAAGTATCAGAGTTGAGAATTAGAACCAACGATACAGGATTCAAAAAACTGGATTGCTTCATAATTATTTTGACTCTATTATTTCCTGCTTACGGTTACACTAAAACTGATTCCTATTTCGAAGTTTCTTTAACACGCATGTCGCCAAGCAGTACATCCCAGAAACCAATTAGCCGACCTCCAATTTGTGTTTCCTTGCGCTTTACATAAACAGTAATGTCTTTTTTGGTAGTGTCCTGATAAATGAGCCTTCCTTCAGCATCGTAACCTTTAAATTTTTGAAAAATGGTAATCACGCCTACATATGTGCCGTCGGGTTGCTTTTGAAGGTCGCTCATGTATTCGATATTATACCATTCAATTTCAACCTTTTTGTAATTCAGGCGCATTAACCTCTCGAAATATTTTCGAACCAAATAATATTTTATATCATCAGGATTAACCAATGATGACACTCCAATTTCACTACCGGTCATAAATAATTCTTCTGCTCTTTGAATTACGCGATCAGCTTCACTCCAGAGCGTTTCTTTACTGCCAATAATACTAATATATTTACTTAAATCCCGCACTTTTTCAAGGGCGAGGCTGTCAACTGCTTGCTTACGCTCGGGGCTTAGTTCGTCCTGGCTATATACTGAAAAAGAAACCCCCAAGGTTGCTATTAATATCCACAAATATGATAATTTCATCTGTTTACTTTTTAATTAGTTCTACTTCAGTAATCTTGCCAAGCCCATCGCGTTTAACCGATTCAACCTGATACTGATATTGTTTTTTATCCTTTAAATAATTTAGGAACTTGCTGATTGTAGTTGGGCGATCATAATCATTAACTCCACCATATTGACTTATAATAATTAGTACAGGTACATCGGGGGTGGCAAACTGTTCCAATGAAAGTGTAATCTTTTTATTGGCAGCATCAATAGTTGTTGATTTTGATATTGCATTAAGTTGATTGTCGAATTCTTCATATTTTGCAGCCGCATCTTTTATTTTTTCGTCCTCCTCACGCTTTAGCCGATCCTCTTCATCCTTTCGTTCAGCTTCGGCTTTATCCATCGATATTTTCGACTCGACTTTTGTTATTAAATCAATAACCTCATCATCATCAATATTATATGATTTAATAACATTTAGGCGATTATCTTGTTCTTCAAGACTCCAATTTGTTGTGCCATTAAGCATTGCTGTGAGATCTCTTTTGGCTTGCTCAACTTTCATGGTATATTCGGCAGCCGATTTTTCGCGAGCTAATTTTTTCTTGCTTTTGCATGATGTGGCTCCGCCTGTAATAATTATTGCTGCCAGTAAAAACATCATTATTTTTGCTGTATTCTTAACCAATGGTTTCATTTTTTTTTTGATTGATAATTATTCGTTGCAATAAGAAAGCAAAAATATCGAAAAAATTGTGTGACCCATGTTAAAAAATGTTAATGTTAAAACATTACACCATACCAATATTTATTCCCGAACTGGCATGCCCATTTCAATGTGTTTTTTGCAATCAGGTAAAAATATCCGGACAACAAAATATACCTCAACAAGATGAAATAATTAACACTATTGAGAGTTATTTAGCAACATTTAAAATAGCTGAAAAAGTTGTTGAATTAGGTTTTTTTGGAGGTAGTTTTACCGGTCTTCCAATTGAAGAACAACGCAGGTATCTTAAAATTGTTGAGTCATATATTATTTCCGGAGAAATTCAGGGAATCAGGTTGTCAACACGTCCCGATTATATTAATGCGGAAATCTTAAATATGCTCAGCGAGCATCATGTAACCACCATTGAACTTGGAGCACAGTCGTTTGATGATGATGTATTAAAACAATCAAGGAGGGGGCATAATGCCGAACAAATAGAACATGCATCAGCAGCAATTTTAAAAAATGGATTTAATCTTGGTTTGCAAATGATGATTGGCTTGCCAGGTGATACACTTGAAAAATCAATTTTTACAGCAAAAAAAATAATTTCATCAGAGTCTCAATGTGCCAGAATATATCCGGCTGTAGTTATTAAAGACACATTAATGCACCAATGGTATAATATGGGCAAGTACAAACCACTAAGCCTTGAAATAGCTGTAGAATGGACAAAACAGATCCTTCCTCTTTTTGAAACTGCGGGTGTTAAAGTAATTCGTGTTGGCCTGCACCCATCTGAAGGTCTTGTTTCGGGTGAAGAGCTTGTTGATGGGCCATTTCATCCCTCGTTTAAAGAATTAGTGATAACTGAAATTTGGAAAGATTTGCTTGCCCCGCTTCTTAATAACGATATCAATGGAAATATTGAAATATGTGTTCCCCAAAATGAGTTAAAATATGCTATTGGTTATTCATCGTCGAATAAAAAAATGCTACTAAAAAAATTCAATTCCGTAAAATTTGTGGCAGATGCAAGCGTACCGAATAGAAGTTTTAAAATCCGTTAATTAAAAATCCACCGTCAACAATAATATTCTGTCCGGTTATGTAAGATGCAGCCGGCATGCACAAAAACGCAACAACTCTTGCAACTTCCTCAGGCTCAGCAATACGCCCAAGTGGAGTTCGTTGTAATACATCCTTAAAATATTCTTGGTTTTCCATCAAACTCTGTACAAGTGGGGTTCGTGTATACCACGGCGAAACAGCATTAACGCGTATTCCATCACCGGCCCATTCAACGGCCAGGTTTTTAGTTAATTGGTTTAATGCTGCTTTTGTCATGCCATATGGTGCACCGGTTCGTACATGTGTTAAACCTGCCACCGAAAGAACATTTACCACATTACCATAATCCGATTTTTTTAATAGTGGATATGCAAGACGGCTCATTTCGAAGTTCGAATTCATATTGGTATTAAGTACTTGTTGATATTCATCAAATGTATAATCAATGCTTTTTTTGCGGATGTTTGTTCCAACATTATTTACCAGAATATCAAGCTTGCCAATGGACTTAACTATATGATTAAAAAGCCGTTTGCGGTCTTCATCCAATGATACATCTGCAACAAAACCAGATACTTCAACACCAAATTCTAATATTTTTTCTACACATTTATTCACCTTTTCTGCAGTTCGTGAAACGATTATTAAATTTGCCCCAAGCTTTGCCATTTCTTCAGCTACTGCTAATCCAATGCCATAAGTACTTCCTGTTATCAAGGCGGTTCTCCCTGATAAGCTCCACACATTATTTTTCATTATAAAAAATTTAATCCTTTTTAATTTTCTGCTAAGGTGAAAAAAAATTGTTAAAAACCACGATTAACAAAATCATATTTTTCTTTTTATATCTTTTGCGCATCTTTGTGCGTTCATGTCGTTATAGCAAAATATCTTTTATTGTGGACCTAACAGCCGAACAATCGAACAGTCGAACAGTCAAAATTGTAATAATAGCAAATAAAAATATTCCTCAAGCCGCCCTCAAGCAGATTGGAAATTATGGCAATGTGCTTAGTTTTGAAACAAATGGAATAACATATCCTGCAATTTCAAGTCATCCTGATGTGTTTTTTTGTAAGGTTGATGATACACTGATTATTGCACCAAATATCCCATCAAAATTTCGAAATCAATTAATTAAAATTGACATTAGTTTTATTGAAGGCACAAAAAAGGTGGGTTATAGTTATCCTGAAACAGCAACATATAACGCTGTTGTTACAGAAAAGTTTCTAATTCATAATTTAAAAATTACGGATAGTTCGATTAAAGAGTTGTGCGGTGATAAAACCGCCATCCACGTTAATCAGGCTTATACAAGATGTAATTTATTACCACTTAAAAATGATGGTTTTATTACGTCTGACCTAGTTATTCATAACACTTTGTCAGATGTTGGACTTAATGTACTTTATGTTAATCCTAAGGATATTATATTGCCGGGTTTTGATAATGGGTTTTTTGGTGGAGCATGTGGAGTAAATAATAACAAGATTTTCGTGATAGGGAGTTTACGTAAATTCAATGATGCTAATAATGTTGTAGCGTATTTAAAAGAAGCAAAATATGAAATTATTGAGTTATATGATGGATCATTATTTGATGGTGGCAGTTTGATTTTTCTTGACTAACCGAGTCCTTTCAAGTGGCCGCAGCCTCCTGTCATTTCGAGACCCAACACCCCCGGAAAAGGGGCGCACATGGTATGATGACAAAATCCTACATCCTGAGTAGCTGTATTATTTCTTATTGAGGAGTTATTTTTTTCATAAAAGATAAAACCCATTTCAAGAAAAAAAGTAAAAGCCTGTCCGGCTCGAGGACATTAGATTCATTTACAATAATATTCAATTGTCTATAAATCATAATATCAACAAATTACAAAAAGTTGTCATTAGTATCCGCCAGAGGGGGAGAGAAATCCCCTTAGCCCGAAGCCACTAATAGCCATTTTACCGCACCTTTTAAGCTTATTTAACATTTGCCATCGATTACATTACCAGGTTAATTAATTGATACCGATTTTTTTACTACTTTTGCACTCTGAAAATCTACTAATACAACCATTATGGAAAAAAAGAGGGTACTTTATGTAAATCAAGAAATTACACCCTACCTGCCCGAAAATCATATTAGCAAGATAGGACGGTTTCTGCCACAAAAAACTCAGGAATCAGGAAAAGAAATTCGCACATTCATGCCACGCTACGGTTTGGTTAACGAAAGGCGTAATCAGCTTCATGAAGTGATCAGGTTGTCGGGAATGAACCTGATTATTGATGACATTGATCACCCCCTTATAATTAAAGTTGCTTCGATTCAGCAGGCAAGGATGCAGGTATATTTTATTGATAACGAAGATTACTTCCACCGAAAATTTTTGTTTAGAGATAAAAAAGAAGTTTTTTTTGAAGATAATGATGAACGAACAGTTTTCTTTTCAAAAGGGGTACTCGAAACGGTTAAAAAACTTGGGTGGGCCCCCGACATTGTTCACGCACACGGGTGGTTCTCGAGTCTCATTCCTCTTTTCATAAGAACAGCGTATAAAGACAATCCTATTTTTGGAAATTTAAAAATTATTTTTTCACTATACGATGATGACTTTTCGGAGAAATTTAAAGATGGGTTCATCGATAAAGTGCTAATGAATGGCTTAAATAAAAGTGATCTTAAACACTATAATGATGGCACTTACGTTTCTTTGATGAAAGGTGCCATTGATCGGTCGGATGCATTAATTCAGGGAAGCGTGGAAATAAACCCGGAGATACTTGAATATGCCCAAGCTTCTGGAAAACCTATGTTGGATTATGTTGAAGATGAAGATTATTATGTTGCTTACAATAAATTTTATGACGAAATTATCGGAGAAGAATAGTAAATCAGGTATTTCCCCTGTTGTTCTCAGCTTGTTTTTTTTAATAGTATTTTCTTTTTGGCTTAGCTCTTGTTCCAAAGAACCCGGACAAATCGGATATATAATTCAGCCAGAAGACAGCAAACTCAACATTTCATTTTCCGATACATCAACAATTTACGGATATTCAAAAGTTGTTGACTCAATTCGTACCGACAAGTTAAGTGTAAGTGCTTTTGGTAGTTTAAGAGATCCCATATTTGGAGGAACAACAGCCGGGTTTTACACTCAGTTCATACTTTCAGTAAACGGACACGATTTTGGAGAAGAAAGGCAGCTGGACTCATTAGTGTTCCAGCTTAGTTTTGCAGGATCTTACGGCGACACAAATGTTACTCTTACTGCTCACACATACGAAATGTTAGAAGGCTTACACCAGGACAGCATTTATTTCTCAAATCTTCAAGTTCCTATCGATCCAACTGATTACAGTAACTTCCCATTTGTTCCCAGACCACATGACAGTATCATTGTACAAGGTGACACTATACCCCCAATGTTATGGCTTAATTTAACAGATATTAGCAACAATCTTGGCAATAAACTTTTAAATGCAACCGTTGATGAAATGGAAGATAGCGAAATTTTTCAGGAGTATTTTAATGGGCTCTTTATTCAGTCGCAACCCGTTTACGACGATGGAGCCATAGTATATTTCAGTCTTTCGTCGGCGAACACAAAATTGTCATTATACTACAGTAATAGTGTGCAAGATTCTTTAAGGTATGATTATTACATTACTACTACTACTGCCACTGTTAATAAATACGAACATGAATACAATATTGCTTCCCCCGACTTCATAGCTCAGGTAATTCATGGAGATACGTCACTGGGCACTCAAAAATTCTATGCACAGGGATATAGTGGTGTACAGGCAATAGTTAAAATTCCTCATATTAAAAAGTGGGCACGACTAGGAAATGTGGCCATTAATGAGGCAAAACTTGTACTTCCCGGTTACCCGGGAGATGAGTTTTTCAATGCTCCTGGACAAATGTACTTGTTGGAAATCGGTGAAGATGGTGCAGAGATTCCGTTGATTGATCAGATTGATGGCGAGCATTATTTTGGCGGAATTTATAATGAGTCACAAAACGTGTATGAGTTTAGAATTACCAGATACATTCAATCTCTGATAAGTGATACTACACTACCAAACCGCGGATTAAATTTATTCCTTTTTGGCGGATCGGTTCACCCTGAGCGTTTTATATTTAAAGGCAATCACTTGGAAGGAGATACCACATCAGGGATAAAACTTGAGCTATTGTATACCGATTTGTAAAAATTATCTCTACCGGCGATATTTTCTTTTATATTTGTATAATAAACACGAAAACAATGTGTGGGATAGTTGCATATACCGGGTACAAACAAGCACATCCGATATTAATAAAAGGACTGCAGCGGCTAGAGTATAGAGGGTACGACAGTGCAGGCATTTCATTACTGGACGGCAAGGTTTACACCTACAAAACAAAAGGTAAAGTTTCGGAACTCGAGAGTTTTATAAAAAACAAGCACCTTAAAGGTAGTTTAGGAATAGCACATACACGCTGGGCAACACATGGTGAACCAAACCAGAAAAATGCTCACCCGCACTTCTCGCAAACAAAATCACTATCAATAATACATAACGGAATTATTGAAAATTATGTTACGTTAAAAGAAGAATTAACTGCTCGTGGATATCTTTTTGAGTCGGATACAGATACTGAGGTATTAGTAAACCTCATCGAAGACATTAGAATTAATGAGAAAGTACTTCTTGATGAAGCTGTACGCATTGCCTTATGCCAGGTTGTTGGTGCATATGCAATAGTAATCCTGTCGGATGAACATCCCAATACACTGATTGCTGCCAGAAAAGGGAGTCCGTTAGTAGTCGGTATTGGTGACGACGAGTTCTTTCTGGCATCCGATGCTACGCCCATTATTGAATACACCAAGAATGTTGTTTATCTTGAAGATGAAGAGATCGCAATTCTTACAAGAGGTGAAGAACTTAAGATCACTACTATTACCAATCAGGAAAAAACACCGTACATACAGAAGCTGGAATGGAATCTTAGCGAACTCGAAAAAGGTGGTTATGATCATTTTATGCTTAAAGAAATATACGAACAACCCCGTTCGATCAGAGATAGCATGCGGGGCAGATTAAATCCAATTACGGGTAATATTTCGCTTGGGGGAATTATCGATTATGAACAAAAGCTGATAAATGCAAATCGCATCATTATAATTGCTTGCGGTACTTCATGGCACGCAGGGCTGGTAGGGGAATATCTTTTTGAAGATATTGCGAGGATACCTGTTGAGGTTGAATATGCCTCTGAGTTTAGGTATAGAAACCCAATTATAGGCGAAAATGATGTAATTATCGCAATTTCACAATCAGGCGAAACAGCTGATACTCTGGCTGCAATTGAATTAGCAAAGAAAAAGGGAGCCACAATTCTTGGAATATGTAATGTTGTAGGTTCCTCTATCGCAAGAGTCACTCATGCCGGATCATATACCCATGCCGGTCCTGAAATTGGCGTTGCTTCAACAAAGGCTTTTACAGCACAGGTTACGGTACTAACGCTAATGGCTCTCAGGCTTGCACAAATTAAAGGAACTATCCCAAAAGCCAGGTTTATGCAAATGCTTCAAGAACTTGACAGGATCCCTGAAAAAGTTGAGAGGTTATTACAAAATAATGGTACTACGGAGATTATTGCACAAAAATATAAAGATGTAAATAATTTTCTCTATTTAGGAAGGGGTTATAATTTTCCGGTAGCACTTGAAGGCGCACTTAAACTTAAAGAAATATCATATATTCATGCCGAAGGTTATCCGGCTGCAGAAATGAAACACGGGCCAATTGCCTTGATCGATGAAAATATGCCGGTTGTTTTTATAGCACCGCATCATGGTATTTATGAAAAGGTTGTAAGTAATATTCAGGAGGTTAAGGCCAGAAAAGGAAAAATTATTGCTATCGTGACCGAAGGAGATACCATTGTTAGAAATTTAGCCGATTATGTAATTGAAATTCCTGCAACTGAAGAATTTCTTATTCCAATTCTAGCCTCCATCCCATTGCAGAAGCTCGCATATCATATGGCAGTTTTGCGTGGGTGTAATGTTGATATGCCGCGAAATTTAGCAAAATCGGTTACTGTTGAATAAGAACCAAACCTTCCAACCGCGAATGAAATGAAAATTAACTTTACCGTGTAACAATAATTTTCTCAGTAATAGAATTATTACCTAAATCCAATTTATAGAGATAAACCCCCGGGTCAATACCTGTAGTATTCCAATTAAAATAGTGTGACCCTGTGCTTAGCTTTTCCTGACTTGAAAGATCAGTTATCTTTCTTCCCATTAAGTCAAAAATGCCTAAATTAATTTTACTGACCTCGTTAAGTGAGAGCTCCATTGTAACATGTTTTGTTGCCGGATTAGGATAAGCTTTAATACCAAAATTACTTAATGAATTATCTTC
>JACKQG010004692.1_pt2 | contig 11328 bp, 11 predicted proteins | sample 8237621 | NCBI WGS metagenome assembly JACKQG01 (sample SAMN15677084, study PRJNA649215) | marine metagenome | biome: marine; feature: Black Sea; material: saline water; isolation source: suspended particulate matter (SPM) from the Black Sea western gyre | collected 2013-06-09/2013-06-10 | depth... | reverse complement strand
GCCGATTATTAAAGGAACTGGAAGAAAAAGAATGATTTTGCTGAACAGAAGGTTAATTAACCAGGTTAGAACAAAAGTTAAAGAATTTGTAATTTGAAAAATATGAGTAAATAAATCTATTTGGGGAAATAGAAACCATGATACTTCTCAATCCGAAAAAATACAATATCGAACATTCAGACAAGCACTTCCAGGAGATCATCCGTAAAACCATAGACTTCTTTGAAAGCAAAGGACTGAAAAAAATCAAGGATGACGATCAGCAAAGATCCTGGTATTCTGACTTTCTGGACTTCGTGAAAAAAGAAGGAATATTTGCGACTCTTCTGACTCCTTCTGAATATGGTGACCAAGAAGCCCGCTGGGACACCTGGCGAATTGCCCACTACAATGAAATCCTCGCCTTTTACGGATTAGCATACTGGTACACCTGGCAGGTGTCTATACTCGGTCTCGGCCCTATCTGGATGACAAAAAACGAAAGACTAAAGCAAAGAGCTGCTAAATATCTCAGAGAAGGAGATGTGTTCGCCTTCGGTCTATCCGAAAGGGACCACGGAGCCGATATCTACTCTACCGAGATGTCGCTTACACCCCAGGTAGATGGTACATATCAAGCAAACGGTTCAAAATATTACATCGGTAATGGAAATATCGCTAAGATGGTATCCACCTTTGGAAAAATGGCTGATTCTGGGGACTATGTGTTTTTTGTTGCCAATTATCTGCACGATAATTACGACTGTGTGAAAAATGTCGTCTCCAGTCAAAACTATGTGGCTGAATACGCTCTCAATGACTATCCCATCACGGAAGAGGATATCCTGTCAAAAGGTCAGGATGCCTGGGATACTGTTTTAAATACAGTCAATATTGGAAAATACAACCTCGGTTGGGCGTCCATCGGAATCTGTACTCACTCCTTCTATGAAGCCATCAACCACGCAGCACACCGCAAGCTCTACAATATGTACGTGACAGATTTCCCCCACGTAAAGCAGATGTTTACCGATGCTTATACGCGTCTGGTGGCAATGAAACTTTTCGCCATGAGAGCAGCAGATTATATGCGTGTTGCATCGCCGGATGACAGGCGTTATCTACTGTACAATCCAGTCGTCAAGATGAAGGTAACGACACAAGGTGAGGAAGTAATTAACCTTCTCTGGGATGTCATTGCCGCAAAGGGGTTTGAAAAGAACACCTATTTCGAAATGGCTGCCAGGGATATTCGAGCATTACCAAAACTTGAAGGAACGGTTCATGTGAACGTTGCTCTCATCGTAAAATTCATTGCCAATTACTTTTTCAAACCAGCAAAATTTCCCGAGGTAGAAAAACAGTCTGAACCGAAAAATGACGACTTTCTCTTTAATCAGGGACCAACCCGTGGATTGGGGAAAATCCGCTTCCACGATTACAGAATTGTCTACAACAGGGTGGATCTTCCCAATGTGAACATATTCAAAAAACAGATTCGAATATTCAAATTGTTCCTCCTCCTCGCAAAACCAAATAAAAAACAACGCAAAGATATTGACTTTCTACTTACTCTGGGAGAAATCTTCACTTTGGTTGTTTACGGACAGCTCCTTCTTGAAAATGCGAAGATATACAATATCGAAGATGATATTGTAGATCAAATCTTTGATTTCATGGTAAGGGATTTTTCTAAGTTTGCTCTCCAGATGTATTCAAAACCGAGCACTACAAGACGACAGATGAGACTCTTTTCTATGATGATCAAAAAGCCTGCGGTTAATAAAGACCGATTCAACCAAGTGTGGGAAAATTACGTTTATATGGTAAAAGATCAGTACATAATGAGTGAATAAAAAAGTCTTTTACATACGGCACATAAAATGAGACCAAAAATCCAGTTCTTAGAAAACACTCTCATAGAGAGGATTATTGCTGAAGCGAAGGAAATCCTCTCCACCTTGGGTGTAGAAATCAACAATCCTGCTATCCTCTCTTTATTATCCGATCACAGTGCCAAAGTAGATATAGAAAAAGAACGGGTTTTTCTCCATTCCAATCTAGTAGATAAAGCACTCTCAACCACACCCCAATCCTTCCGGCTTTATGATACTCTAGGAAACGAAACTAATAACTTCTCTAAAAACAATGTTCATTTTACTCCCGGTTCTGCTGCGATAAATATTCTCGATTCCAACACTAAAAAGATCCGTAAACCCACAACGGAAGACTATATAAATTACGTGAAAGTTGTAAGCCAGCTTCCCCATCTTGCTTCTCAGAGTACTGCCTTTATACCGGCAGATGTATATGAAAAAATATCGGATAGCTACCGACTTTTCCTTAGTCTTTTGTATGGAGAAAAACCAATCGTAACCGGAGCTTTTACCGCTGAATCTTTCCATGTGATGAAAAATCTTCAACTCGCTGTTAGAGGGTCGAAAGAGGCTCTTCGAGAAAAACCCCTAACCATCTTCTCCTGCTGTCCAACTGCTCCATTGAAATGGAGTTACGCTACTTCCCAGAATCTGATTGATTGCGCCAAGTACTCCATTCCTGTAGAATTTATTTCCATGCCCCTCTCCGGTTTTGTAGCTCCAGTCACACTCACAGGAACCCTTATTCAACATACTGCTGAAACATTAAGCGGAATTGTCATTGGTCAACTCACTAATCCTGGAACTCCTATACTCTATGGAGGATCTCCGGCTATCTTTGATGTGAGGTATGAGACTACTCCCATGGGAGCAATCGAAACTATGATGATTGATTGTGCTTATAACGAAATCGGGAAATATCTTGACCTTCCCACTCAGGCATATATTTCCCTGAGTGATTCAAAACAGCTCGATGCTCAAGCCGGACTGGAAAGTGGCATAGGAGCAACCCTGGCTGCACTGGCAGGAATAAACAACATTTCTGGACCGGGGATGCTCGACTTTGAAAGCTGCCAGAGTCTCGAAAAACTTGTGCTTGATAATGAAATATGCGGAATGGTATCTCGTCTTATAGAAGGAATCAATCCCAAAGAAGATTTCCCTGCCATCTCTCTATTTACGGAGCTGCTTGATGAGAAACATCTACTCATTGCCGATCATACCAGACGATATCTCAGAGATGAGCATTTTTTCCCTGGACCGGTGATTGACCGGGCTAACCGATCCCGTTGGATTGAAGAGGGAGAAAAAACACTTTTTGATCGAGCCCAAGGAGAGGTGGAAAAATTAATCAAAAGTTATCAACCATCTCAGTTGTCTGACGAAATAAAAAATGAACTTATCCAACTAATGGAAAGAGAGGCCCAACGGTTTGGTCAGGAAAAACTTCCCAAAAGATAAATTCAATTAATTGTTCTTCACCGATCAGTCAAAAGCCTGATAAATCAGTCAGGCGCTTGACAGGCCAGCCGGGCTCCTGACCGGTCCGTCAGTAGCCGGATAAATTAGTGGGGGTAAGGAAGGAGTGAATATGGAAAAGCTTGCTTTTGTGACATTGAGGGAGACCCTCAGGAATGATCGGCTCAGAAAGATTAAAGCTTCAGGACCTCCCCTCTTTCCCCTCCCCCGACAAGTCGGGATCTTGGGACTTGCTAAGGAGGGGTGTAGGGGTGGTCGTTTTAAAATATATCCGACAGGAGCCGGACAAGTTCCGTCAGGAACCAAACAAGATTACCTACAAAAATTTGTGATGAACCAATTGATTGACAAACATAATTCTTGTATAAAAAAATGGATATACTAAAAAAAATCTCGGTTTCGATACAGCATGGTGACGATCAGTCAGTATTCACGTTAACCAAGCGGGCAATCGAAATGAATATCCCCCCAAAAGATATTCTGGATCATGGTTTGATTGATGGTATGAATATCATCGGAGATAAATTCAAACATCACGAAATATTTCTCCCTGATGTCCTTCTGGCTGCTAGGGCTATGTACGCTGGCATGGATCAACTGAAACCCCTTCTTGTCAAAGATGGGATTCCCAGCATGGGAAAAGTTGTTATTGGACCCGTTCGAGGAGATCTTCACGATATTGGTAAAAATCTTGTGGGGATCATGTTGAAAGGTGCAGGATTTGATGTCATCGATTTGGGTAAGGATGTTCCCCCCGAGAAGTTTGTGAATACCGCCACAATTGAAGGAGCCAAAATTATTGGCATGTCCGCTCTATTAACCACTACTATGCCCGTTATGAAAGAAGTAATCACTATTCTTAGAAATCAAAACCTCACTGACAAAATCAAGACAATCATTGGTGGAGCTCCCCTTTCTAAAGAGTATGCTCGGCAGATTGGAGCTGATGTTTATGCTTACGATGCTGCTAACGCTGTTGAATCGGTAAAACAACTTATACAAAAATAGGTCTATGGAACCAATTCTTGACCGAATTAAAAAAGGAGAAATCCTTGTAGCTGATGGTGCTATGGGTACTATGCTTTTTCAAAAAGGGCTGAAACCAGGAGAATGTCCCGAAACGTTAAATCTTACCAACCCCGAAATCCTGGAAGACATTGCCAGGGATTTTTTAAATGCTGGGGCTGAAATTATTCAAACCAATACATTTGGTGCCTCACCCATTAATCTTAGAGAGTATGGTATGGAGGATAAAACGGAAGAGATCAACACAACTGCTGTCTCGTGTGTGAAAAAGTCGGTGAAAGGTCAGGCTTACATTTCCGGATCTTGTGGTCCCTCTGGAAAATTACTGAAGCCTTACGGTGACGTAAGCTCTGAGAGTCTGTTTCTCAGTTTCTTCCGTCAGATGAAAGCGTTAGTTACATCTGATGTTGATATTATATGCGTTGAAACTATGATTGACTTACAGGAAGCTACTCTGGCAGTCAAGGCTGCAAAAACTGCATCTCCTCAGATTCCTGTGATGGCTACTATGACATTTGATAAGACTCCAAAAGGTTTCTATACAGTGATGGGGGTAAGTATAAAGAAAGCAGCCGTGGATCTTCAAGAAGCAGGAGCTGATATTGTCGGTTCAAACTGTGGAAATGGAATTGAAAATATGGTTGAAATTGCCGTGGAATTTAGCAACTCAACAAACCTGCCACTGCTGATTCAGTCTAATGCGGGTCAACCTGAAACAAGAGAGGGAAAATTGTTTTACTCCGAAACACCCGGACTTTTTGCTGAAAAGACAAAAGACTTAATCGATGCTGGTGTATCCATCATTGGGGGATGTTGCGGTACAACCCCTGAACATATCAAAGCAATACGAAAGTCCGTCAACAGTTTTCAACATTCAACTGAGTAATCCTTGCATTAATTCCTCTTTTCCGTTCCTCACACCTCTTATTGATATACTCATCACATCGGTAACTTAACTAACTTATAGTTTATCCTTTCACAATCCTGTCGTTTGGTTTTATACATCAATTTCCGTAATTTTCCCATGGTAATGTTAGAAATTTTTCTCTCAAGTCTGGGGTCAGAATTCAGTGATCGATCATATCAGCACAAAAAAAGCATTTGGGATTACGATCCTGTCCCTTTTACTCTCTGGAATTCTGACATATGGCACAATCTTGTTTTTCCAGAAAGGTGAGAGGTTTTTTCTCGCTAATTATGTTGGATTGTTTCTTGGTGAGCTATTTCTCATTATTCCCGCTATCATATTTCTCTCGGGTAAGATTAATCTTCGCTCCAGCCTGAGAATAAATCCCATTCCCCACAAGATTATCGTAACCACCGTAGTGATGTCATTTGGTTTGTCCATCCTGGCAGATGAATTGGATCGGATCATTGCAATTATTCTCCCGCCCCCTGATTTCCTTATCCAAATCGTCCACTCTCTTAAAGCTGAAGATACCACTTCTCTGATCCTGATATTTCTGGGAGGTGTTCTGTTAGCAGCGGTATCAGAAGAATTACTTTTCAGGGGATTTCTACAACAGATTCTAGAAAAACAATGGGCAGACATTACAAAAGCGGTGCTGGTTACAAGCCTATTTTTTGCTGTCATTCATATGAATCCCTGGTGGATTATCCAGATTTACCTGATGGGAGTAATCCTCGGATTTCTTGCATGGCGGACCAATTCCGTTTTCCCCTGCATTATTTTTCACGGTATCAATAATGGACTCGCTTTTGCATACACTAACTTTGGAGATTCTATTGAATCGTGGTATTTGTGGAAAGGACATGTCTCGCCTATTCTACTCATCTGTGCTATCATTCTAACATTTTTGGGATTCAAACATCTTGCCATAGAGAAATAAAATGTTGAATTTTCAAAGGTAATGTTGGAGGTAAAATGACTGCAGGAACTTTTGGAAAAAGACAAATGCTCGAGACGGAGATAAAAGTTCTCTTAGATACATTTCGTCGGTTGATGCGAAGGCGAGCCCGAACGAACCTGCACAAACTTCTGACAAAAACCCATCCGGCTGATCTCTCCCTTCTATTCCGCTATTTCAACGAACTTGAACGATCAACCCTTTTCAATCTATTTAAAGACACTCCACAGGCAACTGAGTTTATCAGTGAATTAGATGATTCCATTATTGTGGAGCTTTTAGAACCGCTTGAACCCATTGAAATAGGACATATCCTCACTGAGATAAGCTCCGATGATATGGCGGACATTCTTAATCTGTTACCAGAGGAAAAAGCCACCGCCATTCTTGACACCCTGAAAAAGGAAGAATCAGAAGAACTTGAGGAATTGATGGCTTATCCAGAGGATAGCGCTGGTGGAATTATGTCCTTAGATGTTTTTTCCTTACCAGGAACAACCCAGGCTGGTGATGCCATCAAAACCATTCAGGAATCTGAAGATGCTGAAATGGTTTTCTACCTGTATGTAACTGATGAATCAAACCGACTTTCTGGAGTAATTTCACTGAGAGAACTTGTCACGCTATCTCCAACCACCGAACTTAGTAATATCATGACCCATGATGTAGTTTCAGTAACTCCAGAAACCGATCAGGAAGAAGTCGCTCGACATGTGTCAAAATATAATTTGCTTGCCATACCCGTTGTCGATAAAGATAACACCCTGCTCGGTATTGTCACTGTTGATGACATTGTTGACGTGATTCGTGAGGAAGCATCAGAAGATTTTCTCCAGATGGCTGGCGTTGGTAAAGACCGTGAAATCCTTCTGAAATCAACATGGGAAAATGCCCGGTTACGGCTACCGTGGTTGTTTGCCAGCTGGGTCGGAGGAACCATCGCTGCCTTTATTATCGGTAAGTTCGAAAATATGCTTGAGAACCTTGTTGTTCTGGCAGCCTTCATTCCTGTGATTGTTGGCATGGGTGGTAATATCGGTACACAATCTTCCACAATCATTATCAGGGGATTTGCTACAGGTCGCATCCAGTTGGCTCAGGTGGGAAAGGTAATCCTTAAAGAAATAAGAGTTGGTGTCTTGCTTGGCGTTTTTTATGGGTTCCTGCTGGGAATAGTAGCATACTTCAAATTTTTTGATATTTCAGATCCCTTCCTCTTGGGACTGGTCGTGGGGCTATCTATCTGTGCTTCAATGTTGATTGCCACCTCAATTGGAACCCTTGTCCCGATTTTCCTGAGAAAACTGAATGTAGATCCTGCAATAGCCTCCGGACCCTTTGTAACAACATCCGTGGATGTTCTTGGAATTTTTATCTATTTTATCATTGCGGCTCTTATCCTTTCCCACTAGATTTAATCAATGATGACTATTTTAGCGGCAGTTTTTACAATCTCACTGATTCTCTATTCCTGCACACTCCTTCTATTTATCCTGGGGCTTTTCAGACAGAAAGAACATCGTTATCACAACAGACCTTTTGTCTCTGTGATTATTCCAGCAAAAAATGAAAAAGACCACATAGAAAACATACTTTATGACGTGACACATCAAACCTATCCTAAAGACAAATACGAAATTATCATTGTCGATGATGAATCCACAGATGTCACCCCAAACATCTGTAACGCTTATGTCGAGAAATACCAGAATGTGAAACTTCTATCAACCAACAGTTGGGATTCTTCTCTCAGATATAAAAAAAAACCTCTCGATCTTGGGATTAAAAATGCCGCTGGAGAAATTCTCCTCTTCACAGACGCTGATTGCCATGTACTTAGCACCTGGATAGAAACAATGGTATCGTATTTCACTCCCGAGGTGGGATTGGTGATCGGTTATTCAGAATTGGTGCCTTATCACACTCTCTTAGAAAAAATCCAGACCATCGATTTTTTTATGTTGATGAATGCTGCCAGAGGATGTACCCAGCTTGGTCTCCCCTTCGCCTGTACCGGTCAAAATCTTGCTTATCGGAAAAAAGCCTTTGAAGAGGTAGGAGGCTTCTCATCCTTTGCCGATTCGGTGGGTGGCGATGATACCTTGTTCCTTCAACAAATAAAAAAGAAGACCTCGTGGAATATATCCTTTGCTATTAATCCGGGTGCGTATGTGTCCAGTTCGCCAACACAGATATTGAATCAGCTCCTGACTCAAAGAATTCGATGGGCGGCTGATTCTCTTTCTATCAAACATACAGATCCGCTGTTTTTCAGCATTATCATCACGACCTTTCTGGCAAACCTTACCCCATTGCTTTTAATGATTTCTCTTATCTTCTCAGGATCGCTCTTCCTTCTTCTTTTAAAAGGACTTCTCATTAAATTCATTATGGAAGCTATGTTAATGATGAAAGGCACAAGCACCTTTCAGAGACAGGAGATACGCTCCATTTTTCCTGCATGGTTTTTCTTCCAGATTCCGTATGTCGTCACAATGGGATTTATCAGTCTATTAGGGAATCGGTTCCCATGGGGAGGTCGGTTTAATTGATTATTGCCCTCTCAATACTCCCCATTTTGTATCTGCTTTTTCTTCTCTGGCTTCGGAATGGACTCAGTTCCACAGATACAGATATTTCTATTGAAAAGCATCCCACGGTATCCGTCATCGTCGCTGCAAGGAATGAGGAGGATTCAATCGGAAATCTGCTCGAAAATCTCCTGAACCAAAGTTACCCACAAGAACAGGTTGAGATAATCATCGTTAACGATAACTCAACAGACTTGACCGGAGATATTATTGACAGATATGCCAAAAAACATTCCCAAATCAAACACCTTTTGATTCAGGATACACCACCAGATTGGTCTCCTAAAAAATGGGCACTCTCCAGAGCTATACAGGATTCCTCAGGTGATATCCTTCTCTTTACTGACGCTGACTGTACTATGACATCAAACTGGATCACGTTGATGGTATCATCTTTTTCAGATGAAACAATCGGTATAGCTGCAGGGCCTAATCTTCTTAGAAAAGATGGCGGACTAATGGATCAAATGCTATTGCACGATTCCATTGGACAGGATGCATTCACCGCTGGAACCATTCTTCGTGGACTTCCACTCACTTGTACCGGCAGGAATCTTGCAATTCGACACACTGCTTTCGAAGATGCCGGCGGATACGATGGTACTGAAACTTTTATATCAGGCGATGATGATCTTCTGATGCATAAAATCATCTCCTCTGGCTGGAAAGTATCTTTCACTATTCATACTGATGCAGTGATCCAAAGCTATCCACCTTCTGACTTTGTGGAGTTTATTAAACAACGACTTCGATTCGCTTCAAAAGGGAAGTCATACTACACTCTTCCCTTTACTTCCAACCATTTAAAAACAGTCCTCCTCTTCCTTTTTATCACAAACCTGTCGGTACTGAGTGGACAAATATCATTTCTCATCAATCAAAATATCCCCGCTCTTATACCATGGATCATAAAAATGGTGGCGGATTGGACTCTGATGAAGAAATATACTTACTTAATTTCCCGCCAACTCAACGTTTTTACGCTGATACTTACCGGAATCTGGCATAGTCTATATGTAGTTATATTCGGTTTGCTCGGACCTTTTGTTCCTATCTCGTGGAAAGGGCGACATAGTTCACCAAGGATTTCAAACCATCTCAATAAACAATGATAATCATAGAGCAATGGATAAATTGCAATGTGCCTGACTGTTCTGATAAAACGGTAGACAGAAAATATTATTTCCCCTCTGAATAAGAAACATTGAAAATACAACACAAAATAATTTCGATCTTTTTGCTTGTGATAACTGGTTCAATTCATGGTGAGGAAATCTGCCATTACACCGTTTCCATCTGGTCAATTCCCATAGTAGAAATAACAATGACACGTTCTGACACAGATGAAGACAATATAAGAGAACTGGAATTTCGTACAAAAACAATTCTCATTTTATCACTATTTTTCCCCGTGGACAATCAATATAAAACCATCTACGATATCTCCACCTTTCAGATGCTTCAGTATGAGAAAAAGGTGGATCAGAAAAATGTTTCTCAGACATTAAATATCTCCTGGGAAGAAAAAGATAGCTTATATCACTCAGATAAAACTAAATACAAACGTACACCAGATTTCCACAACATCTTCTCACTGATGATGCGAGGTAGAAATTCGGATTGGGAAAGCATTGATACAAAGTGGTGGAATGTAGATCAAGAGGGATTTCCATATCGGGTACGCTACCTCTGGATCGATTCAGTTTCTGTTGATATAAATGGAAAATCCATTCTCGCTGATCATTACAGGATTGATCTTGTCCCTGCTGAGGAAGAGCCGACGCAACTTGTGGATATCACAGATGTTTTTACCTGGGGGATTGCTCTGGAAGAGTGCATCAGACAAATATGGATTGAAAAAAGTGGAGAACGACGTATATTAAGAGGCGAAGTAAAAGTAAAAGGAATCACATTAATAGCGGAAATAAAAAATGACTGACTTTAAACCAACTATCGAAAAAGCACAACCACCAGAAGATACAAAAACTTTCTTTAAACAGTACGGTAAAAGTCTCCTGCTATGGATTGGGATAATAGCGGCTGTTATATTCCTTCTGTATCTTAGAGTTGATGAAAAAATCATTGCTATTTTTGTAGTGATTTTGGCTTTATTTACAAAAGCCTTTGCCGCATTAGGGGCGCTTATTGTACTCGTTCCCGTCGTGGGACCCCTGATTGTAAAAGTCTTTTCCATTCCCTTATTCTGGATTATCAATGGGTTGGGGTATTTTGTATCCATTATCGCCATTAAGAAGGGATACACAAAAGAAGTAGTACACTCCCGTACTCTGACTATTGCCGTATTGATCGGGATTTTACTGGGATATGTTATAGGTAATCTGCTTCCAATCAGGTAACTAACCTGAAAAATTCGCCACAAAAACACAAAGACACAAAAAAGTATCGATAATAAGGAAGTTGGAAATAGAGGGGGACTATGAATTCATGAATAAAAATCGGTTCATCATTTTTTCTGTAAATCCCTTCCTATTAATCCTTTGTGTCTTG
>JACKQG010007206.1_pt1 | contig 11330 bp, 24 predicted proteins | sample 8237621 | NCBI WGS metagenome assembly JACKQG01 (sample SAMN15677084, study PRJNA649215) | marine metagenome | biome: marine; feature: Black Sea; material: saline water; isolation source: suspended particulate matter (SPM) from the Black Sea western gyre | collected 2013-06-09/2013-06-10 | depth... | reverse complement strand
TTAACTTGTTTATGGACTGAATGGAGTTACAATACATTAGTTAATGAATTTGGAAGAAGTCCACAGGAGGCCCGGAGTGTTCTTCCTAATAGTCTTAAAACTGAAATTCGCGTTACTATGAATTTAAGGGCTCTTAGACACATGTTATCTCTACGAGCTATTGGTACTACTGGAAAACCACATCCACAGATACAAGAAGTAATGCTGCCTTTACTTAAAGAACTAAGTAATAAAATTCCAGTACTATTCGACGATTTAATTGAAGAAGGGGAAAAAAGAGGATTACTTAGTAGAACAGATCAGATTCATCCACCAGCTAAAGCTGGTGGTTTTCTCTGTAATGTGAAATAAAACTTGGAATTAAATGTTTAAAGCTAAAATAAAAAATCTTGGTAAAGGATTAGTATATCAATTATCAAGTAACTGGAGAAGCTATAAATTTGTACTAAAAGATAAGATTATAATTGAAATTACACCAAAGGGAAGAAAAAATAAAGTTCCGTATTTAGGACCGCATTTCGTAATGAAAGCACCTGAAAAGATATATGGATTACCTAAAATTTATAATTTTTTAAAAGAAAATAACCTAGTTGACGAATTTACATTTAAATTAGAAGAAGAGATTTTAATAAGAGTATGATTCCTGTAATTAAACAAGTAGCAGGTCAATTACCTCCGACTAAAGACGGTGGTTTCCGAGCTAGGAAATAAAATGAAAAACTAAAAAACTTACCGAAAAAAGATGAAAACATCTTATTCCTAATCCTAATTTTGATTGGGATGACATGTATATAGAAACTCGATATTGATATTATTTATATACAAATAAAGGCGATAAAATAATATATAACACTAAAGAGTTATATAAGTGGTTAAGAAAAAATGATTATTTTGATGATTTTAATAATAGATTAGAAAATTTAAAATTTAAATTAGAAGCTGAAATATTATTGAAGATATAAACTTTAGCACAGATAATCCCAGCATGGGAATATGTAATAGGAGAATAAAAAATGAACCCATTAATTATTAATGGCGGTAAATTAATTGGTCAAATTATAGCTTCTAAGATTGCAGATAAAACCGTTGACGAAGGAATCGAATTTATTAAACGTCAATATAAAGATATTAATAAGAATCGAAAACTAAAACAATACGCAAAAGAAATTAATAAAAATAAGCCGTAAACTTAAAATTAGGAGATTAATTAATGCATTTGATGATTGATACAGAAACTTTAGACGTTGGATCATTTCCAGTATTATTAAGTATTGGAGCAGTAGTTTTTAATCCATATGAACCTAATAAATTTATTGATTTTGAAAGAATAATTGACCCAGATAGTTGTATTAAATTAGGAGCAACTATAAGTTTTTCTACAATCAGATGGTGGTTTCAGCAAAATAAAGAAGCAAGAGATAAAATTGCATATGCTAAAAATACAGTAAGTATTGATAATGTTTTAAATGATTTAACTAAATTCATTAAAGATAATAAAGTTAAAAAAGTATGGAGTCATGGTGCTAATTTTGATGCAGTACTAATTGATAATTATTACAAAGCATTAAATATGGAAACTCCATATATATACTATAATGTTCGAGACACTAGAACTATTTTTGATTTAACGCAAGTTAGTAAAAGTAGAACAGAACCAAAAGTAAAACATAATGCTCTTGAAGACGCAAGAGCACAAGCGAATGATGTTTGTCGTTGCTATATTGGTTTTCAACAATTGATGGAGAAAAATAATAATAATGCTTAATAATTTGACAAAAGAAGAAGAAGATCAAATATGGGAACATAATTTTAAATTAGAACAAGAATATTATGAACAAAAAGAATGGATGGAATATTTAGAATCAACCCGAGAGGAGATTAACGAATATTATGGGTAAGGCTGATGTTATATCCACGGAAGGTAAAATTATTGATGCCTATCCAAATGCAACATTTAAAGTTAGATTAGAAAATGACCATGATGTACTCGGTCATATTAGCGGAAAAATCCGCCAAAACTTTATTAAAATTAATATTGGTGATACAGTAGATATTGAAATATCTCCTTATGATCTAAAAAGAGGAAGAATTATTAAAAGACATTAGATATTCTACTTTATTTTTTCATTCTTACTCATATAGATATTACAAAGTATACTTTAAGGTGGTTATTTTCTCGTTGTAAAACGAAATCATAACCTCCTCTAATTTCAAAATTTAATAAATTTAAGGGGATAAAATGAGACTTTCAATTTTAAGAGCACTTAATGATATATCTTTGCTTAATAAACGAATCGAAAAAGTGTTATCTATAGACGAATTTTTCGTATCATTAACAATAGGAAGTAAACCGATTATTGGATTTAAAGATATTGAAGAAATAGAAGAAGATATTAAGTCTCGATATCAACGCATTTTCGATCTTATTAAGCGACGTAGTGCTATTAAAGCTGCTATTGTTGCATCAAATGCTATTACTATCATTACTATTAATGGTATTGATATGACAGTTGCCGCTGCGATTGAATTAAAAAGCTCTATTCAGTTTAATAAACGCCTCCTTTCTAAATTGATGACTAGTTCTTCTGCTATGAACAGTAAGGTTGAACAGCATAATGAGCGTGTTGAAAAGCAAATTGAGAGTTTGCTCGATACTTCATTTTCTGGTAAAAACTCAAAAGTTACAAAAGACGAACAGGATGCTATTGCGATTCCTTTTCGAAGAGATCGTGAAGCTAAGCTGGTTGATCCTTTGAACATCAAAAGGGTTATTGATGAAACAGAGGAATATATCAATGTATTCGAACGAGAAGTTGATAGTATTCTTACCGAATCAAATGCCACTACTTTAATCGAAGTTCCTGAGCACTAATGTGTATTTCTGTTGACTAAATGAAAAGTCACAAATTTGGGGGTTCTTCTGCTCGTAGAACTAAAATAAATCGAGCATTCAATTGGTAGAGCATAGAGATAATTATTAGTTTCTTAGAAACTATACTTTTTCAAAACTCAACCATTAAAGCTCAATCGTTAAGGTTTAAGGTTCAAGGTTTAATCTAATCAATCGAACACGTTTACAGGTTATAAGATTTATAGAAATCTTGGAAATATGGTCCAAGAGGGATTTCCCTAAACATCCCGTGATTTACCACCAAGCTGTTTAGCCAGCGTTCATATAGTAGGAAGAAAAAAGACCCCCTTTTATAGGGGGTCAATTTTTACTTTTAATTAATACGTTCATATAGATATAACGAAGTATCTTTAATTTGTTGTATTAGGATATATTTTATGAATAAGGTACAACAAGAACAAATTAAAAATGGTAAGTTATTATTAAATCAAATTAAATTTCACAAAAATATGGAACCTACAAAAATCGGTAAGTATGTAATTATATTTAAAATAAATGGGTTTAATGTAAGAACTGAAAATTGGGGAAATATCACTAACAAAAAGAAAAGAGCTATTAGTATCTTTATTAAAGATGGTCTTTATAATGAACTAATGCTATTTTTAGAAGAACTATTCTTAATCCAGTTATAGAAGGGATTTTAAAATAATGGAACTAGAACACTTTATTAAACTAGTAAACCAAGTAAAGAAATATGTTAAATCGAAACAACAAAATTTGACTTTAGTCAATGGAGATGGAGTTAAACTTCAATTTATTATTAAAAAATTTACAAAAATACCAAAAGGTAAAGTTGATGTTGTTTGTACTATTTGTGAAGGACCACAAAGGAGTAAGATTATTACTCCAAGGGGAGCACCTTTAATATATGAGGAGTTAATGAAAAATGATAGACTTGACTGGGTTAAATGGCATCTTGAAGAATTCATTTTGGGAAAAATGTAAAGAAATTGAATTATTATTAACTATTAGTAATAAAAACATAAATTATTATTGGTGGTGGGATAGTAAGAGATATATATTAAGTGGAACTCAAAGCGATGTATGGAAAAAAATGTAGTAATAATTGAAGAACAAGATGGTTCTACTAAAAATTGGATTAGTATATATCAATTTGCAAAAATGCTATATGAGTATGATAACGAAATTAAATTTACAATTGAAGAACTTTTACTAAGAGAAATATAGTGATTAAAATTTTAGAAAAAAAAGAAATCCTCGTTGTTGGACCTATGGTGTTGTACATGAAATGGGCGATTATAAAATTTTAATATATACTGGATATTTAGGAACAAGATATAAGCTTTTAGTAGATAAAATAGAAGAACCAGCAGTAATAAATATTGTAGGAAGAAGAAAATTAATAGAATTTAGTAATATAAATACTGAATTCTTATACCATCTTGAAGAATTAATCTTAACGGAGATATAAGAATGACTTTAATCCAAAAAATCAAAGACGATATTAATACTGCTAGAAGAAGAGGAGAAAAAAAGAAAATAAGTATTCTTTCTACTCTATATGGGAAAGCTTCTGCTATTGGAAAAAATAAAGAAACTACTGATGAAGAATGCATTAAAGTAATTAAAAGGTTCATTGCTAATAATGAAGAAATTATTAAAATAATGATTAAAAGAGACCCTGTTCCAATTGTTACACCAATCGGAGCACAATTTGAAAATGTTATTCTTAATGATTATCTTCCGAAGCAAATGGATACAGAAGAACTAACTACAACTATTCAAGATATTATTACTGAGACGCGGGAGCAAAAGGTCCTAAACAAGTGAGTATCGTAATGAAATCTCTTAAAGAACATTATGGTGGATTGTATGATGGTAAAATTGCAAGTCAAATTGTAAAACGGAAATTAAAATGAACGAAAATACATTTTTATTAACCCTAATTTTACTCGGAACAACGATATGGATAATATCAAAGATGCCTCCTCCCAAGTAACTACTAATAGTTATAAAAAATTAATAGTCTCTATGAGATACTGGTTACTTGGTCGTAATTATACGAGAGCTGTTGATGCAATGGAACTTGCTCTAGAACATCATATCGGACTACGTAAAGACGAAGTTACTCCTGAATTTCAACATCAATTAGAAATTGCTCACTTTATTCGTACTCTCCCACTTGAGAATAATATGGAAAATTGCTTAATTGTAGCTTTCTTACATGACCTTCCTGAAGACTACGATTATTCTCTTGAAAAAATTAGAGAACAATTCGGAACAAGTGTAAGAGATGCTGTTTGGCTTGTTACTAAAGAATATGAAGGAATGAAAAAAGACAATAAGAAATATTATGAACAAATTGCAGAAAACGGTATTGCTTCTATTGTTAAAGGTGTAGATAGAATACATAATATTCAGAGTATGCAAGGAGTCTTTACAGAAACAAAACAAAAGTTATATATACAAGAAGTAAAAGACCATATGTGTTTAATGCTTAAAGTTGCAAGAAGAAAATTCCCAATATATGAACCAGCTTATGAAAATATTAAATATGTTTTAAGCTGGCAAATACAATTAATAAAACATATTCACGGGTGGAAATAGCGACTCCGCCTTCTTCTTTACTTATAGGATACAGTTAATGGAACAAATAAAAAAAGAAATTTTAGATTTTATTCAAAAGAAAAATGACGAAACTAAAACTAATAGAAAAGTTAAAAATATTGAATTTATTAAAATATTTAATTATGGAAAAAAACCAATTGCTTGTTTTGAAGTTGAAACAGATGATGAAGAGAATGGTCCTTATTGGCTAACTTTTATAAGTAGAGAAGACAGTGATATTCCAAATGCTATCTATAATGTAAATATGTTTAATCATCAAATTATTGAAGAAATGGGAATTGATATATTCCTTGCTACGTTTAACTTTCATATCGGAATGATGAAAAGTGGAATGAAAAGTATAGAAATATTAATGGAGGAAGCTAAAAATGCAACAAAGCATTAAAATAGAATTTAATAATTAGTTACAGGAATTTAAACGTTAATAGAACAAAAAATCAAAAAGTACATCATAAGTTAGAAGAAACTTTTAAATTCTTTTTAGAGGAACTGATTCTAAATGATCTATGATAATTTTGATAGAAAAAAATATCTTGCTGACAGAAAAATGAAACTTACAAGAGAATTAGATGACTTAGCGTATTATAAAATTCCAAGAGATGGACTTGATATATTAAAACAATCTAAATTAAAAATTGGCCGAAGTGGTCCGAATGATAGAAATTGGAAAATAGAAATAACTGCTCCAATTGGAGATGTAATACGATTACTTAAAAAAATAGACTATAAGATTGCTGAAAGATTAGGACGTATGGTATTAGAAAGGAAATGGAAAAAGGAAGAGGAGACAATGAAATGTTTATAACTTTTGAAGGTATCGATAATACGGGTAAGAGTACACAAGCTAAACGGTTATGTCAATCATTATCAAATAGTGTGTTAAGTAGAGAACCAGGAGGGTGTTTTATATCTAAACAAATCAGGAGTATTATTGTTCGAGGGACTCCAGATACAATGGATGCTACTACTGAATTATTACTTATTAATGCGGCAAGAAGAGAACACATTAAACAACATATTAAACCTAATGTTGATTCTGGAAAAATAGTAATTGTCGACAGATATCTTGACAGTACTCTTGCTTATCAAGGAGGTTCTATATCTGAATACGTAATTCTAGGTTTTCATCGCCAGTTGTGCTTTGGATATATGCCCGATTTAACCTTCTTAATTGATTTAGATCCAATGATTAGTTATACAAGAGAAACTAATCAGAAGGAATCTAGATTTGAACAAAGAGGATTACTATTTATGGCAAGTGTTCGAGATAGGTTTCTTGAGCGAGCAAAAGCTAACCCAGACACACACATAATTATTGATGGGAAACAATCATTAGAAGATATTCAAGGACAAATCGCCAGAAAAGTACATCATAAGTTAGAAGAAACTTTTAAATTCTTTTTAGAGGAACTGATTCTAAATGATCTATGATAATTTTGATAGAAAAAAATATCTTGCTGACAGAAAAATGAAACTTACAAGAGAATTAGATGACTTAGCGTATTATAAAATTCCAAGAGATGGACTTGATATATTAAAACAATCTAAATTAAAAATTGGCCGAAGTGGTCCGAATGATAGAAATTGGAAAATAGAAATAACTGCTCCAATTGGAGATGTAATACGATTACTTAAAAAAATAGACTATAAGATTGCTGAAAGATTAGGACGTATGGTATTAGAAAGGAAATGGAAAAAGGAAGAGGAGACAATGAAATGTTTATAACTTTTGAAGGTATCGATAATACGGGTAAGAGTACACAAGCTAAACGGTTATGTCAATCATTATCAAATAGTGTGTTAAGTAGAGAACCAGGAGGGTGTTTTATATCTAAACAAATCAGGAGTATTATTGTTCGAGGGACTCCAGATACAATGGATGCTACTACTGAATTATTACTTATTAATGCGGCAAGAAGAGAACACATTAAACAACATATTAAACCTAATGTTGATTCTGGAAAAATAGTAATTGTCGACAGATATCTTGACAGTACTCTTGCTTATCAAGGAGGTTCTATATCTGAATACGTAATTCTAGGTTTTCATCGCCAGTTGTGCTTTGGATATATGCCCGATTTAACCTTCTTAATTGATTTAGATCCAATGATTAGTTATACAAGAGAAACTAATCAGAAGGAATCTAGATTTGAACAAAGAGGATTACTATTTATGGCAAGTGTTCGAGATAGGTTTCTTGAGCGAGCAAAAGCTAACCCAGACACACACATAATTATTGATGGGAAACAATCATTAGAAGATATTCAAGGACAAATCGCCAGCGAACTTGTCACTAGAATCAATCCTCGTAAACGTAAAATGGATTTCTAGGATATAGAAATAAGTGGTCGACGATAATGTGGTTTGCTTTTGGTAGGTCATCTTTTACAGTAAAACTCAATAGAAACAATACTGTATATAGGAAATTAATTAAAAGAAATGATAATTATAAATAATAAAGAAATAGTAGATAGATATGCAGTTCCTTATTTTACTATTACAAATATAAATAGAAAATGTTTATATAACGATCGTCACAACTTTATAAGGAGTTATAATAATGGATAATTTAAGAACAACTCATATTGAATTCAATGCTAATAACTTTGAAACAGTTATGCAAAGAATTAATAATATTAAAGAAAAAATACAAAAAATACGAGATACTGAATTTAAATTGCAAAGAGAATCAAAAGCTTTAAGAATAGAACTTATGGGAACAGAAGAATTAATTGAAAGAACTAAAAGACAGAATCCTGAACATTTTCTACTAATTCCTTGTGAAAAGTGTAATCATACAGGACAAGTTAATATATATAAAGACCAACCTGCTGATGTACTTGGTTATTGTCCAGAAAAATGTTATAATTGTATGGGATCTGGAAAAGTTCTTAATACTGAATTTATTAAAAAGAATAAATTTATACAAGGAATTGGTATTAGTGCTAGTGAAATACCAATATACGGATATATACTAGATAATAATGGAAAGAAAGTTCATGTATATAATATTAAATCTAAAGAAACACTTTGTAAAACTAAGAATCATAACTTTCAAATTGTAGAAGAATCACAGGATCAATGTAGTGTATGTCGAAGAGAATTTGCGAAATTAACAATGCCCTAATTAGAAAACTCTGCGAGTTAAGTGGTCAGCTTGAAACAACGATAAGTTATGAAAATTACTTTATTGAATTTGGAATGAAAATATTTAAATCGAAAAAATATGGATGGAAACATTCATCAAAAATAGTAGTACATAAGGATACTGGAAATTCAATATTTATGCAGGAGTTAGAACATTATGAAAACTATATTAGAATAGATCAACCACATATTATTTCCGAATCATTATTACAAGAATTTTTAAAAGAGAAAGAATTTATATGGGTATTAGAGGAAGCTTTATTAAAATTAATATAGAACTTTATTTTCAACGAGAATATATAGATATAGTAAATTATGCATATAGATTATAATAAACATAAAGTAGAAAATATCTATTTTAATATTGGAAGTTCATAAAATATGTATGAATTATTCTACTTCTATACCTACGGACAAACTTAGATATATAGTTAATAGAAAAATTTAATGAGGTATTTAATTTTGCATTAGAAGAGGAACTATTAAAATTAATATAACAGTACCAAAAGATTTTTGGGATAAAGTAGAAACAGATAATTTAAAATATATAATATTGAGTGATACTGATAGTCTCTTTCTATCAATTCCAGAAATTCAACCAAAAAACGCAAAAGATGCTGTTGAGAAATCCGAAGAAATAGCAGAAGAAATAAATAATTTAATTATTGATTGTATGAATACACATATCTTACCAAAGATGAATGTTCCTGGTCATAATGAAACATTCTTTAAAAGTGAACTAATATTAGAAAGTTTACTCTGTACTAATAAAAAGAAAAAATATTGTTTTAAAGAAATTGCAAATGAAGGAACTATTCATAAAGAACCCATCGTTAGATATACGGGCATTAGTGTAGTAAGAACTAATACTGCCGCTTGGACAAAAGGTTTTATTAAAGAGATAGTAGAAGACGTAGCTCTTAATACAAAATTAAAAGATAAGTTTGAAGTTAGAAGAGCATATGGAAATATTGCATTAAAATATAAAGAATCATTACAAAGCGATACTTCTGAATTAGAGTTTTCGCAAATCGGAGTTCCTTGTAAATGGGGGAATACAGTATATAAAAGAGATACTGCTGAATTAATTGGAATGAAACTTTATAATACAATATTTCAAGATGATTACTTTAAAGAAAATACAAGTGGATTAAAAGTACCAATTAAAATTAAAAATGTAAATGATTTTTTAGAAAAAATTAAAAATTATAGATTTGCTAATAATCGTACAATCGGAAATACGACAATTGATAAATTGACTTTTTTAGTTGTTCCTATCTATCATACTAAAAAAATTTTAGAACCAGTTTTAAATAACTTTAGTATTACTATTGATACTGATGTTGCTTGGGATAAATTAGTTGAAACAACATTGAGCAATATAATTGATTGTATAAAGGTAAACCATGGATTGCAAAAATAAAACGTTACAGGAATTAATTGATATAGTAGAAGAAAAAGGATTCAATATTAAAATACCTATTATTAGTATCGGTCAAGATTGGTTTCTTGAATCAATATACGGAAAAGTAAAAATATATGGAAATCGAAGAAGTTTAGAATTAGATAAATTATATGAGCTTATTAACCGTATTCCTAATATAGAATCTTATCTAAAATTACATTTAGAAGAAGCTATCCTTGTACAAATCTGAATTATATAAATTATTAAAAGCTCTTAAACCTTTCACTGGTAAATTTAAAATTGATTCTGATAGATTGATAGATTGCTTTATTCAATATCACACAATAACGATAGCAAAAGGAAAAGGAGATGGTGGATTTTGTAGAAATGAAGAAAGGATATATAAATTCCTTGAAGAAGAAGATTTATTAGAAATTTTCAAATTAAAAGGAGAAGAGTATATACTTTTAAATATCTAAAAATAATTGTTGACTACAATTATTAAAGAAGAAGTAATTAAAAGGATTAATTTTAATGGATACACAAAATTTAATACAAGAGGTTAAATGGGGAAATTTAAAATATTATAATTTTTATAATACTGATTTAGAATTAAGTACTTATTTTACAGTCAAACATTATCTAGAAAATCCTAATGATGATATTGATATATATGAGCAGAAGATTCACACATTATACCTTGATATTGAAGTATTTAAAGATGATCCCGATGCTCAATTTGACTTTAATAAAAGTGATTTTCCAATTAGTGCTATTTGTGATTATAGTACAATTGAAAAAACGTTTAGATTATATTTTCTAATACATCCTATGCTTAAAGGAACATTTAATTCTGATCCTGAATGGTATAGAAAACAATTATTAGAAAAACAATATATTACTGAAGAAGAGAAGGTGGAAGTATCTGTATTTCAAAATGAACTACAATTAATTGAAAAATGTTGGGAAGATATTAGAAAAATAAACCCGATGGTTTTAAGTGGATTCAATAGTGATAGATTCGATTATGTTTATATCTATCGAAGACTATTAGGATTTTATAATGGTGATGAAAATACAGTTAATGATATATTAAGTGAATTTGGGAACGTTAAATATGATGGTAATATAATTAAAATTCCTGAATTTGGTAACGCTGATTTACAATACTTCTATAAGCCTCGTGCTGAATGTGGGTAATGATAAAGCTCACATTAAATTTTGTGAATTCAGAGAAAGCCTAAGTCTAGTAAGTTGTGAAATATTTTGTTTAACAAA
>JACKQG010001178.1_pt1 | contig 11333 bp, 17 predicted proteins | sample 8237621 | NCBI WGS metagenome assembly JACKQG01 (sample SAMN15677084, study PRJNA649215) | marine metagenome | biome: marine; feature: Black Sea; material: saline water; isolation source: suspended particulate matter (SPM) from the Black Sea western gyre | collected 2013-06-09/2013-06-10 | depth... | reverse complement strand
TAATCTGCTTAATTGTTCAGGAGTAGCTTCCTCTGGTTCTACTATTGGTTCAGGTGCAAGGTCTAACTCTTGAGGTAGTTCTTCTGCAGATTCTTTTGGTAGTGAACCTCTAGGGCTAGAAGGTGGTTCTGGTTCTACTATTGGTTCAGGTTTTGATTCTAATTCTTGAAGAGGTAAAGATTTTACAAATGAAGATGATGGTAAATCCCCAAGAAAATCTAATGTTGCTTTATTTTTATCAATTCTAAGATAGGGACTGCCATTGATTGAAAAAGTGTGAATTTCATGACCTTTTTTCCAGGAATCTTTTCCACTGTAAATGGTAATGTAAAATAATCCATTCTTAATATCAGAAGCAATTGTTAATCGATCTATAGGTTGACCTTTAGTAATTCCTTTAGCAGTATCTTGATGCCTAGTTGCAACTAAGATTAAATTTTCAGAATCATAACTAACTTCAGAAATTAGATAATCAGCCCATTTCTTGATCATAAAAAATAATGATTAATTTCTACTAATTAAGCGATGATTTTTTGATTTGAACTATAGAAACCAATTTAGTGCAAATATCTAAGATTTTCATCAAAATAGGCTCAAAAAATAGGATTATTACGGGTAAATTTTCAATATTCATAAATGGAAATTTCTATCGAGCCATGGAAAAAGCTAATAATTCATGAAGTGATTGAATACAGATTTGAGGATTGGGTAAAACAAATAGCATTTAGTACAAGATCATCAGGAGGCGGAATTCCCACTATGCAATGGACAAATGGAATTGTCTTCTCTCCAGCAAATTTTCCAACAACTAATTCTACAGTAGATGAACAATTAAAAGGTACTCTACATTGGTCTTCAGTATCATTTGCAATTAAGGAAAAATTTGAAAAACAGATTGTAAAAGAAAACGCTACAATAAATTTAGTAGATGTTAGTGTAAATGAAATTTTTAAAGAATTAGCTACTAGTTTGAAAACAAAGTCAAAATATGCTACTTCTAATCCTGGCAAATCCCAATGAATATTGAAGAAGCAATAACAAAATGTGAAATTACTTTAAAACAGATCAAACAATATGATCCTGATCCATACTATGTGAACTATTTTTTTAATGAATATATGATTTCTATAAATAATATAATTAATGGAATTTTTGAAGAAGCAAATAGAGATTTCGGATTATTTGTATCAGAAAAAATTTCTGAACAAAAATTTTATGAAAAAGCAAAAATGAAAAATGATGAGAATGCCATTAAATTTTCAGAATGGTATTCAAAAAAATACATTGAAGAGCACAAAAATCCATATCCAGATGTCATTAGTCAAGTACGTAATTTCAAAAATAAATTTAAAAAATTGCCTGAAATTAAAATAATGCTTAGAGCATCAGAGAGATACAAGGATGATATTAATCAGGAAATTAAGGTAAAATTGAGTAATCAAAAATTAAAATCAAGAGATGAATTAGATATAGAAATTAAAAGACAATTACCAATTTTTTTGCAAGTTCTTAATCATAAAAGAGATGAAAAAAATGAGCCTAAAATAGAAGAAAATCAGGTTATTGCGTCAGCATTCATAGATATTGAAAATCATGAAGATGTTGAGATAGCATATGCAGCAGAAATTTACATCCCTGTTATGGAACGACTAGTAGAAGAATCAAGGAAGAGAATTAAAGAATTAATTAGATAGAAAGTTTTCAGAGTTTAATCAGATAATCCAAAAATTGAATGGTTAGTTTTGATTTTGATGATTGGTAAATATGAGTAGCCATGATCAAAATTATCTGAGAATTCTGGGTCTTGCCCTTGATTTCCTTGATATTTAACGAAATGTTTTGTAGGTTCAGAGTCTAATTCAACATAATTGAAATTATAGTATACTTCATCCATTTCTAAAGAGGTAATGTAGCCAATTACCCAGGATTTTTTATATGGTAATGCATAAAGTGTAAGATTTTGTTCATCTGGGAATTCTGGATCATATGTTAATCGTGCCAAGCTACCCAAATCTTTTACTTTGATTGGATGGAATGAATCAGAGAAATCTTTTGTTTTCACAGGTAATGAAGAAATATCAGATTCCATATGAACAATAGGTGCATAATGAGAATTGATTTTTGTTGATTCAACAATATCGCAAATCTCTTTTCCCACAGTTACCTGATATGAAACATATCTGCCAGACTTTGACATCGGGACATAAAAAATTACTAAAGTATTTGCCAGTGTCATACTGCTGGAAATAATTCTAGACCCATCTAATTCTTGAGAATATACCCTTTTTGGATATTCTTGTAATGCACATGCATATCTTGCTAAATCATCAAAACTAGATAATTCAACAAAGCATTCATCCTGGGTAATAGACATCAATCAATTGTGAATTGATCATTGTTTTATTCTTTCTATATTTTGGTAATTTTTCTGTTTCAAGTTTTTTTTATCAAAATATTCCATTATAAAATGAAAAACAATTAGTTTTCCAAAAACAATCATAGAGATTAGAGAAAGGGTTGACTCACCTAGATAATACAAATATCCAGTAACGCCTATCGCAGTCATTATTTCAATAGCAGTACATGAACAAAAAAAGAGAAATTTGTCTCTCAATTTACCAAGTTATGGGGATTTTGGCCACATTGAGGTCCAAGTTTCAGCAAATTTTTTCATCATTTCACCATAAGCATTCATTTGTTCTAATCCAGATGAACTAAGTGCTTTTTGCCAATTTTCTGTGAATTGTTTGAAAGTAGCTGTGTTAGTGTCATTGAGAGCTTTTTGCCAATTTTCACCAAATTCTTTGAATGAATTTATTCCCACATCATTGAGAGCTTTTTGCCAATTTTCACCAAATAATTTCATGGTATCAGCACTAGATTCAACAGTTGCTTTATCCCAAACACTGTTGAATTTTGATTGCATGTCATTACTTGCATTTTGGATTTGCTCAAAAAGAGATTTCCAATTTTCAAGAGATTTGGTATATTCGCCCCATAATGAATCCCATTCATTATTTTTTCCTTGTTCAGACATTAACTGAAGATAGTTTTCATTATTCTTAAATTGATCTATGAGAAATCATGCTTTATTTTTGACGATTTTTTAATCTATTATCCATTCGAATTCTACCTTCTTCAAATTTGATTCTATCATCATCTGTTTTAAGAGATAATTTAGGGGCATGTGTAGGTTTTCCATTTTTATCAAGAGCCACAAATGTGACAAATGCTGTACCTGTAACAGTTCTAATTCCAGTTACTATATCTTCAGCTTCTGCTTTCACTTCAATCTCCATTGAAGAATTATGAACATAGTTAATTCTAGCATTTAGTGTCAAGACATTTCCTACAAAAACAGGTTTCAAAAAATTTACACTATCCATAGATACAGTTACTGCATTAGATTGAGAATGACGTTGTGCTACAATTCCTGCCACCATATCAATATGTTTTAAAATTTCACCACCAAATACATTTCCTGCTGGATTTGCATCTGAAGGAAACATTCTAACAATTACTTCAGCATGTGATTCTGCAGGACTTTTTTCTTTAGGGTAATTTTCTGATGACATATTATCTAATTTTTACTCCTAAATTTATCTAATTTAATTTAATCAGTTAATTCGGGTTATTTGAAATATTTTTCTAGTTTAATTTTATCAATTTTAGGGATTTTGGCTAATTCGAATCCTTCAGGACGTTTAGAAAGAGGCCTAGTTGCATCAATACCCATTTTTGCAGTTTGTAATTTTTGTTGATTACTGGAAGGATCAAGGCTAGAACCGCGGACATTTTTAATAATTACCAGATCTTTATCTGCTTGGAATCTTGTAGCCATAGCATATTCCACTGACTCTGCACTATTAGGATCAATGTCTTCATCAACTACAGTAACTTGTTTCAATGAACGATGAGATTCAAATGTTTTTTTAATAATTTTTTTAGGATCAGAATCATTTTTCTTTTTAATTTGCACTACAGCATGTAACCAATTACATCCACCATTAGTCATTGAAACCTGGTTAGTTTGAGAAAATGATTTCTTCAATTCACCATTTAATTTAGATTCAATTGGCATTCCCATTAACAATCTATGTTCTGAATATCCAGAAAGAACATCATGAAAGATAGGATTATTCCTGAAGAAAAGATTTTCAAGTTCAAAAACAGGTTGAGTTCTTTTATGATCATATGTCTGAAGCATTTCAACCATCCACTCAGGATGAGTTTTATCACGAAGGATTTTTCCTTCCATAACAATTTCAGCGCCAGAGGGCACATTCAATTCTGAAAAAGGGAGTTTTGCTAAAGTTAATTTTCCACCCAATAGAGAATTTGCAATATCAATTTCATCTTTTCCCCAATCAGCCTGGTATGCACCAGCAATTGAAATGGCAGGATGCACACCGACAGTAATAGCAATTTTAAGATCTTCACCATGTTCTTTTGCATCAGTAAAACATCTGTGTAAATGACGGCCTTCAACCATTCTTATGGAAAAATGAGTCTTGTCAATTGGCATCATCCTATGAAATGAAGAATTCTGCTTTCCAGTTTCAGGATTTTTTGCATATGCAATAGATGATGTGATAAAGGGCCCAGATTCTTTTTCAAAATGAGTTACAATAGGCATAGAAAGGATGTTTTTTGACTTGTTTTCCATGAATTTTCCTGAAGAAATAATTTTTGGTTTTTTCGCTTTTTTTATTGCTGAAATCACTTTTTCATGAATATTAGATTCAGTACCGCCAACAGCAATGCCAAATCGTTTTCGAGTTCCAACTAAATTAGCAATTAATCTAAAATCACTTTCTTTGATTTTTTCAAATAAAACAGCATGTGAGCCGTCAACTTTAGCTGTAACTCCAGCAATTTCAAATTTTGTTGAAACAGTAGTTTTTACAGTTTTGAGTTCATTAATTTTTTTAATTTGTGAAATGTAACTTCTTAAATCACTCATTCTCAATCATCTCCATTATTTCAGACATTAAGGCTTTTGCAGTATTAGATTCTAAAGGTTTTTGAATAAAAGTGGAAACTAATGCTATTCCCCTCATTCTAGTACTAATTCGTTCAGCCATAAGTTTTAGGAAAAGAGCTTCTGATCTAGAAGGTATTATTGTAGTTGTTATTGGTGCAGGTCCAGTTGCTAATGATACTACCATAGAACCCAGTTTGTTGGTACCCTCAGACACTGAAACAAAATAGCCATTTTCAAATTTTTGAATCTGTAAAGAAAAACTTCGACTCTCCAAATTTACCGTTTTATGGAAAAAACCATTTGGAGAGGTCAACGAGCTATGAACAAGTCTTATGCTTTTATTGCTATTGATTCATTAGTCTGAGAAGCTATAACTTCAGGATTCTTCTTGCAATTCTTCTCGTGTTTATCTGGATAAACAAAGAGTTTTTCACAATGTTTGCAAGCAGTTTTTTCTTTAGTTTTAGTTTTTGTTGTTTTTGCTTTAGCAGTTTTGGCTTTAGATTTTGATTTTGCCTTTACTGTTACTTCTTGAACTTCTGATTCAATTTCAGTAGCTGCTGCAGCTTCCATAGAATCAGCCTCAACTCTAGCTCGCAATTTTGCTTTGTATTTCAAATTACGTGGTTTCGTTCTTAATCTATATCCACAACATGGACACCATAGTCCTTCCCATTTGATGAAAATTTCACAAATTTGGCATCGACGTTGTCCAGAAGCGTATCTTCCAGTGCCAACAGGCTTCTGAGCCTTATATCTTACACAAATTCCTTTACAAGTCATCTTAGTATTATCATATAGAATTCATAGCTATATAAGCATGGATCGATGAAAATTATAAAAAATAACTAAAAATATTGTAAATATTATGTATTTTATACCGATCAATTTTATAATTTTCAAATAAAAACACAAAATCTTCAATAAATATGTATAGCTTAAAATAAATTAATATTTTTTGAAAAAATAGCAGGTATCAATATAGTTGTTTGATAAAAAAATTCATTTTTTTATCTAAAATATGAAATATTTATAATATTATCATACTTTACTCATCATCAATTAAAATCAAAAAAGAGATATTGCAAAATATTCATAATTTTTGAACATGTCTGTTATCCCGTTATAGACAGCGGTAAAATAGAATATCTATATCCTTCTCGTTGAGAAATATATTTTGCAGAAAGCATATCTCGTTTTCCTCGCTGATTGAAATTCTTAATTTTTAAACTAGTTTTTCTTTCATCTACAAACTCTAATTGAAATGATGAACAAAATTTGAGATTCAACATTCTGACAATTTGCTTTGAGATTTTCATATTTCCATCTCCAATTTTTAGAATTTTTCTTTTTGCTCTAAGACCACCTAAAATTACAATGATGTGAAAAACTAATCCCTCAATGGAAGTATGTACCGAACTTTCTATTTCTATTCCATAGTAAAAAATAGACAAACCCATTCTTTGTCCTGGATCAACTCCTAAAACTAGATCATCCTCTTCAAAAGGAAGATTCAGTTTTTGCATCATCAAACCTCTAATTACTGTAGGATGGTATTCAAGAATATCCTCATGAAATAAAATTTTCTCGCATTTTTTAGGAGCCTCTTTTTGAGTAGTGAGTATCAAATGTCCAGAATACTCTGGGATATCTTCTGGGAGAATTGAATCAAAAGGTAAATTTAGAAATTTTAGATAAGTAGAAAATCTATAGTATGGTTTACCATAGGTAGTTGCAATACCAATACGAGAATTCTGTAAGGGATCGATGTTTAAGGAAAGGAAATATCAGATTTAGATTTATGCCTTCAAAACAGTTGACACCACATGTTTGACTGCTTCATCAAAATTAGCATCAATATTGGACTGTATTTCAGATAATTTTACATCCCCTTCTTGGGCAATTTTTGCAGATTCTGCAGTTGCCTTTTCTTTTGATGCATTAATTATTACTTCAGCTTCTTTAGTGGCCATTTCTCTAGTTTTTTCTAATAAACTATCAATTTCAGATTGAGCTTTCATAGTGAGTTGTTTTTTCATATCCCCAACCTTGCTATTTAGGGAATCTAGATCATCTTCCAAAGCATTTAGAGATTTTATAATCCCAGTAACTTTTGATTCAGCCAAACTACTCATTATACTCCAAATCTAATGATTCCATTACTTAAATCATTCATTTGATAGGCGTGATCTATGCCTAAATCATGGCATTTAGGTACAAAATTATGATTTTTTACAATATGCTTAAGTTCACAATTATTTCAGAAAACAAGTATTGAAATCAGAATCAATTAAAATTTTGATAGGTGAAATTGACTACAAACTTGGTCGTATTGATTATTTTAAGGTCAATTTAGAGGAATGGGAAAATAAGAAAGATGAGGGCTACAAAAAGTCCCAAAGGCGACTTGCCAAGTTGATAGATGAGACAGTTAATCTTTTGCTGATCATGAAATTAGAGGAACTTGATGAGTTCAATAAATATCAAGAAATTTTTAAAAAACTAGAGATATCATCCAGTAGTTAAGAGCAAAATAGCTCTTGCCAAATCGCCTTCTGCTTCTTCTAAAGCACTTTTTGCCTTTTCTTCATCAACGCCAGCTTGCTGACTAACTAATTGGATATCCTCGTCTGAGAAAATTGGAACCTCTAATTCTCTTTCTTCATAACTATCTGCAGTTACTGTAAAAATAGAATTGTCTTTTGCTTTCATTTCAGTAACAGATGGTTTTGAAATAATAATTTCTTTTTTATCGGTTTTAATTATTACTTCTTGAACGTTGGATAATTCATTCATATCTAGACCCATCTTATCCATCATTCTTCGCATTTCACGGTTTCCTCCTCCTCGCATCATGATTTTATTTCCTCATTACGACTTTTTAAACTATCTCTGACCTTGATAGCCACGCCTCTTTTAAAATCAGAAATCATCTCAGATGATAAAATTGCCCTTCCAACAGCAATAACTTGGTTTTTGAATAATACAGGAGTATCTGCAGAAATACGTACATTTTTTCCACACGAAATTACATGTTTGCAAAAAACTGATCTGCCCTGTTCTACAAATGGAGCAGCATCTGTATTTATCTCAACACAATTTTCTTTGAATTTTTTATTTTTCAATAATATTTGAGCAAAATGAGTGCTTATTGCCAAACTTCCATCAATTCTCAAAGTACAAAATAATTTTCCCTTATGTGAAACTGTTCTAATTCTTCCAGTTTTTCGAGAAAAAGTCATTTCAACATCTTTAGGCAACAATTTCGATGTGCCATTTCCAAATAAAGCATCAAGAGAATGTTGAAGTTTCATAATATGGTTCATAATACAGAATAGAATCTTTTCTAAATATTAGTTCAATGTTAGTCTATATTATAGAGATCAATCTATATAGAATTGAATTTTTCCTTTAGAAATGGAAGGAGATGGGGAAACTAGAAAAATTCAGTTTACTGGAAAGTCATCATACATAGTTTCATTACCAAAACAGTGGATTATGGAATTAGGACTTAAACAAGGAGATCAAATTAGAATGGTCCGAAAAGGCTCATCAACATTAGAGCTTTCTCCACCAAACATTGAGTCCAGAACTCAGAAAAAAGAAGACGCAGTTATTGAAATTGGAGAGGGAGAAGAAGCATCTTCAATTGTTAGAAAATTAATTTCATTGTATTTTTTGGGGTATAAGACAATTAAGATAAAACCAAAAAACGGCAGATTAAGTACTCATCAAAGAACCACAGTAAAACAAGCTGTAAAACGGATGTTGATGGGTTCTGAAATAATTGCAGACTCTACAGGTGGAATTACAATACAAGTTCTGGTTAATTTATTAGAATTATCAGTAGATGGGGCATTCAAACGAATGATTCACTTGGCAAAATCAATGTCAAATGATGCAATTTTAGCCGTAAAAGAAAATAATTTGGAACTAGCTCAAGAAGTAATCAATACAGATGATGAAGTAGATAGATTTGGATTTTACATAATTCGACAATTAAAGATTGCAATTCAAAATGAGCATATGTTAAAAGAGATGGGTTTTAGAAATGCTAGAAATTGTTTAGGGTATAGACTGATTGTAAAAAACATAGAGAGAACAGGAGATCATGCAGCATTCATTGCAAAAGATCTAATTGAATTTAAAAAGCCTGTAAAAAAAGAAATTTTGCAAAAATTGCAAGAAATGAATGAGTATTGTCTATCTGTTTTAGATGACTCATGCCTAGCTTTATTCAAAGAAGATTACTACCTGGCTGAAAAGACCATTACAGAAATCAATCAAATTGCAAAATTTGAGAAAAAAGTAAGAGATGCTTCAAAATCATTAAAAGATGATGAAGAAATTTACAGAGTAAGAAGAATGACTGAAAACATTAGAAGAGTTTCTGAATATGCTAGTGATATAGCTGAAATAGTTTTGAATATGAATATAGAAAAAACACTAAAAAAATCAGATTAATTATCAATAATATGTCCAATACAATTATGTTACATTTAATTAAAAAAACGAATTAGAATGAATTCTGCAATTTTAATCACTTATGATCAAGAAGATTCTATTAATGAGGCCAAAGGACTATGTGATGCTGCAGGATATGAAGTAGTACACGTAATCAGACAGAATTTTCTCCAGAAACCAAAATATGGTATTAGTGGCGGAGTGCTAGAACAATTAGAAGAAATATCAGAAAAATTAAGACCAGATGTAATAGTTTTTGATGAAATTCTAAAACCCAGTCAAAACTATAATCTTGCAACAGTATTGCACAGAGAAGTTTTAGATAGAGAAGCACTAATTCTTGAAATTTTTGAAAGTAGAGCATCAAGTGCAGAATCAAAATTGCAAGTAAAATTAGCACAGTTGAGATATGAAATGGCAAGAGCTAAAGAAAAAGTTAGACTTGCCAACATGGGTGAACAGCCTGGTTTTATGGGAATAGGAAAATTCGAAGTAGATGTGTATTATAATGATATCAAACATAGAATGCAAACAATAAGATCCAAACTTGAAAAAGCTGGAAAACAAAGAGAGCTTCACAGACAAGGAAGAAAGAGAATGGGATTCAAAACAATATCACTTGCAGGATATACATCTGCTGGAAAAACCACATTGTTTAACAAAACAACAGGCGAAACAAGAACTCAGAGTAAAGAACTTTTTACAACTCTTACCACAACTACAAGGAGATTAACGATAGATCAAGAGCCATTTTTAATTGCAGATACAGTTGGTTTTATCAGTAAATTACCAGCTTACATGATTGATGCATTCAAATCAACACTAGAAGAATTGGCATATACTGATGTGATTGTTTTGGTAATTGACATTAATGATTCAGTAACTGAATTAAGAAAAAAATTTTCTAGTTGTATGAGAACTTTAAGTGAGTTAGGAGTAGAACAAGACAAGGTAGTTTTTGCTCTAAATAAATCAGATTTATTAAAAGATGAAGAGATTGAACGAAAAATTGGGTTGCTTAATTTGTCTGAAAATAAAAAATTAATTTCAGTTTCAGCAAAAACTGGAAAAAATATTACAGAATTAAAAAAATTAGTTAAAGAAATTATAGAAAGTCAGAATTTCCATAAACCAAAAAAGAATGCATGGGAAGGAGCTGAGAAAACATTTGGTAATTGAAGTAGTTAGAATTGGACAACGTCTAGTAAGAGATGACAGAGTAACAACACATGTTGCACTTGTTTCCAGAGGATTTGGTGCAGAAAGAATTTACATGACTGAAGTAAATCCAGAAATCAAAGATACCATAGGAAAGATCAACAATACATGGGGAGGTAATTTTGAGGTGGAGTTTATTGAAAAATGGAAAACGATTGTGAAAAAGAAAAAAGATGAAGGATTCAAAATTGTTCATCTTTCTATGTATGGTGAAAGTATCAATGATGCTCAAGAAAAAATTCAAGAAGAAGAAAATTTGTTAATTGTTGTAGGAGCTGAAAAAGTTCCAAGAGAGATTTATGAATTAGCAGATTATAATGTTGGAGTCGGCAGTCAACCTCATTCAGAGATTAGTGCTTTGGCAATTCTTTTAGATCGTATTCAAAATGGCAAACAATTTGAAAAAGAATTTCCAAATGCAAAAAGAAAGATCATACCTACCAAACACGGTAAAAACGTGCAGGTAAAAGAAACAAGGGATTAATAGTAGAAAATCAGGAGTCATTAGAGTTGGTAGACAAATACGAAGATCCTTTTGTTAGAATTGCTTCAATGATTGGAGGAGATGAATATCTCAAAGTCGCAAGATCTCTTCTAAAAGCCGAAGATGCTACTGATGAAGAAATTGCTAGTTCTACAGGTCTTAGAATCAATATGGTAAGAAAAG
>JACKQG010007202.1_pt1 | contig 11334 bp, 8 predicted proteins | sample 8237621 | NCBI WGS metagenome assembly JACKQG01 (sample SAMN15677084, study PRJNA649215) | marine metagenome | biome: marine; feature: Black Sea; material: saline water; isolation source: suspended particulate matter (SPM) from the Black Sea western gyre | collected 2013-06-09/2013-06-10 | depth... | reverse complement strand
TCGCAATTTTGGTGGTTTCCAAATTTGCAGATTACGCAATAAGTGCAATAAAAAATTTAAAAGAGGCTGAAAAAAAAGCTAAAACAGCAGCATTTGTAAGTCTTGCATCTTTTGCTATTGCTGGCATGAGCGACTCTAGAACAACAAAAATAATTTCTTCAACTGTCGGAGCATCTGCAGTTGGCATTGCAGTTGGACAATTTGCAAAGATGAAATCTTCTAAGGAAACTGGAATATATGCTACTGAAATGATGAAAAACTTATTCGAAAGTATTTATAATTATTTAGGTGAAAAAAGTAATGAATTAGCAAATCAATTTAAAAATATTACTGATGAAATGTGTTATAAGGTTATGGCTGAAATAGATCCTCCCCTTGAAAATACCAATGTTAACTTAAATACACAATCAAAATTATCCGTTAATTCTGTTTTAGAGGAAATAGTTTCAATTGAAAACAAGAAAATTCCTTTTGAAATTTACGAGAATGAATTATTTATGAAATCAAGTATTGATACAGATGGAATTCTGCATAGAACACATAAGTTAACATCACTTTTGGCTAACGATTTAGATGCGAAAAAATTTAAAACACTTCAATCCGAGGCACTCACCAAAGTATACAAAACCGAGGCTAATTTTGAATTTCTTAGAGTGAATAAATTAAAAGTACGTTACACTTATATTGATAAAAATGATGAAGAAATAACAACATGTGAAGTGCCATTCAAAAAATCATGGTTTTAATCCAATAAAAATTTGAATGATTCTAATATATTAAGTTTAGAAGAGTATAAACAGATTGTAAAAGTATACAGGAACTTTATTCTAGAGAATTAAATACAGTAAAAGTTCGAAATAAGGAATGAGAGGCCCACAAAAAATAAACTCACTCAATTGAGTGGGTTTATTTGCTATTAATCATCATCAAATATGTTTGAAAAATCAGAAGAAATCTGTTTTAAGATTAGTAAATGTGATGAAGAATAATTTATTTATTTTTTAAAAGGATTTCTTTTTATCCAATTTTTAATCCTAAGCCTTTTAAATATCGGCTTAAGCAAAATATTCAAATACTTATTTTTTACTTTAATATAAACGTAAGATTTAAGTGGTATTGCCCCAAAATTACTCTTAAATTCATTAGCTGTTCGGCCAAAAACAACTTTATTCATTTTATGCTTTATTGCATTATTAATTGTCTCGATTAATATCCTCCCATATATAGGGAAAGTTTTATTTAACGACTTATCGAATCCTGTATAGTATGAATATAGAGTTTTATCGTGATGAATTTCAGATGAAAAAGCAACAATATCATTATTGATAAAATAACCGTAAACTTTAAAAATATCTTTTTTAACCAATAAAGAAAAAGAATTAGTATTAAATAAAGGACCACTAAATCTCGATTCATTTATAACCTGAGAAAATAGATCCTGAATGTTATCAGCATAAAATACTAAATCATCAGAACTCAAAGATTTAACTTCCAATTTACTACTCGAGTTAACAATTTTTTTAACTTTATTTCGATATTTTTTTCTTAAATCAGAAATGTAATCATCTAATCCATTCCACTTATCGCCTATTTCTAGAACCATTTCTTCCTCTACCTCAATTTTAGAGAATTCATCCTTTTCAGCACTAATATTCTTAAACACAAAATCTGGAATAATTAATAAAGAATAATTATCTTGAAGGACAGAAAGAAATTCTTTAAGATCAATCTGCTTATTAGAGAAAAATGCCGGTATATTAGTAAGGAATGAATTTGTAAGATAAAGAACATCAAACTTTATAAATTTTATAAAGAATGCTAGTATCTTATTATTGATATAATTTGCAGTTTTATTAAAATTTAGTTCGAAAATATGAGCATATAACCTCACATCTTTATCAATAACAAATAAGTGTTTTATTTTTGGGTGATTAATATAAAAAATCTCTAAGAAAGAACTGTGAAGAAAGTAACTTGCTTTAACTTTATCCCACCCCTGCTTTGCTTTATCTATATTAGTAAATACTTTGAGCAACTTAAATCTTTGACATAATATTCAATACTGATATATCAGGCATTATACCGACCCTTCCAGCATATCCTAAATGACCTAAGCCCCTATTAACATATATTTGCTTTCCTTCATTTTCATATAATCCAGCCCATTCTTTATATCTGAACTTTACTGGACTCCATTTAAAGCCTGGAACTTCAATACCAAATTGCATTCCATGAGTATGCCCAGATAACTGTAAATCAATATCATAATCACTTTTAAAAACTACTTCTTTCCAATGAGAAGGATCATGTGATAGCAATATAGTTGGAAGACTATCGTCAACAATATTCATTGCAGCATCTAAATCTCCATCTTTATTAAAATTACCAGCACCCCAATTTTCAACACCAACAATATTAAATTTATTTTCACCTTTAGAAATAACTCTAGATTCATTTAATAAAAGATCAAAACCAACCTCCTTTTCCAGTTCTAATAATTTTTTAAAATTAGTTTTCCATTCTTGTGAATCTCTCTTTAGCATTACATAGTCACAATAATCATGATTACCTAAAATTGATAATTTACCATCTTTTGATTTTATCTTTTTTAATGCATCAATATATGGAATTGCTTCTTCATGATAATTATTAACCAAATCACCTGTAAATACTACCAAATCAGCATTTTCAGCATTAATCATTTCTATAGCTTCATTGAATTTATCTACATCATTAAAACTTCCTAAATGAAGATCAGATATATGAATAATTTTATAATTATTAAGTGCCACTGGCCAATCATTTATAAAGATATCCTGATAATTTTTTTTAAAATTATATCTGCCCCATTTCATTCCAATTAATAAAGTAGAAAATAACACGCCTGAAAAAATAAGTGCAGATTTTTTTAAAAAATCTAAACGGTGAACATCATGAATGCTAGAGTTAGTATTAAAAAGGCTTATGATAGCCTTACACAATCTTAAAATATCATCTATGATTAATGGTATAGAGCCAATTAATTTAGAAATAAATAAAACACCAATTAAACTAGTGAAAATAACATTATTATTAAGACGAATAGATGGAGTTGTTCGAGTATATGTAATCGAAATATAAATAATTACTAAATATACAGCTATTGAAAGAAACCAATATACTAATTTATAAATAATAGGATTATTAAAAAATTTAGTTACTGTTGATATAGTACCTGTATAAAAGTAAATATCTACCACAAAAAGAAAGAAAATAATAAAAAGTAATTTCATTACGCAAAATTAATAATTCTAAATCAAATATAGTTAGTGTTTACTAACTTTTTATACTTTTACAAAATGAATTTCACAACAAGACAAGTTGAAATAATTGAGGCTTCTAAATATTTAATTGGAAAGAAAGGAATACAGAATCTTACAATAAAAAATTTGGCAAAAAAAATGTCTTTTTCAGAACCAGCTATTTATCGTCATTTTAAAGATAAGACGGAAATCTTAAAAGCCCTACTCCTATTTCATAGAGAGATAATTAAAAGTGAAATAATAAAAATATTGGATTCTGAAAAACCCTCACTAATTAAGATTCAAGAAATTTTTAAATTTAAGTTTAAACATATTGAAAAGAATCCTGCTTTTGTAATGATAATATTTTCAGAAACTTCTTTTCAATATTGTAGTGTCTTGTCTTCAATAGTATCTAAGATAATGGAACAAAGATCAAAAAAAATAATCGATCTATTAAAGGAAGGACAGAAGAATAATGAGATAAGAAATGATGTAGAAGCAGAACAATTAGCAACAATTATTATGGGCGGAATCAGAAAAACAATACTTAGCTGGAAATTAGAAGGGTTTAAATCCGACCTTAATTTGGAAGGAGAAAAATTATGGATTACAATTCAAAAATTAATTAAGAAATGAAAGAAAATAAAAGAAAAATCATAAGAAATTTATTAATAATCGTATTAGCATTTTTACTTGTTAAATTTATAATGAGCTTTAAACAAGAAAATATTATTAATACACTTACTGAATCGCAAAAACTAGTAAGCACTGAAATAGTTGAATTAACAAATAATATTGTTAAAATACCTATATCTGGTAAGTTAAAATCAGTAAATGAGATTAATATTATATCTGAAGTAAGTGGTGTTTTTCAAGGTGATAGATTTAAAACAGGCATAAGATTTACTAAAGGAGATACTTTGGGATATATTAAATATGATGAAGTAAAAAATAACCTTAATAGTCAAAAAAGTAAATTATTAAATCAAGTATCACGATTGGTTTCAGAAATTAAATTTGATTATCCTGAATCTTATGATATCTGGTTAAATTTTATGAGTAATATACAATTTAACAAACCTCTTCCTAATTTACCTAATGTTAGTAATTCAAAATTTAAAAATTATTTATCCGGTAAGGAATTCTATACAGTTTATTATGCAGCAAAAACAATAGAGGATAAACTGAGTAAGCATATTATCATTAGCAATTTTAATGGAATTCTTAGTGAGGTAAATATAAAAACAGGAACAATAGTAGTTTTTGGTCAGAAAATAGGAAAGTTTCAAGACCCAAGTATTCTAGAGTTTGAGTCAAGCACTAACATAAAAAATACACTACTAATTAAGAAGAAACAAGAAGTTACTATTCAATCCGATTTACTTGATGGAATTTATGAAGGATCAGTTTCAAGAATAAATAAAACAATAGATGAGTCATCACAGAACATGAGTGTTTTCATTCAAATATCAGATAAAAATTTATATAGCGGAATGTATGTTCATGGAAATATATTAGTTGGAGAAAATGAAAATTCTTTTTCAATTAAAAGAAGTTTACTTAATAATAATAAAATATATATAATTAAAAACAACATCCTAATTGAGAAAGAAATAAATATCATTCAAATAATAGAGGAAAGAGCCATTATAAAAGGTCTGGACAATGGTGATGAAATACTAAGTGAACCAATTAAAGGTTCCTACTCAGGCATGAATATTAGAATACAAAATAAATAATGAGAAATCTTATAAAATATTTTATAAAATATCCAATAGCATCAAATGTTATTATGTTACTGATTATTATTTTCGGGATAATGGGTTTATCTAATTTACGTAAAACTTTCTTTCCTGAAAGAACATCAAAATTAATCACTGTTCAAGCGGTATACCCAGGTGCATCACCATTAGAAATAGAACAAATGGTTACCCTTAAGATTGAAGATAACCTTGATGGAATTACAGGAATAAAACGAGTTACATCCAAATCATTAGAAAACACTAGTAATGTTACAATTGAGATTAATAATGATGCAAATAATCAATTTGTACTTCAAGATATTAAAAATGCTATAGATAGAATTAGTTCATTTCCAAATCAAATGGAATCTCCTTCTATATTTTTAATGGAAAATTTGAACCCTGCAATATCATTCGCCATAAACGGTGCCGTTAGTTTACGTCAACTTAAAGATGTAGCTGAGGAAATTGAAGATGACCTTAAAGCACTGGAGGGGATCTCAAAAACTAAAATATCAGGGTATCCAATTGAAGAAATTGAAATAAGTGTAAGAGAAAATGATCTTAAAAGATTAAATATTACTTTTAATGAAATAGATAAAGCTATTAAAAGTGAAAATATTGATATTACAGGAGGAACTATTAAAACAAGTGAAGAAAATTATAAAATTAGAAGTAATAACAAGAATTATAAAGATAGTGAAATTGAAAAAATTATTGTTAAGAAAATTAATAATAGGATAATTCAGATAAAAGATGTTGCTAATGTTGATAGAATATGGAAAGATGAAGCTAATAGAAAATTCTTTAATGATAAGAAAGGAGTTATAATTGAAGTTTTTAATACTAATAATGAAGATATTAGTATAGTAGCAAGTAAAACGAGAGCTTATTTAGAAAGTTTTAACGCTATCAATAAAGATATCCAAGCTGATATAATTAAAGATGATTCTATCATAATAGAACAAAGAATCGCATTGCTAACTAAAAATGGTGTTATTGGATTTATACTAGTACTTATTATATTATCTCTATTTCTAAATCCAAGTTTAGCGTTATGGGTTGCAGTTGCAATTCCAATATCATTTGGAGGTATGTTTATTCTTGCTTCATTTTTTGGCATCACTTTAAATGTAATATCATTATTTGGGATGATAATTGTTATTGGAATACTTGTAGATGATGGAATAGTTATAGCTGAAAATATTTACCAACGATACGAGAATGGTGAAGATCCATATAATGCAGCTATTAACGGAACTATGGAAGTTCTCCCTGCTGTTTTTTCAGCAATACTTACAACTATTGTAGCTTTCTCTTTATTTTTTATGTTGGACGGAATGCTCGGAGATTTTTTCCCTGAAATGGGATTTGTTGTAATTGGAACACTCATATTTTCATTAATAGAGGGAGCCTTTATTTTACCTGCCCATATTGCACATTCAAAAGCATTAAAGGGATTAAATCCAAATAAAAGAGTAAAAATTATTCTGGACAAGTCGACTAGTATTCTTGATAAAATTAAACATAAATATTATGTACCAGCACTTAACTTTTCTATAAATAATCCATTTACAGTTATTTTAATCTCAATATGTTTATTCATAGTTACAATTAGTGCAATGAGTTCAGGAGTAATTAAATCAACAGTTTTCCCAAATATCGAAGGTGATAACATAGTCATTAATCTAAAATTTGAAGCTGGTTCAGCTGAAAGTAAAACTGCTAAATGGATAAATTATATTGAAGAGAAAGTTAAAGAGACAAATGATCAATTAAGTAAAGATTTTAATGATGGAAAATCATTATTTATTGGCATTGAAAAGTCAATTGGAAGTACTAAAGCAGTTGACCAATGGGCACCCGGAACCACACAGAGTTCCGAGAAAAGTTCATTAAATATTATTCTACTTCCATCTGAAGAAAGAAGTATTGGAACATCAGAAATTACAAAATATCTAAAAGATGCTGTTGGAGAAATTCCGGGAACAGAATCTCTTTCATTTGCAGTAGCAGGTCCTTTTGGAAAACCAATAGAGATTGCCCTGTTCTCAGATGATAATAATGAATTAAATAATGCTGTTGGTGTTTTAAAAGATAAAATGAACAACTTAAATGCCTTAAAAAACATACAAAGTAGTGACCAAAAAGGCCTTAAAGAGATTCAATTGACTTTAAAGAATAAAGCCTACCAAATGGGGCTATCAACATCCGATATCCTAAATGAAATCAGAAAAGGGTTTTACGGATTAGAATCTCAAAGATTACAAATAGGAACTGATGAAGTTAAAATTTGGATTAGATATTCTAAAGAAGATAGAAACTCGATATATGATTTAGAAAATATGAGAATTAAATTATCTGGCAATAGTTTTCTTGTAAGTGACCTTACAGACATTGAAATTAAAAGAGGTTTAATTAGTATTGACCATTTATATGGAAAAAGGTCTGTACAAATTAATGCTGACCTGCTAAATCCTAAAATAGATAACCCAATAACAATTACATCAGAAATTGAGGAATTCATAAATAGTAACATTAAGACAATGTACCCTTCAATAAAATATTCAGTTGAGGGTCAAATTAGATCTCAAGCGGAAACTGGTAATTCACTAAAGTATTCAGGACCTATAGTGTTAATCTTAATGCTAACTATTATCTTATTGACATTTAGAAGCTTCTTGCAAACAATAGCTGTTTTTGTGCTAATACCATTTGGATTCATAGGTGTTGGATGGGGGCATTTTATTCATGATTTTCAATTATCAATGTTTTCCTATTTTGGAATGATTGCTCTAATTGGTATACTTGTAAATGATTCACTTGTTTTTATAAGTAAATTTAACAGCAATTTAAAAAGCGGCATGCTTTTTAATGATGCACTTATAACAACCGGAATGTCTCGTTTTCGGCCTATAATATTAACTTCTTTCACCACAATTGCTGGATTAGCTCCATTAATTTTTGAAAAACAATTACAAGCTCAATTCTTAATACCTATGGCAATTGCAATTGCTTACGGATTAGTAATGGCAACATTATTAACATTAATCTTTTTACCAGCCATGTTAAAGATTATTAATAAAATTAGATATACAAAAGAATGGCTATTTACTGGAAAAGAACTTAATGAACAAAATAGAGAACCTGCAATAAAAGAAATAGAATATGAAAAGATATAATTTAACCCTAAAGAGAGTGTTACTATTAATTCTCTTTTTAATTCTTATAAAGCCTGCATTTTCACAAGACACTCTATCATTAGAAGAAACTTTCTCAATTGCTATAAAAGAAAATCTTGACATTAAGATAAGTGCTAATTATAAAGAAAAGGCAAATAATCTATCAAAAATGGGTAATGCTGGCTTGTTACCTAAAGTTAATTTGATCGGTTCAAGTTCTTATAATCAAGGTAAATCTAGCCTTGATTTTGCAACAAATGATCTTCCTAATGTAAAAGATGTATCCTCAGAATCATCAAATATTAATGGTGCAATAGAAATTAGCTATAATGTGTTTAATGGCTTAGGATCTATATATACTTATAAAAAACTTAATAAACAAAATGATTCAAAATCAATAGAGCTTCAGATACAAATTGAACAAACATTAATTCAAAGTGCAAAAAATTATTATGACATAGCATTTTTACAAGAGCAATATTCAATAAACATAAAACTTGTAGAAATTTCACTTGAAAGATATAAAAGAATTAAAATACAAAATGAATTTGGCAATGCTTCACATCTTGATGTGCTAAGTGCTGAAATTGATCTAAATAGTGATAGTGTCAATCTAATAAACACATCAGTAGAATTAAATAATTCAAAGCATATTCTAAATCAAATACTGAATAGACAAATTGATACTGATTTTATAGTTATTCAAAAAGTAAACATAAATAAGAATTTGGAATATTTAAAACTTAAAGAACAAGTTATCAATAACAATAACAATATTCTATTACAACAAAATAAATTAGAGATAGCAGAGACAGATAAAAAAATTAATAGAAGTTATTTTATGCCAAAAATTAATTTAAGCGGGCAATATGGATACAGTAATATGCAAAGTAGTACAAGCATAATTACAGATCAAACTAATTTAGGAACTACAGGATATATTAATTTATCATGGAACCTATTTGATGGCCTTTCAAAGCATTCAATGATACAAAACGCTAAAATTGACGTTGAATCTAACAAACTACAATTAGAAGGGGTTAAAAATGAAATAGATAAAGATTTTAGCAATACATTTAATCAATATACTAATAATATAAATTTAATAGAAATAGAAACAAGAAATCTAGTATCTGCCGAAAAATTCTTTACAAGAGCCAAAGAGCAGTACTATCAAGGACAGTTAAGTAGAAATGATTTTAGAATAGCTCAAGTTGATTTAGGTCGATCAAAAAATAGATTAAACAGAAATAATTATATAACAAAAATTGCAGAACTAAATTTATATAGATTGTCGGCTCAAATTATTCAAATTAATAGTGAAAATAAATAAGTTTAAACTTCCTTAACTATTTAGACTTCTATAAGCTGTAAGTACGTTAAATTATTTTTTTGGAATAAATAAAATACTTAATGAATTGACGCAATGCCTAATATTTTTATCTGTTAATTCTTAATCTTCTTATAGAATTTATAAATTTTATTTTTCTTATTTCTTAAATAATCCAAACTTATGAATTCATTTTCTTAAAAGCACACTTTGATATGAACGATTATATTTCTTATGATCTGTTTTTCATAATATTCTCATATGCTTTTTGAACAAGTAAAAACTTTTCTTCTGCAAGTTTTTTAATATCTTGGCTAACACCTTGCAACTTATCTGGATGATATTTTATCACCATCTTTCTATGTGCTTTTTTAATCTCATCATTTGATGCATCCTTATCTAACTCAAGAATTGTAAACCATTTTTCCAAACTATTTGCAGTACCTTCAAAAAGAAACATGGATTGAATAGACTCAAAATCATACTGATTGATGTTAAGATAACCAGCAATCTTCTTTATCAACTCGACCTCAGAAGCATGTATTTCATTATCACTTGCTGAAACTCCAAATAAAAAATGAATAATTTGTAATCTTGAAGCATGATTCACATTGGAGTTTAGCTGCTGACAAACAGGTCGCAATTCAGAGGTTAATGATTGCTTATTGAGTTTATTAAAAACCTCAAAATATTTATTAGCCTTTTGTATGCCGAAAGTATTTACAAAAAATTTCTTAACATACTCTAACTCAGCCTTTACTATCTTTCCGTCTGATTTAATAACTAATGAGGATAGAATTAAAAGAGATAATTCATAAGCTTTCTCTTGGTCATTTTTACCGTCAAAAAAACTTTTACTAATATAATAACCAATTATTGCTCCTATAGGGCCTGCTAAAAACCATCCTGCACCAACCCCTACCCATTTACCTAAAGACATATTTATAAATTTTGTAAGGCAAAGATAAAGAAGAAAATTTATAATAATACTCTTTAGTTAATAGTATTTAAACTTGATTACCTACATCAATATTCTGTAATTAAAAAAAACTCCTATCAACAGAAAATCTCTTTTCAAAAAATGAGATAGTGTAATACTTTCTTTTGTATAAAAAAAGCCAAGCAAATGCTTGGCTTATTAAATTTATGTGTTATTTCTAATAACTATTCAATAATAATTTGTTTGGTTAATTTACCTTCATCTGTTTTCAAATTAAGATAATACATTCCTTTTGCAATATGCGAAACATCCAAACTTGTTGATTGAGTAAATTCTTTTTTAAGAACTAATTTACCAGTTACATCTACCAAGTTTAAGTATGTAAACTCATTATTTTGAGCTTCAATAGTTAGATTATTAGTAGCTGGTATAGGGTAAATGTTAAAATTATTAGATGACAGATCAGTAACTGAAGATGGTGATGGGGAATGCATAAAATCTACAGCATTAATTCCTCCTACAGAATCAACTTCTATTTGTACTAAAACAAATTTCACCAAAGGATCATTAGTCCACCAAGCATAAGAAGAAGTTATTTCAACATCAGAATCAGGCGCAAGATGCCAACTTCCGTTACCAGTAATAGTACTTGAACAATAAAGAAAAATATCTTGTGTAGTAACATCATCTGTTTTAACCCTCAAAGCATCAAAAGTTCCCAGATGAATTATAACATCACCATGAGCATCAACATTAAATTCTGTAGTAGATTATTCAAGAACTCTAATTGAATCAATCTGATCATCCTATGGATCTAAACTAATAAGTGGAGAAATCGAATGATCGATATAGCCTA
>JACKQG010007201.1_pt1 | contig 11336 bp, 7 predicted proteins | sample 8237621 | NCBI WGS metagenome assembly JACKQG01 (sample SAMN15677084, study PRJNA649215) | marine metagenome | biome: marine; feature: Black Sea; material: saline water; isolation source: suspended particulate matter (SPM) from the Black Sea western gyre | collected 2013-06-09/2013-06-10 | depth... | reverse complement strand
AACTTTAGTTACTAAATCTTGGAAAATTTTGGGCCACTAAAAGGGGCCAGTTTCCTTGATGGCATCTATTACTGTTCCATCCACCCATTTTATTGCCGCAACAAATTTATCCCCAACCTTAGGCACAGCAACCGTTCCTCCACACAGCTGATCCACATGTTCCTTCAACTCTCGAATATCCAACAATGGAACTTCCGTCCCACAAGCCGCATCAACTAAATCCTTCCTACTAGGATTAATACAAAGCCCCCTCTCAGTGGCAATTACATCGACTAATTCACCTGGGCCAACCATGGTAGTAACTTCATCAAGGATTACAGGGATTCGATCACGAACACTAGGTACAGCGAGGATGGTGCACTTAGAGAACAAACAGTTTTGCCAACCGCCAATTCCATGAAGAAGGCGGCCGTCGCTATGGGTTACGACATTGGCGTTGAAGTTAACGTCGACTTCGGTTGCTCCCAGCACCACAACATCCACCATTGAAGCAAAGTTTCCCTTGCCGTGGTAGTTGTAACTTGTAAATGGACTTGTGTTTATGTGTCCGGCATTTTCGCGCATGGAGCGAACGCCTTCTAAATCGAAGGTTTGGCCGTCTAGGATGTAGGGAGTTAGGCCTTCTTCCAGCATTTCTACTAGATACTGGTTGGAACCACCGCGGACAAAGCTGGCTTTCACTCCAGCTTCTTTCATGAAATCCTTAAGGAACATGGCAAATGCTAGGGTGATGCCACCAGCCCCTGCTTGAAAGGAGAAGCCAGGTTTCATGATGCCTACATCACGCACAAATTTTGCGATGTGTTCGGCGATCAACAAGCGGTCCGGGGACTTTGTAACTCTGGTGGTGCCTGAAACAATGCGCTCAGGAATGCCGACCTTGTCGACATGGACAACTTGGTCCACATTTTGGCCTTGGATTTGCCAAGGGTAACAGGGAAAGGGCACCAAGTTGTCGGTCACCACTATGACATGATCGGCATATTCGGAATCAGCTAGGCCAAAACCTAACAAGCCGCATGCACTTGGGCCGCGGTCGCCAGTGGCATTGCCGAAGGGGTCGGCGGTAGGCGCAGCTAAGACGGCAATATCGATATGCACTTCCCCATCTTGCACCGCTTGGTAACGGCCTCCATGGCTGCGCAATACAGCCATGCCTTTCATTTTCCCAGAGGAACAGAAGGCGCCAATAGGCCCATTCATGGATCCCTCAATGTGGTGGATCGTGCCGTCCTCCAAATACTTGATCAAACCTTCCTGGCATGGGAAACAGGCGCTTGGGTACCAGCGTAATCCTTTCACGCCCAAGGCTGCAGCCGCTTCAAAAACAGCGTTGGCCACCAAATCTCCATTGCGGAAATGATGGTGGGTGCTAATCGTCATGCCGTCCATGAGGCCAGCTCGATACAAGGCCTCTTTGATACCGGCAACCATCTCGCGATCAAGATCAATAACCTTGTTGCCGTCGGCAGGGAAATCGGCGCAACTGCGAATCGCGGGTGCCGCCTTGATTCCACCTGGCTTGTATTTACCTACTCCCTGAAAAGGGATGACTTCCCGGCCATTGATAGTTGCCGGTACCTCGCGGCCAGCAACGGTTAGTAGGGTATCAGTCGTCACGGTCATGATTGCTTGGAATCCAGAGTTCAACTACGGGTGTTTAGAAGTTGGGTCAGATGGATGGAAGGTCCAATGAGTATCCAGGAATGGAACCAGATTTTATTTGAAATTGGTCCGCCAATTTTCTTCAATCAAGCTAGCGCGGATTGCGAATGAAACGACAGTTAACGCACGTTTGACCACCGGTGGGTCAATCATTTTGCTACCTAGTGAAACCACGCCTAAACCTTTGGCTTCGGCTTCTTCAAATGCACGAGTGATTTTGCAAGCGCGCTCGATTTCGGCTGCCGAGGGAGCGAACTCTTCATGAACTACACGAATTTGCCGTGGATGCACACAACCCTTGCCCTCAAACCCTTTCGCTTTGGCTTCACGCAAACTGTGACGTAATCCTTCTTCGTCGGCAATGTTGCCGTACACCGAGTCGATGGCTTGCAAGCCGTTGGCTTTGGCGGCATGGATCACCCACGAACAAGCGAAGGCTGTTTCCTTACCTCCTGGAGTTTTAACTACTCCCAAGTCCGCCGTTAAATCTTCCAAGCCCAATGTCAGGGCAACAATCCTCGGGCTTGCTTTGGCGATGGCATCCGCGTTCAAAACGCCTTTAGCGGATTCAATAATTGGCATAAACAACAGGTCCCGATCCGCAACGATTGGCTCCAATGCCTGCACTTCCTCGGCCGTTTCCACCTTCGGAATCAGCACCAAATGGAATGGTGCATCCTTGAGGTAAGCCAAATCTTCCATACCCATTTCGCCTTGATTGATCCGCACCATGCGTTCGCAATCGCCAAAATCCAAACAATGAAGCGCATGTCTAACCATTGCCCGGGCGTCGAACTTAGCGGCTGGAGCTACGGAATCTTCGAGGTCTAAGATGATGCCGTCCGGCTCATGCAAAGCGGCATTCAACATGTACTTGGCCTCGTTTCCAGGCAAATAGAGCCGTGACCGACGCATCCGTTTTGGCTCTACCGGCGGTAAGCCGTCGCCTAATGGAGCCTCGTGGTGCAAACGCAGGCCAGAATCGTCCAGCACCTGCTGCAGCAAAGATTCCAATCGAGCACGTAAAACGAAGGGGTAAGCCCCCTTGTCCTCCACGAACAAGGTGCCATGCTCGACCCCAGCCTCATTACAGAGAGTTAACAGAAAATCCCGCGTACTTTGCCCATACATGGACTCGAGTTTGCTGGTGAAGTCGAGTTGCAACCCACCAGAATCCGCAGGAAGAAATCCCATCCAGACATCGCCGCGAATTTCGTCGCCGCGGCGTCCGGCATGGAAAACTGGAGTAGCTAAGGTCGTGGCCATCCGATGTCCATTTTGGTTATGGAAGCTCTCGAGCCTCCTGGCGGGCGCGACTACAAGTGGAAATTGCCCACCTCGGCCACAGGCCCGCGGCCCAGAACGGATCAGAGATTCCTTAGCGGATATTAAACCCCGCCTCACGTAATTTCGAGCCACTCTCACGTTGCCAAGCCCGATTTCACAACTAAACTCAAACATGCTTTCCAAAACTGTCAATTTTCTGCTTAGCGTCGCAATTTTCACATCCACCGCTTCCGGTTCAGTTCAGGGCCCACCACCGCCTCCGCCACCCGGAACTGGGGCTGGCAGCCCTAGCGCGACGTCGCCCACTGCTTCTGATCCTGGAGCCATCGAGGGGGTGCTGGATTTCAGCAAAGAAGTCGACGATAGTTGGCACCCACAGGGCGCCAAGGAGTTTGGCAATGCCGTCGGCGTCTCCAAAATCAAATACCAAAAATGGCCCGGCCTCGAACTTTATTGCGACAACGCCAAACTGTTTAAGCTATTAAGCGCCAGCTTGGACAAGGCTTGGAAAGCGGCACTGGAGCTGCTTGGAGAGTCCCCGTTACCTCCAGGAATGCCGCTTAGAGTTGTCGTCCTGGAGGATTCAGAGGCGCTGAAGGCATACTGGAGCATCGTTAGCCTAGGCGCGAAGAAATTCGAAAATACCCCCCCGCCCGAAGCCATGTTTGCCGGATTACTGAAAGCTGGCTCGACGCGATGGAACTTGCCGCCCACGGTTTTTCTGCGACCTGGAGCGATTCCGTCTTCTGCGGCACCGACACGCGCTGTGCATGACGTAGGCGTCATCATGGCAGGATGGGCCAGTTCTTATTCCGGCTATGGTGGGCCTGAATTCCTCGCCGAAGGCTTTGCCGGCATGTTGCAACGGCGCAGCATCAAAAATCCTGCTGCAATCGTTTCGCATGAACAAGCGGCGCTTAAGGAAACCATCCACGGCTACGGCGTTTTTGCAGCCATTGGTGCGGCGATGAATGATTCCTCCAATTCGCCCAACAACTGGCCACGCATAATTCAAAATGCCGTCAAATCCATGCTCAAAAAGTCGCAACTTGAGGACGCCGACCGAATCGATGCCCTGCTGTTGCGCACACATGAGAAGTTTGCGCGGGCGGATTATGGTTACGCATGGGCGGCGATGGAATTTCTTTTCGACGACCAAAAAGTGGATCAAATCAGCCGTCGGGATGGCTTGCACAAGGTATTGAAGGCCTTAAAAAACCCGAAAGATTCCGCCCACGGGCAATTACTGCGCAGCCAGAAATTCCGCGAATTATTGTTAGTCGAATACAATCAAACGCCCGCCCAACTTCATGAGGCGTTTTTGATTTGGGTGCCGAAATACCTGCCGAAGAAGTAACCAGCTTTGCGCCGCTTGCCGACGTCAACGCTCGAGTTTTGGTGCTCGGCTCGATGCCCGGCATAGTCTCGCTGCAAGCAGTGCAGTATTACGCCCACCCGCGCAATGTATTTTGGCGTTTGATGGAGCATTTATTCGGCATCCCTGCCGACGCCGACTATTCCAGTCGACTCGAGCTGCTGCTTGCACAGGGCGTCGGCCTATGGGATGTGTTGCAACATTGCCAACGGGTCGGCAGTTTGGACAGCAATATCCGCGGCAGCAGCGAAATTCCCAATGATTTCGGCGGTTTTTTGGCCAAACATCCGCATATTCACAGTATTTACTTCAACGGTCGCAAGGCTGAACAGGTATTCCATCGCAAGGCCTTGCCGCTCATCCTCCAGCAGCGCCCCCAGCTTGCCGACCGACTCAGCGAAATCGCGCTGATCGGGTTACCGTCCACGAGTCCGGCGATGGCGAGTTTGGGATTTTCGGCTAAGTTGGAGCGGTGGCAGCAGTTGGCTGTTTCTCTCAACCCTTAGCGCGATTCCCCGTCAGCAAATGAAAACATTGCTCCTACCTTTTAGTGGGTTGGCCCTCTGGGCCGTTTTGACCCAACCCCTTACTTCCCAAGAAGGTCTGCCTACCCTGGCTGACGCTTTCGAAGGCAACGAGCCGATGAAACTTGACGGCACTTTGGTCCCCAGCAAAGCCGACGAAGTGGTTTTGTGGCCTCAAGAATGGAGTGGCGGCTATCGCGTTCTGGAAGTTTTGCCGCACGGCACCATTGTGGAACGTGGGCAAGTGATCGCGGTGCTGGATCGGGAGGGCTTGGAAATTCAAGTGCATGACGCCGAAATTGCTTTGGAATCTGCGCAATTGAACTTTGCCCTGGATCAAGAACGCGCTGAGTTGGATCAAATGACCACCCAACAGGGTATCCGCCAAGCTCAGGCCAGCCTTCACCGCGCCAAACGCGACCTAAAGGGGTGGCGCGAGTTTGAAACCAAAATGAACAAGGCTCAGGCCCAATTATCGGCCATGTACTCCATCCATGGCATTGAAGACGCGACCGACGAATTAGAACAATTGGAAGCCATGTACACCGCCGACGAATTGACTGACGCCACAGAAGAGATTGTGTTGAAGCGTTCGCGGCGGAATTTGGAGCGGTCCAAGATTTCGGTGGAATTACAGGAGCGTCAGCGCGACTACCAAGCGAATTTTTCGTGGACCAGCAGCGGGGAAAGGAAGGAAGAAGCGGTGCAAAATGCTGAAGAAAGCCTGCACCTCAAAGAGCGTCGGGCGGAATTGGATAACGTCGCCCGCGAACATCGGATGGAAGTTGCGCGCATGCAGATACAGCGCCAGGAACACAAGCTAGAGAGGTTGCGCGAGGACATGGATAGCATGGAGATTCGCGCCCCTCGCAGCGGAATGTTGCTGCACGGTGCGGTGGACGATTATGGTCCAGGCAAAATGGCTCCTCGCCATCAACGTGGCGGGCAATTGCAAAGTCGCACGCCGGTTTTTGCCGTAGCTGCTCCCGGCCACTTTGAAATTCAGTTCAAAGCGCCGGAATCTGAATTGGTCAATTTGCGTAGTTGCAAGGAAGGCGTGGCCACGATTTCCGGCCTCGCTGACGACAAGGCGCGCGTGGCAGGCAAGCTGGAATTGGCCCGATTCCCAATCCCAGGCAGTGCGGGTGGACCAACCAACCAATACCTCAGCAGTTTGCGCATCGGCGTGGAATTGGCGGACGTAGTTCCGGGTCAACGGGCGTCGATCGAATTCCAACCGGCCAAGGACTGACATGATCCTCACCGCGATCCTTCACGGGCTGCTCGCTTTTGCGCAGCAGCCGCACCTAAATGTAGCCGACGCCGCACACCTAAAAGTGGATCGGCAAACGGCGTTGGATGGAGGCATTCAATGGCTGGTTGAAAATCAGGCCGCCGACGGCACCTGGGGCAGCCACCATTCACCACGCCCCATCGAAGTGCTGTGTGATGTACCCGGCAGCCACCAGACCTTTCGAGTAGCGACCACTTCACTATGCGTTATGGCGCTGGAGCAAAGTGGGAGCCAAAACAAACACGTCGGCGCGGCCATTTCTAAAGGCATCGATGCAATCCTGGCTCAGTCCGACGTCAAACGGCCGAGTGGTTTTGAGCACTACACGGTATGGGCTTTGGGCTACGGCTTGCAGGCCCTGGGCGAGCATTTACTCAAGCACCCCGACGACGCGCGCGCGGAGCAAATCCGCAAAGTATGCCGGCGCATGATTAAGCGCTTGGGCGTGCATCAATGTTTGGACGGCGGATGGGGTTATTTGAGCTTGGACGAGGTCCCCACCTTCCAACCTTCGTTCACTTCGATGAGCTTTACCACCGGCACCATGCTGATTGGTTTGGCGCGGGCGAAGGCTGCCGGATTCATAGTGCCAGAGCAGATGGTGAAACGCGCGGTGGATTCCATCGCTCGCTGCGAAACGCCGGCCAAGGCTTTCACCTACGGTGAAATTTGGCGCATGAACCCGTTGGGCAGCGTCAACAACATTAAGGGTGCAGCTTGCCGTGGGCCGGGGTGCATGGAAGCCATGGCATTGTTTGGAAAGAGGTGGAGTGAAGATCGCTGGTCGGGTGCATTAAATGCACTGTTGATTGATCACACTCGTTTCCAAATCGCCGGATTAAGGCGACCCATTCCGCACGAATCCCATTATGGGGTGTCAGGTTATTTTTACCTTTACGGGCATTACTACGCGTCGCTGGCGATGCAACGACTGAGTTCCAAAGAGCGCCGGCGCTTTGAACCGGCGTTGCTAAAAGCGGTGCTGCTTTGCCGCCAACCCGACGGCAGCTTTTGGGACTATCCGTTGTACAGTTACCATAAGCCGTACGGCACGGCCTTCGCCGTTTTGGCGCTGGCCTCGATTGCCCCTCAGTCGAAGGAATAAAAAACCACTTCGGCAATTCCGGCCATGCCGCTGTCCACGCCCTCGGACAACGGCATCGCCGACGTCGTTAATACCCGAATTTCCAAACTGCGCAACTCAAGGTAAGGGTCCAGTTCTAAAGTCCCTGCTTTGCCGTTTTTGGGCATCAACAAGGGTTGGACTTCTTTGCCGTTCAAGCGCAGTTCAATGACGCCTAATTCGTTCAGGTTGCACTGCTGCGCCAGCGAATGTTCGAATGGCAGAATTTGAACGGCGTGAATGAGCTTCGATTGATTCAGCTTAATCTTCAACCAACGCCGGTCATCATTAGGGCGGAAAATCCATCCGGTATTAGGGTCACCATCGACAGTTAACTTGGCATCAATCGCCATTTTCGGCAAACCATCTCGACGTCCGGCTTTAGACGAGGCAGTGATGGTACTCACATGGCTTGCATTCAGGCGCGGCCCATACAACATCGGCTGAGCATGCATGGCGACGGGCAAAGAATGCTGGACCAAGGAAAGCATCGGCGGTGACTGAATCACTGCTAACAAATCATCGGCGTTTGGTGGCAGATTAAGGTGAAACTGGGCTGTGATTTTTTTGGCGCCTTTGCGCTGAAAATGATGTATGAATGGAAAATATTGATTGCCTAGCGGACGCGATCCGTCGCACAACTGCACCGCGATGGGATTGCCGTCGGCGAGAAATTCTACCCAGGCAACGCGTGGCCCTAAGCCTCTTTCTTGAGGCCATTCATAGGGTCGCAACTTAGGCCGATTCCACCAAGCAACGCTAATTTCCAGCGGGCCCGGCCCCTCACCGCGCAAGCTGCACCAGGCTTTTGCATCCTCAGGCTTAAAATCCACCTCGCCAGTGAATGCTGTGGCGCCTGGGGCCGAAGACGTAGCTCGGGCCAAAAACAACAATGCGAAACTGGTTTTAATGTTGTCATTCGCCCAGCTGCCTTGGCCTTGGGTGGCCAACAACTTTGTGGCACCCATGTGGTACCAATTTTGATTGTCGAAATGCGTAGTCCCGGTCAACGCTCCCAGGCGTTCTAACCCATATAAGTAGTAATAATGCCAGGACGTTCCTGCCACAGGCTCGCGCAAATTTTGCCCCAACCAATCCTGCGCCTGCTGACGACTTGGAATCATGCGCTCCGCCAAATCCTGGTTTAATTTCCCGGCCATGCGCAGTTGCTGTTCACAAATCGCCAAAATGCCGGCGCCGGCTGCGGTCATGGAAGCGCTGCCACTGGAGGAAGCAAAGCTGTAGCCGAAGGAATGTTCCTCGGTTTGATAAAGCAAGGTGCGCTCAGCCAATCGCCTCCAAATTTGCGGGTAGATCGGCACGCCAAGCTGACTGGCTTTCCACAAACCTAAGGCGGCGTACTGAGTATTGGATAAATCCGCGCCGCCAGGATAGCCCCAGTCTCCACTGGAATTTTGGCCCGAAACTAGCTTTTGCGCCAATTGGAATATCTTGTCCCAATGTTTGACTGGATCCTCAGTCGCCAGGGCCAGAATCAAACAGCTGAGGTCATAGGTTCGAGAGGGATTCGCCAACGCCAAAAGCTGGGCCAATTCCAACATTTCTGGATGCTGTTTATCGACGCCAGATTTGAGCAGAGCATAATAAGCCAACGCATTCGGCCCAATGGCTGAAGGCGCATGCGAAACCTCGGTCCCAACTCGGTCCAACAACCATTGGCCTCCATGATGTAAGGCCAGGTCGACATCGGCTTGAGCAACTTGGGATGGGGTGCTGACGGCGGTGACGGCCAAGCAAAAATGCGCCCCCACTGCCCAAATAGCATGGGCGAGGACGGTGCAGACATCTTGCAGGAACTTGGAAACGGCGGTCGACAACTTCACTTATCGGCAATTTAGCCGACCAACTGGATGCTGGTAACGGCAACCGGTACCATGTAATTTTGGAGGTATTACCATGGGATCGCCCCATCCCTGGAAACATGCTGTCCCCTACCTCCACCTACCGTCGGCGCTTTCTTAAGCATATTGCCGTTCATGGCCTAGCCTGCGCCTGGCTGCCGTCGCAACTCAGCACTTTAAACGAAGCCCGCATCGAAAAGGTGGAAGCCTTTGCGGTACGGTACCCAATGACAGGCCACTTCAAGTTTTTCACCGGGCCACACGGCGGTCAGGGGCGGGCGTCGGTATTGGTGAAGATCACGACCGCAGATGGCATGGTTGGCTGGGGCCAAAGCGTACCGATAGCCAAATGGAGTTATGAAACTTTGGAAACCGTGCAAGTGGTGCTGCAACAGTATTTTGCACCGGCATTATTGGGTTTGGACTGCACCGATTTAGCAGCAGCGCAAAGTGCGATGAGCAAAAGTGTGGCCGACGGTTTTTCGATCGGCATGCCGATTGCGCGAGCTGGCGTGGATCTGGCGCTGCATGATTTGATGGGCAAGCGCGTCGGGCAGTCGGTGGCGCAACTTTGGGGACGAAAAACTGGCCCGCCGTTGCGACTTTCGTGGACTTTGAACCCACGCAATTTGGATGAGGTCGACGCGCTGATGGCGGCCGGAAAGCAGCGTGGTTATCGCGACTTCAATATCAAGGTTGGGCCGGATCCGGACTATGACTTTGCGCTGACGTCGCGTGTCCGCGAATTGGCGCCGGACGCCTTTTTGTGGACCGATGCAAACGGCGGCTACACCCCCGATGCAGCATTGAAGGCTGCACCCCTGTTGGCCAAGGCGGGCGTCAGTATTTTGGAAGCGCCATTGAAGCCGAATCAGATTCAGGGCTATCAAAAATTGACGGCGATGAATGCGCTGCCAATTTTGATGGACGAGGGCGTCATCACGCCGGTGGAACTGCGAGAATTCATTCGCTTGAAAATGTTGAATGGAGTGGCGATGAAGCCGTCTCGATGTGGAGGTTTGCAATCGGCGAAAGCGCAAATCGAAATGCTGGAGCAACACGGCATGATGTGGGTTGGCAGCGGCCTTACCGATCCCGATGTTTCTTTGGCCGCTACTCTGCAGTTGTTCAGCGCCTTCGGATTGAAGACCGCAGCAGCACTCAACGGTCCGCAATTCGTGACGGAAAGTTTGCTTAAACAGCCGTTGGAGGTCGTTGATGGTAGTTTGGCAATCCCAGATGGCCCTGGCCTGGGTGTCGAAATCGATGAGGCCAAGTTGGCCGACTTAGTCGCCCGCACAGCTGCGACAAGTCGTTCGGATGCGGCCTTGGCTGCAGCTTTACCCGCCCATATTGACGGCGGCGCCGAGCTGGCCGCATTGGATTTGCGCTGGAATAAACAGCCGGGTAAATCTTTGGCACTACTCGCCAAAAACAAGCCACTCTGGAAATTTCATTACGACGCTCAGCAAGCACACTGCTATTTCCATCCATTGAGTCTGCCCGATTGCCCGCCACTGACGGTGGATTCCCCCGCCGACCACGTCTGGCATCATGGCTTGTGGTTTAGTTGGAAATACATCAACGGCGTCAATTTTTGGGAAAACGCCGCCGGCCGCAATCGGCCAGCCGGACGTACCAGTTGGCTGCCACCTAAGGTGCACACCTTCCCAAACCGGGCAGCCAAAATTGTGATGGAACTGCTCTATGCCAGCCCAGAGCACGGCGAATTATTGACCGAAAAGCGAGCTCTGCAGATTTCTCCTCCCGCCGCCGACGGCAGTTATCACATTGACTGGACAGCCACCTTCACCGCTCTGGCGGATGAAGTCACCTTGGATCGAACCCCGTTGCCCGGTGAACCCGGCGGTCAGGCTTGGGGCGGGTACGCAGGTCTGTCTTTGCGCATGGCAAACTGGCAAAACCGCAGCGCGCAGACGTCGGACGGGCTGGTGCAATTTAATGAGCAAAACCGCTACCGTGGACGCCATCGCGCTTTTGATTACCAAGGAGTGCAAGCCGGCAAGGACGTCGGCATTTGCATTGAAGAGCTAGCTTCAAATTTGAACGAGCCCACTCCTTGGTATTGCATCCGTTCCGAGCAAATGTCCTTTTTCACTCCGGCGGTGATCTGTTACGGTGCGCGCACGCTGCGGCGCGGAGATCACTTCACGCTGCGCTACCGCATCCACATCCATGCAGGCCC
>JACKQG010007200.1_pt1 | contig 11338 bp, 9 predicted proteins | sample 8237621 | NCBI WGS metagenome assembly JACKQG01 (sample SAMN15677084, study PRJNA649215) | marine metagenome | biome: marine; feature: Black Sea; material: saline water; isolation source: suspended particulate matter (SPM) from the Black Sea western gyre | collected 2013-06-09/2013-06-10 | depth... | reverse complement strand
CCTCAAGAAGTTCCGGATCGATCTACTTGATGCCAAAAGACGTCCAGTTTGGAGTCAGGAGGTCACAAAGACTCCCAAACCCTCTCATTCCCTCGCACTCGATGGAGCAGAAACAATTACTGCCCTACCCCTCCCTAATTCCAAGGGGAAAGGCGTCTTTCGATTCATTGGTGACCTCAGTCAGAAATCGGGCATGAAAATTCGCGTTACAAGTCCATCTTTTGCCCAAACAATTCCCGAAGAAATCTTTTGGCTCTACGGATCCTTGCCAAAACTCGAAAAGGCTCTGCCCAATGATGTCTTCGCCATCCTGTCGCTGGCGGAGGAAGATCGTTCACCCGCTCATCATGAAAAGCTCCGGTCTTTTTACTCAAGCGGTAGCCCCGAAGTGAAAAAGGCCGAAAAGGAGTTGGCGGAACACTCTGCCAGTGCTCTTCAAATGAAGCCCATGACGACAGTTCCAATCATGAAAGAGCTGGATGTGAACAAGCATCGCAAGACCCACATTCAAATCAGAGGAAACTTCTTGTCCAAGGGCAAGGAAGTGACCGAGGGACTGCCATCAGCTTTTCATCCGTTACCCGATGGCGAGAAAATGAATCGTCTGGGCATGGCTCGTTGGATAGCATCCGATGAAAATCCTCTGACTGCTCGCGTGGTAGCTAATCGATACTGGGAAGCCCTGTTTGGGCGAGGTATTGTACGAACGAGCGAGGAATTTGGTTCTCAGGGAGAACTACCCACGCACCCCGAACTTCTTGATTGGCTTGCCACTGAATTGGTTCGCCTAAACTGGGACTTGAAAGCCTTGGTCAAGACTATCGCGCTTTCCGCAACCTATCGGCAATCCTCCAAAGTGAACGAGAATCGAACCGATAAAGATCCCTTCAATGAACTTTTAAGTCGAGGATCCCGGCAACGATTGTCCGCGGAGATGGTGCGCGACCATGCACTTGCCGCTTCGGGACTTCTGAGCCGCAAGATGTTTGGGCCATCCGTCAAGCCACCTCAACCCAAACTTGGACTCAACGCCGCTTTCGGTCCGGGCTTGGACTGGAAAACCAGCGCAGGCGAGGATAAGTTCCGCCGAGGCATCTACGTCAATTGGCGTAGATCAAATCCCTACCCTTCCATGGCTATGTTTGATGCTCCAAATCGTTTTGTTTGTAATGTGCGACGAACTCCCACCAATACTCCTCTACAAGCCCTCGTCACTATGAATGATCCCGTTTACGTTGAGGCTGCCCAAGCCTTGGCTCGACTCATGGACAAAACTGGTGAGTCGCTCGAGGCAAAAATTGCTCGTGGTTTTCGCCTTTGTCTTACCCGTCGCCCAAAGCCCGCCGAAATTCAGCGTCTTCTCGCTCTCTATCAACTAGTCCGAAGCACCTACGCCGACGATTTAAATGCCGCGAATCTAATGGCCACTGATCCCATCGGGCCACTGCCGGTCGACGGCAATCCTGTCGAACTTGCCGCATGGACCTTGGTCGGAAATGTTTTGCTTAATTTAGACGAAGTTTTCCTTAAAAGATAAATATAATTATATTTAAATAAAGAATGAGTTCTGAGCCTGATATAGAAAATATACTCCTAAACACTCGACGCCAATTTCTTGGTTCTACGGGTATCGGTCTTGGGGGAATCGCGATGGGAGCTCTTCTTGGCAGAAGGCAATTGAACGCTGATGTTTCTTACGATCCCACTACGCCACAACTTCCACGCGACACCCATTTTCCAGCAAAGGCCAAACGAGTTATTTATCTCCACATGACGGGCTCTCCTCCAGTTCTCGACCTGTTTGACTATAAGCCAGAACTTCAACGACGGGAAGGAGAAAATTGTCCCGACGAATACCTCAAGGGAAAGCGATTTGCTTTCACATCGGGTGTCCCCAAGCTCATGGGTACACCTCACGAATTCACACGACATGGCGCCAATGGTTTGTGGTTCTCTGATGCTGTTCCCGAGTTGGCAAAGTTAGCCGATGACCTGACATTTATCAAGTCAATGACCACGGATCAATTCAATCATGCCCCCGCCGAGCTTCTGCTTTACACAGGAAGCCCTAGGGCCGGCCGGCCAAGTATGGGCTCCTGGGTAACTTATGGACTGGGTTCTGAAAACCAGAACTTGCCTGGCTTTGTCGCTCTTATTTCCAGCGGCGTTCAACCCAATGGCGGAAAAAATTCATTCGGAAACGGTTTCCTCCCGAGCGTCTTCCAAGGGGTTCAATGCCGTTCCCAGGGGGATCCTGTTCTCTACGTCTCTGACCCCAAAGGCATGAGTCGTGATCTTCGAAGAGCCGGTTTGGACGCCCTCAACGATCTCAATCGAATACAGTCAGCAGAGCTTGGAAGTCCAGAAACCATCACGCGAATGGCCCAATACGAGATGGCCTTCCGTATGCAGACCTCGGTGCCCGAAGTTATGGATATCGGCAAGGAGCCGAAGCATGTCCTCGAGTCTTATGGTGCTCAACCGGGGGCTACTAGTTTGGCAAACAATTGCCTTTTGGCTCGTCGATTGGTCGAGCAAGGTGTTCGTTTCGTCCATCTCTTTGACTGGGGTTGGGACTTTCACGGCACTGGTCCTGGTGAAGCTTTGGGAAATGGTCTCAGAAAAAAATGTTCCACTATGGACAAGCCCGTTGCCGCCCTTATACGTGATCTAAAAGGACGAGGTCTCCTTGAAGACACCTTAATCGTTTGGGGAGGTGAATTCGGTCGAACGCCTTTTAGGGAAGGGCGTACCGCGGGGAGCAAAAACCTAGGTCGCGACCATTTTCCAGACGTATACACTATGATGCTCGCAGGTGGTGGCGTAAAGTCTGGATATGTTCATGGAGCCAGTGATGACCTTGGTTTCCGCGTGGCTAGAGACAAGGTGCACATACACGATCTTCAAGCGACTATACTTTATCTCCTTGGTCTCGATCACGAACGACTCACCTACAAATTCCAAGGTCGAAAATATCGCCTAACCGATGTTCACGGCAAGGTCGTGTACGATTTAATAGCTTAGATTTCATGCGTGTAGAATTCCCCCCCTACCCTGTTGGGTTTACTCGGCTTTATCCTTCCGACCCCTTGCCTTTTGTAAGATTAGTTTAAACTAACCGAAGAATTTTTTCAAAACATCTTGCTTCCGAGAGGCAACGTCACATGTTCATGTATCCAAATTAAATTTCCAACTACCCCCTTTCATTATGGCGAAGGCAGCAACTAAAGAAACATCTTCTACCGGCAACCCCGATCTTGATCTCGCCATTTCCGGTATTAACAAGAAGTTTGGCGAGGGAGCCTTGATGCGCCTTGGGGACGCCACCAAGATGAATGTTTCCGTGATTTCGACTGGCTCCTTAGCCATTGATCTAGCCTTGGGTGCAGGTGGACTGCCAAGAGGACGGACCGTAGAGATTTATGGCCCCGAGTCCTCGGGCAAGACTACTTTTTGCCTCAGTGTCATAGCGGAAGCACAGCGCCAAGGTGGAAATGCCGTATTCGTTGACGTTGAACATGCTCTCGACCCAAGATATGCCAAGATAGTTGGCGTGGACCTAGACAACCTTATGATTTCGCAACCACAGAGTGGTGAAGACGCACTCAACATTACCGAAACTCTAATCCGGTCGGGTGCTATCGACGTCATCGTTCTGGATTCGGTCGCGGCACTGGTGCCACGACAAGAGTTGGATGGCCAAATGGGTGACACCACGGTGGGTTTGCAAGCCCGCATGATGAGCCAAGCCATGCGTAGGCTCACGGCTGCAATCGCCAAATCTAAATGCGTTTGCATCTTCACCAACCAAATTCGAGAGAAAATAGGCGTGATGTTCGGTAGTCCCGAAACCACGCCCGGTGGACGTGCCCTCAAGTTTTTCTGTTCCGTGCGCATGGATATTCGCCGCATCGGCCAAATCAAGGAATCCAATGGCACGGTCACCGGTTCACGAACTCGCGTGAAAATAGTTAAGAACAAAGTAGCACCGCCCTTTACGGCCTGTGAGTTCGACATCATGTACAACGAGGGCATTTCTCGCACGGGTTCCGTTGTCGACCTTGGCGTAGAACATCAAATCCTCGAGAAGAAGGGATCTTGGATTTCCTACGAGGGAGAACTCGTCGGACAAGGACGTGAGGCGGCCAAGCAGGCTTTGTCCGAGAACCCCGAACTTATGGCTAAGCTGACGAAATCGATTCTCGAAAAGGTTCAGGTCACCGTTGGTTCGGTTCTCGCGCAAAGCGATCCTGCCAACAAATCCTAAGAAAGGTTGATCCGACAAGTGTCCGCGAACGATTCGATCGTTGCGGCTGCGACGCCGATTGGAGAATCAGCAATAGCAGTCGTTCGGGTAAGTGGAGCATTTTGCCAGAAATTGTGCAAGGATGCGCTTCGAGTCCCCTACCCTATCCCTCGTCGGGCAAGCCTTGCTGGATATCGGGATATTAACGAACTGCTAATAGATGATGTAATTTTTGTATTCTACGAGGAACACAATTCTTATACGGGCGAAGCTTCTTTGGAAATTAGCTCACATGGCAACCCACTGATAACCAAGAAGATAATTGAGGACTTAGTTGCCCGTGGTTGCCGTTTGGCTGAGCCTGGGGAATATACTAAACGAGCATTTCTCTCGGGTCGCATGGATTTGACGCAGGCTGAATCAGTAGCAACCCTCATCAAAGCTTCCAGTGATCGAGCTCTTGAAGTAGCCCGAATCCAACTCCGCGGAGACCTCGGAAAAAAGATCAGAGACCTCCAGGCGAGATTGCTCGACCTTCAGGCAAATCTCGAGGCATATATTGATTTTCCTGAAGAAGACCTTCCAGCGGAAGACATGAAGGGTCCGTCTTCCACTTTGGCCACTCTTATTGCGGAGGTAGATCACCTTTCGCAATCCGCAGGTTGCGCCCAGTTGCTTGAGGCAGGAATCAGATGCCTGATCGTGGGATCACCCAATGCCGGTAAAAGTAGCTTGTACAACCTTCTCTGCGGCGAGGACCGAGCTATCGTAAGTGAGGAGAGTGGAACAACTCGGGACTATCTTTCCAGTCGAATCGAAGTCGGTCCTTTTGTGGTTGAGATGATGGACACCGCGGGCCTTTGCGAAGGTGGTTCGTCAGTGGAACGTTTAGGCATCGAGCGTACGCTTCAATTGTCGGAGGAGGCGGACTGCTTTCTTTTTGTCTTGGATAGCTCCCTACCCTCTCCTGAGTCTGTTAGTAAGCTCCTCGTCGAAAATATTAATACAGAAAACTGTCTTGTTTTAGAAAACAAAATCGATCTCGATGACAGCAAGAATTTCCATAGCTTTCTTCCTGATTTTAAGCATTTACGGCTCTCTATCGAAACGAGTGAAGGACTGGATGATTGTAGAACGGCGATAGAGCAGATGATGCAAAAACTCATTCCTTCACCGTCGGAGGAATGCATGATCGTGAATGCACGGCATGCTGTAAATCTTGCTATATCGGGAGACTTTTTACGAGAGGCTCATCGATTACTTCTGGAAAATATGTCCATTGAATTTTCACTTATTGAAATCACTTCCGGTATCGGTGCTCTCGGAGAAATCGTGGGCAAGACGGACAATGAGGATATGCTCGACCGTCTCTTTAACTCCTTCTGCATTGGAAAGTGAGTACTGGACTTAAATACGGAAAAGATCAAGCATACGACGTCATCGTTTGTGGCGCCGGGCATGCGGGGTGCGAAGCAGCATTAATTGCAGCCCGTTGTGGGGCGGATGTTCTTATGCTTACTGGCAATGTGGACACTATAGCTCAAATGAGTTGCAATCCAGCGATTGGCGGCCAAGCCAAAGGTCAGATAGTGCGAGAAATCGATGCTCTTGGTGGCGAGATGGCGCTGAATACCGATTTCACAGGCATACAGTTTAAATTACTTAATACATCCAAAGGACCTGCGGTTCAGGCTCCACGAGCTCAATGTGACAAAAAGGCTTACCAATTTAGAATGAAGCACGTATTGGAACTTGCCGAAAACCTTACGGTATTTCAATCGATGGTTACGGGATTGATCGTTGAGGATGGCAAGTGCATGGGGGTCGTCACGAGCTTAGACCTCGAGTTTTACGCATCCACTGTAATCGTGACCACAGGAACTTTCCTCCGTGCGCTAATGCATGTCGGGCAACACAAAAGTGAAGGCGGTCGCCTCGGGGATCATGTGTCCAAAGGAATGTCGTCAGATTTCCAGAAGTATGGGATAGAACTTGAACGTTTTAAAACCGGTACGCCGCCACGGCTTTTAGGTAAAAGCATCAAGCTCGACCAGCTCGAGGAACAGTTTGGGGACAAAAACCCAACCTTCTTTGCTTTTCATGATACTCGCACCGAGGAAGATATGTTCCACATGGAACATTCGTCGCGTTGGTTCCACGTGGAACATGGTAATCCCCATCTGGCTAGCTTTCCATTTGGAGGTGGTGATCAAGTGACATGTCGTGTTACCCGAACGACGGAAAAAACTTCTGAAATCATTCGAAAGAACTTAAAACTCTCTCCCCTTTATAGTGGTGAAATTGTTGGAACTGGTCCTCGTTATTGCCCAAGCATTGAGGACAAGATTGTTCGTTTTTCCGACAAGGACTCACATCGCATCCAGTTGGAGCCCGAAGGAATCAATACTGATGAATGGTATGTTAACGGCCTCTCCACGAGTTTGCCATTTTCTGTTCAGCATGAGATTTTGAAAACCATTCCCGGACTTGAGGATGCTATCATTCTTAGACCTGCTTATGCGGTCGAATACGACTATGCTCCACCTACTCAATTGCACCGAAACCTTGAATCTAAAATACTTGAATCTCTTTTTTTTGCAGGTCAGATAAATGGCACCTCAGGTTATGAAGAGGCTGCGGGTCAGGGTCTATTGGCTGGTTTAAATGCCGTCGCCAAGGTCCGTGGCGAAGAACCTTTGATCATTGGCCGGAGTGAAGGTTATTTGGGAGTACTCGTTGATGATCTTGTAACAAAAGGCACGACCGAACCGTATCGTATGTTCACCAGTAGAGCGGAACACCGCTTACTCTTTAATCATGGAAGTGCCGAACTTCGTATGTTGAAACATTCCGAGCGTTTTGAAGTCTTTACATCCGCTCGGCTTGCATCCGTTATTGAAAAGTCAGCTAATGTTGAAAAATGGACACACGAATTTAAAACGCTTAAGGTAAATGGTGGTATTACAGCCGCTGACCATCTGAGGAAGGGTGGGGGAGTGAACGCTCTTCCTCGCGATTTCTTAGGTTTGCCTAGACCAACGCGAGATGAAGTTTTATATCGTACGACCTATTCTGGTTACTTGGAACGAGAATTTCGCAATGTCGCTAAGCTAGCCGAGTCCGAAAAGGTCAAGATCCCGCCTGACTTTTCCTATGATGACCTTCCCGGGTTACGCAAGGAAAGTATTGAAAAGCTCTCGCGGATACGGCCTTCCACGCTTGCGCAGGCTGGTCGTATTTCTGGTGTCAACCCTTCCGACGTTAGTGTTCTGATGGTGATTCTTGCTGGCAAGAACGCAGGATAATGATAGGGCTGGGGAGTGAGTGACCTTTTTCGCGACCAGTACGTTGATCTAGCAACTCGTAGAGAACGTATTCGACTCTTCGGCGAGGAATGCCTCTTGACCATTCCCGGGGATCGTCTTGCGGACGGTCTGACCCTCGAGATCGGATGTGGTCACGGGCACTGGCTAACAGCTTATTCCGAGAGTAAACCCGACGACCCATGCATTGGAATCGACTTGATGACCAAGAGGATAGATAAGGCAAACAGTAAAAGAGAAAAACGCAAACTTCCTTATCTTTTCTTTTTTAAAACGGAAGCTGATGAGTTTCTTGAAAGTTTTCCAAAAGATTTTCTGTTTAAAAGAACTATTCTCTTATTTCCCGACCCATGGCCCAAGAAGCGTCACCACAAGCGTCGCCTCATTCAACTTTCCTTTCTCGAGATGCTGGCTTGCCGCTCTCTCCCGAGTGCCGAATTGTGTTTCCGTACAGACCACGAAGATTATTTTAGATGGGCGTTAGATAAAGTAAAGGATTCAAAGTCATGGAAATTAAAAACTGAAGCAGTTTGGCCTTTTGAGCACGAGACTTTCTTTCAGAATATGTTACCTATGCACCAGACATTCATTGCAACACGCATCAATCACCGGGATCCTTAACTAAGTTAACCCAAAACACCCAAAAGTTATATACTGCATCATTAGTTTGCTGGTTTTGACAAAAACGGGAAATCCTCATTGACCTCAGCTAATTTATATCTATAACTTGATGTTTTAAATCGACTTACAATAATGGCCAGAATTATTTGTATTTTCCCTTATTTGCTGCTTTTTATGCCTCTGCCCTCATTTGCTGAAGGAGTTAGCGTTACAGCACAACCCCTTTTAGATATTGGAGGGTTACCAATTACTAATTCTATGGTAACTAGTTGGGTTGTTTCACTGGTATTGGTTTTAATTATTAAATATCTGGTTGGGACTCCTGCTCGAGTTCCTACCAGAGGGCAACTTTTTGCTGAAGAGTGCATCAGCGGGTTGCGGAGCATTGTCCAGCCTATAGTTGGGCAGAAGGTATTCATTCCTTCCTTCTGGCTCTTGAGCGGTCTCTTTTTCTTCATACTTATCAACAACCTTAGTGGCCTTGTTCCTGGAGTTGGCACAATTGGTTACGGGATTGAAGAAGCAGGTCATTTTAAAATTACCGAGGCTTGGATTAGACCCGGAAATGCTGACCTTAACATGACTTTGGCATTGGCCGCAGTGGCAAACCTTACATGGCTATACCTAATTCTAAGGTATGCAGGAGTTAGTTTAATCCTCAAGGATTGGTTCGGGAATAAAGCGGATAAGAAAGAAATGCACCCTGGTATGTTTTATTTCTTGGGAGTAATCTTTTTAGCGGTTGGCTTTATTGAAGTCATTTCCATTATTTTTCGTCCTGTCTCTCTTACGTTCCGATTATTTGGCAATGTATTCGGTGGCGAGAGCTTACTCCACAGTATGTTTCATTTAGGGCACAAACTAGGATTTCCGGATTGGCTTTCTAGCATTTCAATGAGTGTTGTACCAATTCCTTTTTACATGCTCGAAGTTCTTATCGGCATTGTCCAAGCTCTGGTTTTTATGCTTCTTGTCGCGGTTTACATCGGCTTGATCTGTAACCATGGCGATGAAGAAGAGCATCATTGAGACTTCAACTTTTATCAATCGGGACCATCCATGTGAGTGGACGATTGACTATTCAAAACTAAATAATACGGAAAGCAATAATCATGATTGAAATATTAGCACAAGTCGCAGACGTCGCTCCAAATGCAGTACATCCTCCGGAAGGAATTACCGGCAGTATACAAGCAGGTCTTGGTTGTCTCGGAGCCGCAATTGGCGTAGGACTCGTAGGAATGAAAGCAGCTGAAGCAGTTGGCCGTAATCCTGATGCATCAGGTAAAATTCTGGTACAAGCGATTATAGGAATGGCATTGGCTGAAGCAGTTGCGTTCTATAGTTTGTTTCTATAAAATATTCTTTATAGTAATCTCGTTAGATCATGGAGATTTTAGCAAGCGTAGGTGATACTATACAAGAAATCCAAACAAAGTTTGGTTTGGATTTTCCTCTGTTCATGGCCCAAGCTATCAACTTCATCATAGTTGCTTGGCTAATTTGGAAGTTTGCCTTCAAGGGAATCCTCGGGAAAATGGAAGATCGCGAAAAGGAGATTTCCGATTCCTTAAAGAATGCAGAAAAAATCAAACTGCAGCTAGAGGAAACTGACCGTAAGCATGAAGAAACTCTCAAAGATGCATCAGTCGAAGCTCAGAAAACTGTCTCGCAAGCTCGCGACCAAGCCAAGTCACACTTAGAAACGCAAAGGGCAGAAGCTGAGAAGCAAGCAGAGGATATCGTCCAGAAAGCTCGCGATTCGATGAAACTTGAAAAGCAACGTGTTATCGAAGAAGCCCGTGAGGAAATCGCATCACTCGTGGTTATGGCGACTTCCCGAGTATTGGGACGAGAGCTTAGTGCCGATGAGCGTGATAAATTCAGCGACTCCGCTACCCGTGAAGCTAAATTGTCTTCCAGCTAATATCTTAAGATCCACTCTTTTTTCAATAATATGACTGCAATTTCTCGCAATCGAGAATTATCGAAAAAACTGGTTCGACTATCGCTTGATGACGATAGTAGAGTGGACGAGGAGAAGGTTCTTGAGGTGCTAGATTCACTGCGCTCTTTACCAACAAGTGATCAAAAACTTTTACTTCGCTTTTATTTGGACCAAATAAAGAAAGAAATGGAGAAGAGTGTTGCCATTTTGGAGTATGCTGGAAAACCAAGCGATGAAGCCATTGAAGCCTTGAAGCAAAAACTTTCTCTGCAATATGGTCGCAGCATAGATGTGGAAATGCGCAAAAATCAAGACTTACTAGTAGGCATTAGGGTCTCTGTAGGAGACGATGTCTATGAAGACTCTGCAGCAACTCGCCTACGCCCACTTATTCGAGCCTTGACCTGAATTTTTCAAGAACCGTATCTCATTAATTTTCCAAAAGAATACACCTCAAGCAATGAGCACCATAACAGAACTGATACAAAAGGAAATCGAAAGCCTCTCGATGGATGCCACTCGAACAAATGTCGGGCGGATCACGACCTTAGCCGATGGGGTTGCCCGTGTCGACGGGCTTTCCAAGGTCATGTTCAACGAAATGGTCGAGTTCCCCGGCAATATTTTTGGTATTGCCCTGAATCTTGAAGAAGATTCGGTTGGTTGCGTTATACTCGGTGATTTCAGCGGGTTAAAGGAAGGCGACGAAGTCCAAACAACGGGACGGTTGCTCTCTGTGCCCGTCGGAATGGGTTTGCTCGGTAGGGTAGTGGATGCTATCGGGCGACCTATAGACGAGAAGGGCCCGATCGACTCAAGCGAAAATTATCCCGTCGAACGGATTGCTCCGGGCATTATTCAACGCCAGTCGGTGGACCAACCCCTGCAAACGGGCATCATGGCAATCGACTCGATGATTCCCGTCGGTCGCGGTCAGCGAGAGTTGATCATTGGGGACCGCTCCACGGGCAAGACCACGATCGCCATCGACACCATCATCAACCAAGCGAAAATCAACAAGCTGGGCGAAGAAAGCGGTGACCCTGATTTTCGCCCCGTTTATTCCATCTACGTTGCCGTTGGTCAGAAGAACTCCAACATTGCCCGTACTATCAAGGCTTTGGAGAACAACGGGGCCATGGAATACGTCATCGTAGTCGCGGCTCCCGCAGCCGACAATCCCGCCAACCAATACCTAGA
>JACKQG010007199.1_pt1 | contig 11338 bp, 11 predicted proteins | sample 8237621 | NCBI WGS metagenome assembly JACKQG01 (sample SAMN15677084, study PRJNA649215) | marine metagenome | biome: marine; feature: Black Sea; material: saline water; isolation source: suspended particulate matter (SPM) from the Black Sea western gyre | collected 2013-06-09/2013-06-10 | depth... | reverse complement strand
GGCTTATGTTGCCTGTGGCCGGTTTGACGCATTTTTCGAATACAATTTAAATCCCTGGGATGTAGCTGCAGGATCGTTCATTGTAAAACAGGCAGGGGGCAAGGTAAGTGATTTTTCAGGAGGACCTGATTATTTATTTGGTAAACAGATGCTGGCAACAAGTTCATCCATCTATGACGAATTGTTGAAAGAAATAATCGCTTTGAAGTAGTAGTATCAAATCCCAAGTCTTAAATCCCAAATTTCTCCATTGGAGTCCTTCGGACAAATTCAAAATGTGTCTGTAAATTCTAAAAACTTTATAGAACTGGAAGGAAAAATTTTGAACTACATACTTTGAATTTGGATCTTGTGCCGAAGGCATCCCTTCAGGAGAATTTGGCCCTTGGAGCTTGGAGCTTTAATCTTGAATCTTGGAGCTTGTAGCCTGGAATTTCGAAGCATCTAGGGTTCCAAATGCTTCCTCAATCCAATATCATAAGCCAGTTGCATGTATTCTTTTAATTGGCTTGTTATATCTTCTTTTGCTTTTATTCGAACATAATGGTTGAATATATTGGAATTGGGAACCTGGGCGATCTTGTAAAACTGCTTGCTGTCCTTATAGTTTTTCCTGAACTGGAATACTACATCCACATAATTTCGTCCTAAGCGATGGATATATCCAAAGCGGATTTTTGCTGCAAAAGCAATTCGCGATTTGGATGGATGAAGAACTATCTTACCGATTTTTTCGTATTCTTCAATAAAAAATAGGAATAGTTCGATTGTATGTTGAGATTTGCCGAATAACATATTATCGACAGAATTTTCCAGGCAGGAATGATAGGCCTTATTAACAACGAATTTTTGTCCACATTTAGGGCATGTCCACATGCTTTAAGCACTTAATTTGATCTTTTGAATTTACAATAAAATATTATTCTGACTTTTGCTCTTTATTGTTCATTTTACTTTTAATAACTTTAAACTTTAATAAAATCATTAACTAAACAAATCAAAAAATCAAATACTATGAATTTCGATGATATAGTAAAATTAATAGGTGATAAAGCAGATTATTTGTTGAACTATAATAATGCTGCCATTTCAAAGGATAGTCTTCATCTGCCTTCTCCTGATTTTGTGGATGATATTTGGATCAACACCAACCGCAATAACCAGGTACTGAAAAGTCTGAAGTCGATTTATGGTCACGGACGCCTAGCGAATAGCGGTTACATGTCTATTTTGCCTGTTGACCAGGGTATAGAGCATTCAGCAGGTGCAAGCTTTGCTCCCAATCCCATTTATTTTGATCCTGAGAATATTATCAAACTGGCAATTGAAGGAGGATGTAACGCGGTTGCCAGTACATTTGGAGTTCTTGCATCTGTTTCAAGAAAATATGCTCATAAAATTCCATTCATTGTTAAAGTAAATCACAATGAACTTTTAACTTATCCAAATAAATATGATCAGATTTTATATGGCACTGCAGAGGAGGCCTGGAACCTGGGTGCAGCAGCTGTGGGTGCTACTATTTATTTTGGTTCAGAAGGCTCGTCCCGGCAGATAGTTGAAATATCAGAACTTTTTGAGCAAGCTCATGAATTGGGATTGGCTACTATATTATGGTGTTATACCCGCAACGATTCTTTTAAAAAGGATGGAGTTGACTACCATGCTTCTGCGGATCTGACCGGACAGGCAAATCATTTGGGATCAACCCTCCAGGCAGATATTGTAAAGCAAAAATTACCAACGAATAATGGTGGTTTTACCGCTATCAAATTTGGGAAAACAAGCCCTAAAGTGTATTCTGAAATGACAACTGACCACCCGATAGATTTATGTCGATACCAGGTTGTGAATAATTACATGGGGCGTGTTGGTTTAATTAATAGTGGTGGCGCATCTTCTGGTGCTTCGGATTTAGCAGAAGCAGTTGAAACAGCCATCATAAACAAACGGGCTGGTGGAACTGGATTAATATCAGGCCGTAAATCTTTCCAAAGACCAATGAAAGAAGGAATAGCATTGTTGAATGCTATACAGGATGTGTATTTGAATAAAAACATCACGGTTGCTTAATGGTTTCATGAGCGATCTTTAAACTCCTGAATGAGTAAATGGTATAAAAAAATTGCTGAAGGAATTCCTTCCAGCTCCATTTTCAAAAAATCGATACCTGAAGGTGTTTGGGATAAGTGTCCTGAATGCAAAACGAAAATCAAGGAGGATAAAATAGTCTTTCAACTTTTTGTATGCAGCTGTGGACATCATTTCAGAATCGGATCAGAAGAATATTTCTCCATTTTATTTGATGAGGGTAAATATGAAGAGTTATTCCGGGAGATTGTACCGAAAGATATACTCCATTTTGAAGGACCTCAACCCTATAAGGAGAGGTTGGTGAGCGAACAGGCTGAAAGTGGTTTGACGGATGCTGCGCGGGTGGGAAAAGGAAGAATGAATGGGGTAGAACTCATACTGGTTGCCATGGATTTTTCTTTCATTGGAGGAAGTATGGGCTCAGCAGTTGGTGAACGAATTGCCAGGGCGATCGACTATTGCATTCAGCATAAAATTCCATTGGTAATTGTTTCCCGGTCCGTTGGGGCCAGGATGATGGAATCTTTTTACTCCTTAATGCAAATGGCAAAAACTGCCACCAAATTAGCCCTTTTAGGCCAGGCAGCAATTCCTTTTATTTCCGTTTTAACTGATCCAACCATTGGTGGTGTGACGGCATCTATTGGTATGAAAGGTGACATTAATATTGCTGAACCCAAGGCAAATATTGGTTATGCCGGACCCAAAGTCATAAAAGAATCAACAGGAAAAGATCTGCCAAAAGGATTTCAGCGATCTGAATTCCTGATGGAAAAAGGTTTTGTTGATATGATTATTGAGCGAAAAAACCTGAAATCAACTATTTCCAGTTTGCTTCAACTGATAATTGAAAAAGAGCCTATTGACTAAGATCATAATGCATACTCCTGAGGAAAAAAAACCTCGAAAGCAGTTTTATATATACCTTCTTATACTCATATTTTTTGCTTATTTCCCTGCTTTTCTTGAACTCAATGATCAAAGTGTGCGAATGTGGGATGAATCATTTTATGCAATTAATGCTTATGAAATGATGAATAATGGGAATCTGCTGGTCAAGTATTTCAACGGATCTCCCGACATGTATAATTTGAAACCACCATTAATGACCTGGATTCAGGCATTATCCATGAAAATTTTTGGGGTGGGTGAATTTGCATTACGTTTCCCTTCCGCTTTAAGTGGTTTATTGCTGATGATTCTTTTATTGTGGTTAATTTATAAGAATATTAAAATACCGCTGTGGGGATTAATTGCAGGACTTATAATGGCCACTACTCCTGGTTATATCTGCAATCATGTAGTACGAACTGGAGATTATGATGCCACCCTGACTTTGTTCTTATTTTTATCCTTATGGCAGTTTTATTTGTATTTGCTGGGTGAAAAAACAATTCATTATTACTGGAGTACCTTATTTATTATTTTGGCAGTTTATACAAAAGGGGTAGCAGGCTTACTATTTTTACCTGCTATGTTCGTTCTAAGTATTGCCTTTAAAAAATTTAGACAGATTATAACCTCCAGAGAATTTTATATTTCTCTTTTAGCTCTTATTGTCATTGTTGGAGCTTATTACTTTTTTAAAGAAAAATCTCAACCGGGTTATTTAAATTCCTGGATTAAATATGAATCTGTTGGCAGGTTTATTCAGGTTCAGGATGGACACAGTCATTCCTTCTTTTATTATTTTGGCCTTTTAATAAAGGATCAATTTGTTCCCTGGATTATTTTTCTTCCTCTTTCTTTGTTGCTTTATTTTTGGGAACAAAATATCCAACTTAAGAGAAATTAAAATTTTCTTTTATTTCTTTTTTAGCTTATATCATTATTATTTCCATTGCTCAAAGTAAAATGGAGTGGTACACAGCTCCCATGCTGCCTTTCCTGGCGATTATTTCAGCCTATTCCATGTATAAAATAATTGGAATGCTAACTGAATATGTTCATTTGAAAAAGTGGATCTTCATAATTGGCTTAAGTATCGGACTGATTTCAATAAGTTTTGTTTTACCTTATGTGAAAACAATACAAGATGTTACACATCCAGAGACCAAATGGGCGGCTAACAAATTCGGTGATTACTTCAAACACCTGAAAGTTAATTACCCGGATTTCACAGATTTTACTGTTTTCCATGCTGGATTTAATTCACACGCAATGTATTATACAAATGTATTTAATGAGGAATATGGCTTCAACATTAATTACACTATGATTTTTCAAGATTCATCTTTATATAGAGAAGTTCTAAACAGTATAAAATCAGGTGATAAAATCATGCTGTATCAAAATGAAATTCTGGAAGATTTAAGAAAAAAGTTTGATGTAAGTGTTTTTCATCAATATGAAGAATTGAAATTACTAGATATAAAATTCAAGAACAGGGGAGAGGCTGGGTTGGAGAATTAGGTATTTTAATCCTTTATTGAATACTCGATATATGGATTGATGATAGCCACTCTTTCTCCATCCGGTCTGTAGATTTCAAATTCACAATCATTTATATCATTGGGTTGCAGGCTTAATTCAACAGTCTGAACGAATCGTGAAATTCCTGAGCCAATTTTTTGGACTTTGAAGGTCCTGGATTCAATGTAATAGCCATACAGAAAAGTATTAATCCTGATGTCAAACTCGACCTGATGCTTAATGATCCCTAAGATTAAACGGGATCCAATTTTCGGAGATTTAGATTCTTTGTCTTCCAAAGAATTAGCGTGAATTTTTAAATTATATCCATTAATCCTGGTAACATGCCTTAAGTCAAATTTTTTCTCAATTCCACTTATTTGAGCTGCTGGAATAGCCACGATGGAATAATTTGTTTTATTTGACTGCTCAAGTCTTTCAAATAGCATCCAATTGGGTGAACCATATAAACTTAAATCATAAAAAGCATCTATCAAGCGGTAATTATGCTTGTTCATCACTTCTAAATAATTATCCCATCCATGATTGATCACATAGCCGGGATTAAAAGCACTAATTAAAGAATCAGTATTCAATTTATAATCAGTTGCCAGAGTTGAGTTCAATCCGGAATTATCAATTACATAACCTTTAAAATACCTGCTGAGATGACCGTGTTTAGACAACAGGCTGTCTGTTGCTTTGCTGATGTCTCCCAGATATTCTCCAATCAGTATCCTTTCATTTTCAGTGACATTCATGTTTTTTTTCAACCAGATGTTAGAAGCTGAAATATCATTTCTCAGGAAAATAAAAAGACCAACAAAAAGCAATACCAGCAGAGGATTCAGGTATTTGTTGCCATAAGCAGGTATTAATTTGATCAAACTCAGTGCAATCTGGAAGAACATAAAAAAGGAGGGAACTGTATAATACCACATCATTTTTTCGCCGGGATTGAAGAAATAATACATGACCAGGCTGGCCAGGAATCCATAACCAAAAATCAATACGAAAGAAGGGTATTGCTTAGGTCTTAAAATGACTACCAACTGGTGTATGGCAAAAACAATAAAAAATAAGATAAACACTGGATAGAGGTAATGATCACTTATATATCCTGTTAAAAATGGGAACCAACTTGTCTGGGGATGCGGGTAAAAATTAATCTTTGCAAAAGCGGATTGGGGCAATGGACTTCCAAAAACGGCTGTCATGAAAATAAGCCAAATGAGCAAGGGGATCAATCCCCAATAAAACAGCCTGGAATAAAAACGGTTTTTGATACTAAGTCGTTTAAGCTCCTGTTTATTTTTAAGCAGGAACATGATCCCAATTACGAAGGCAATGGGTGCTGCATCTAATTTGGATATGACACTTAATGCCAGAAACAGCCACATTCCTTTTGCATTATCTTTCAGGAAGAAATAAATGGCTGTCAGAATGATCGCTAAATGAAATGGAGTCTCAATTCCACTGAATGCAACATTGATCAGGTTTTTCACACAAAAGAGAAGTAGAAACCAGGCCAATAGCAGCATATATGCTTTTTGTGTCAGGATTCTCAGAATCCGGAAACTCAGGAATGAAATAGCGAATATACCCAGCACATTGGAAAGCAATAAGGTATTATGTGGATTGATAATTTTCAGATACGCTATCATTCCACAGAAAAGGGTATTTAAGAAGCCGGAAATCCCAAAAACAGGTCCATCCCCGGGATTAAAACAATAGAAATACCCCTGCTTGAAATTATCCATATATCTCAATGTGAATCCCACATCATCGAAAAAAGTCCTGTTGGCTCCTAAAAATAAAATAGCAACAAGGATTGCTGAAGCCAGCAGATCAAAGACCTGGTTGAACTCGACAGAGATTTTGAAAATTCTGAATCTATTTTTACTGAAAACCACTTGCTCAGGTATCAATAAACAAAATCCGGTATAGAGGATTATACTGATCAGGTTCAGCAAACTGAAGTATTTTATTCTTAAAATAATAACCGCAGCAAAAATGGCCATTATGATAATCGAAATGATCCAATAGTGGAGTGTCTTATTTATTTTCATCGACTTTCTTCTTGAGGTGGAAGATTTTCATAAATCCCTTTTAAGGCTTTTTCATAGTCTGGTTTTTCCAATAATCCCCAAAATTTATCCTGGGGATCTGCGTCCAGGAATACCTCCCAGTATGCTTTTTTCGACATGGAATCATATTGTATAAAACCTTTATAATATTGCCAGGTCTGAAAAAGATTGAGACAGATGAAAAGAATGATCAGAGTCATTGATGTCATCCTGATCCAGTTGCGCTGACTGAATAACCAGCTGATCAATGTGGCAAATGGAATTGCCATGATCCCATAACTGTCTATAAACGGCCTGTTTCCATAACCCACATACCACCAGCACCACCAACTTAGAATAATGTAAATGTTCAACAGAGCAAAGATTAAAACGGGCCAGAAGAAATCTCTTTGGTGTTTGAAAAGAAATGCAATTCCGACAAAACTAAAGAACATCAATGGAGTATAAACAAACCAGCCGTTTCGGTAACCAAACAAGCCCTTTATGATTTGAGGATTATTAAAAAAGAATCCCTCACCCTGGTAGGAAAAGTAAAAATAATGTCCCGAAACAGCCTTCCAATAAATCAGTTGCGGTAGCCAGACAAGCACACATAAAATGAGCATTATCAGGACCAGGTAGTACTTTGTAATGAGTAATTTGAATCTATCCAGCAGGGCATTAAAACTTTTCACTTTGTAGAACAACAGAAATACAATAATGATACTGTTGGTTGGCCTGATAAGTGAAATTAAGCCAATCAGCAATCCCAGATAAATGGAATTCATCATTCGTGGTTTCTCTATCCATTTAATGCCAAGCCATAAAAACAGGGTGATCAGGGCAAAATTATAAGAATGTGACATGGCTGAACGAATCGCTGTATAATAGAGTAAATTAGTCCCTAATCCCACCACCAGCAAAGTGAAAATCACCACTTTTGGTTCAAAAAATCGAGACAATAATTTTCTTAATATCAAAAGACCTATTAAAAAGAAAACCACACTGCTCATCATTAAAGCAAATTTGTAGGGTGGAGAATACCCCCCGTTGTCATAACCTAATTTTGGAGCAAGAATATGTGCAATGGCAAAAAAAGGAGCATAAACAAAGCTTAATCCCATCGTCATCTTAATCACTTTATTGCCTGAGGGAGTTGTTAGGGGAACAAATTTATCATACCAGGCAGCCGGATTTTCTTTTGTAAACTCTAATAATGGATCTCCATAAATAAAGGTGGCAGGAAGATAACTGTAATAATTGGTCACATCCCAGGTAATAACCTTGTTTTGATGCTCCCAGCGTTTCATATTAAATACAATTAACAAAACCAGGATCAACATTAAAAAGATTACAATTTCTGGCCATTTATTATTATTTGTTCTTCTCATTTAAATTGTTGGATGAGTTTTAAAATGAATTTATGATGTCAAAGTTATGGATATCCTTGTTGAAAGCTTGTTTCTGTAATTTGTGTCAGTAAAAATAAATGTTTAAGGAATGGCAAAGAAAAAATACTTTCCACATGCGTTAGTAAGAAGTGATATTGTTTTTTTTATTTTATTAGCCAGGCAAGAATCACAACAATCACTAATGCAGGAAGCATATTCACTACTTTAATGAATTTGATCTCCAGGATTGAAAGTCCTAAACCGATAAGCAGCAATCCACCAGTGGCTGTTAATTCACCTATGATTTGATCTGTCAGGAAAGTATTTGAATAGGCTGCCAATAAGGTAAGAGAACCCTGGAATAAAAACAGGGGCACTATTGAAAATAAAACACCAATTCCAAAAGCTGCAGCCAGCGCAATGGAGGAGAATCCATCCATGATGGATTTGGCGAAAAGCAAGTTGGGTTTGCCTCCAAGCCCTTCCTCTATAGCACCCAGGATTGTCATAGAACCCACACAGAATAAGATGAAGGCGGTGATGAGTCCCTCTGTAAACTTTTCGGATCCAATATTCGCTTTGCGTTTTAAAAAGGAACTGAAACGATTGAAATAGTTTTCAATATTTATTAATTCTCCTATGATGGAGCCAATCACTGTGCTGAAGATTAATATTAATAAATTATTGGTTTTCAAAGCCATTGAGAAACCAAGAAAAAGAGTGAATAATCCCAAAACCTGGAAAACAATTTTAACAATTTTTTGGGGTAGTGTTTTATGAAAAACAAGTCCTACAAGACTTCCTAATATGATTGCAGCTACATTGACAAGTGTTCCAAGCATGTGGGCAAAATTACGACAATAATCATTTTGTCTTTTACACTCATTATCAGATTTAAAAATTCAGACTTAAGAGCTATTAATTCCTGATTTGTGTTATTAATTACAGCAAAGCTAATTATGATATTCTTTACCATTTCTTTAAAATGGGTATATTTTATTAAACTATTGGTAGACGAAGAAGTTCGTTTGAACCTGAAGGTGGATAAAATTTAAACTGCTATTGATATACTTCCACTTTATAGATAAAAGGCTGAAGTTTCTTGATCTGGTCTGTTCGGCTTAGCCATTTAATGGAATTTACTTTCGGCAAAATAATGGCATTTAAAGTTGAATCGGATGCCATTTCATCAACGATACACTGAAGATATTTAGCCTTGATAGCAAAAGTGGAGCTGACTTTTTTTGCATGTTTCCCACTGATGATACCAATCAGGTTTCCCTTATTATCCAGAAGCGGTGCACCACTGTTTCCCGGATTTGCCGGAACGGAAGTTTCATATGCAATTGTATCGCTTTTGAAACCAGACAGGCTGTTAATTGTGCCCTCTCCAAAAACAACATCTGCTTTTGAAAATCCCAATGTAAAAACATCCTGTCCTAAATTCACATCGAGTGGAGAAATCATAAATGGAACGGATCCAAAATGGTAACCGCTGTCATAAATAGCTTTTAAAATGGCCAGATCAGCTGAGCGGTTTGCATAAGCAACAATGGCTTTAAATTGGATAAGTGAATCCGTGTTGTTCGTAACCAATATGGTGTCATTATTCTTTACCAAATGATAATTGGTAACAAAATAACCATCCGATGTCAACAAAAAACATGTCCCGCTATATTTAACAACCGTTTTTTTCTCAGCTTTAAAGAGTGCCTTCCACATGGATTTCTGATTAGTGGAAAGATTTTCAATGTCTTTTTTTAATTCATAATAAGATGCAATGTTTCTGTTATAATCAAACCAACCAGCAAAATATAAAGTGCCGAGAACAATGGCCAGGGCAATGGATGCTGCAACGGCTGTAGTATATAGAAAACTCCTGATACTGCGTTTTTTCCGACTGGGAATAAAAGGGTAGTTATGTTCTAATTCATGATGAGCTTTATTCATTTTTTGTTTGAGTTTTCCCACCCTGACAGCATGCTTTAAGCTTTGAATTAATTCAAGCTGCTCCTCTACCTCCCGGGCAAAAGCTTCATCTTCTTTCATCCTTTGGTTAAATTCCTGCAATTCGTCCTGTTTCAGCTCGTCACGCAGAAAGCGATCAATAAGATCCTGATTATGAATATCCTTTTCCATCGCCCTTTATTAATTGTTTTGTATTGTTTTCTTTTCTTTAGCGAAAAATAATTTTTTCAGCCTTTGCAAGCATTTATACTTTTGATTTTTTGCGTTATCTGAATTCGTGTAGCCCATTAATTTTGCTATTTCTGACATACTTACCTTATTCATATAAAATTCCCTGAGAATCGTATTGCATGGTTCACCCAGTTCAGCAAGGCAGGTGTTCATCAGTTTTAATTTTCTTTCATTCTCAACCAGATTATCTAAATCACTTTTATCAAATTCTATAACTTCCTCAAAATCATTTAAGTTGCCAACTATCTTGTATTTGTATTTTAATTCGTTTAACCACAATCTTCTTGCAACTGAGTATAAATAAGTTTTTATTTTACAATCCAGCTTAAAATCACTCGATCTAATATTATTGTAAAAAATAATGATGGATTCCTGGTAAATATCCTTTGCTTCCTGGGAAGATCCATTGTTATTCACTATTAAGTTGAAAATCATAGCATAATGTACTTTATAAAGCACATTGAGCGACCAATTTTCATTGTTTAAAATACCTTTAATTATATCCTCGTCCGAGAAATATGATTTTTTGGCCATTAACAATCTATGTTTAATATGTGAATATTGAAAAAGTAACCCACTTTTTGCCAGTTTTTTAATGAATGCAATAATACTCATTATGGCTAAATACAAGAAAATTATTTTTTTAGGTTACCTTTTTGGAAAATTTCTATTAAGTTTGATTTCGAAATTTTTAAAACCAAAAAATCAGAACAATGAAAAAAACATTAAGTTTATTGGCCATGGCCTTTTTCCTCATTGGATTCGTAGCTTGCAACAATGAAGCAGCTGATGAAGCAGAAGAAGTAGCAGAAGAAGTTGTAGAAGAAGCAGAAGAAATTGTTGCAGAAGAAGTAGAAGCAGTTGAAGAAGAAGCTACTGAAGTAATGGATGAAGAGGTGATGGAAGAGGAAGTAATGGATGAAGAAGTAGTAGAATAAGCTGACTTATCGATCCTAACTTAAAAACAACCCCGATTAACTCGGGGTTTTTTTTATGGCCTTCCTTTCTTTTTTATTTCGGTAAGAAGCGCTTTCTTAAAGCGGTTTTCAGCTTTGGGGATGCTGATGATCTTTTTAACGGGTATAACCGCTTTCAATCTGAGCATATACTCTTTCTCCAGGTCTAATTGATTTTGTTTGAAATTCAAATAGGAATCCAATGCTGCTTCTGCCACTT
>JACKQG010007197.1_pt1 | contig 11341 bp, 9 predicted proteins | sample 8237621 | NCBI WGS metagenome assembly JACKQG01 (sample SAMN15677084, study PRJNA649215) | marine metagenome | biome: marine; feature: Black Sea; material: saline water; isolation source: suspended particulate matter (SPM) from the Black Sea western gyre | collected 2013-06-09/2013-06-10 | depth... | reverse complement strand
AACAACCTCTTATCTAAAAACGGACCTATGTTATTTTCTTCTTTAGGGCTTTCCGAGTTTATTCTGCGTGCTATCGATGAGAAGGGCTATTCCACGCCTACGCCAATCCAGGTCAAGGCGATCCCCGCTGTTCTTTCCGGTAAGGATGTCATGGCTGCTGCCCAGACCGGTACCGGTAAAACTGCCGGCTTTACTTTGCCTCTGCTGCAGCGTCTTGCCGGTGGATCCAAGGTGAAGGCAAATCATATCCGGGCTCTGGTGCTGACACCGACCCGTGAGTTGGCGGTGCAGGTTGCCGAGAGCGTTGCTGCTTATGGAAAGTATCTTTCGTTGAAGTCGGGTGTTGTATATGGCGGAGTGAAGATCAATCCGCAAATGATGAAGCTCCGCGGCGGGGTCGATGTGCTGGTGGCGACTCCAGGGCGGTTACTGGATCTTTTCGGCCAGAATGCAGTGAAGTTTTCGCAGGTAGAGACCCTGGTGCTCGATGAGGCAGATCGGATGCTGGACATGGGGTTCATAGGAGATATCCGCAAGATCCTTGCCCTGCTGCCGAAAAAACGGCAGAACCTTCTGTTTTCAGCCACTTTTTCCAGTGATATTCGCAAGCTTGCTGATGGTCTGCTTAAAAAACCGGTTCAGATTGAGGTCGGCCCTCGAAACTCTGCGGTAAAAAGTGTAAAACAGTGGGTCTATGAGGTGGATAAAGCCAAGAAGCCGGCTCTTCTCAGCCATCTGCTGCGAAACAAAGGCTGGGGGCAAGTGCTGGTTTTTACCCGTACCAGGAACGGAGCCAACCGCCTTGTGCAGCAACTGGGGCAGGGCGGCATTATTGCAGCGGCGATCCATGGTGATAAAAGTCAGGGAGAACGGACCCGAGTCCTTGCTGATTTTAAAGCAAGCAAAGTCCGTGTTCTGGTTGCCACTGATGTCGCTGCACGTGGTATCGATATCAATGAGCTGCCCCATGTGATTAATTTTGATCTGCCCAAAGTGCCCGGGGATTATATTCATCGCATTGGTCGTACCGGTCGTGCCGGTTCTGAGGGGGAGGGGATTTCTCTGGTCAGTGCCGATGAGGTTAAGCTGCTTTCCGCTATTGAGACCTTGATTCGTCAGACCCTGGTGCGCGAGGTTGAGACCGGTTTTATTCCGACCCATAGTGTTCCCCTGACCCGTCAAGTCAGAGTTGGTCCAAAGAAACCGAAAAAAACAAAACAGAAACATCGAGAGGGTCTGGAAACGGGTGATGAGCAAAAAAGCGATAGCAGCAAGCCGCGCAGGGGTGGCAAATCACAAGACGTGAAAAATCTGAAAGGAGCTTCGAGGGGTCAGGGAAAGCAGAGGCGTAACAGTGGCTCTGCATCAGTACGGAAGGGTTCCGCTTTAAAGTCGACCCGAGGTGTTTCGAAAAAGGGTAATCGTGGGTAACGTCTTGAGCTCATTAAGAAGTGTCCGGATTTGCAAGTGCCCTACTTCTTTTTTAAGGAAAGAGCTATTCGTTTTCTGGGGATATCAATTTCCAGAACGCGGACCATCAGCTGTTGACCGACTTTAACGATTTGGGCAGGGTCTTTTACAAAGCGGTCTGCAAGCTGACTGATGTGTATAAGGCCATCCTGGTGAACGCCGATGTCAACAAACGCACCGAAACGGGTTACATTGGTGACAATTCCGGGGATCTGCATCTCCGGGTAAAGGTCTTCAACGGTATTAACGCCTTCGGTGAACTGGAAGACTGTAAATGCTTCCCTTGGATCGCGTCCCGGTTTGGCAAGTTCTGCCATGATGTCGTTTAAGGTCGGCAGGCCAACTGAATCGGAGAGATAGCTTTTCAGGTTGATTTCTGCCCTGGCAGTTTCATTGCCAATTAGTTCTGAAACGGAGCAGTCGAGATCCCTTGCCATCTGTTCGACAAGATCATAGCGCTCCGGGTGGACGCCGCTTGAGTCAAGGGGATTTTTTGAACCTCTGACCCGAAGAAATCCGGCACATTGTTCATAGGCTTTCGGCCCCAGGCGGGGCACTTTTTTGAGTTGTTGCCGCTGGGTAAAAGGTCCGTTTTCCTGCCGGTACTGGACAATGTTTTTAGCAAGCGTCGGGCCAAGACCGGAAACAAAGGTGAGAAGCTGGACGCTTGCCGTATTGACTTCGACGCCAATACTGTTGACGCAACTGACAACGACGTCTTCCAGACTCTTTTTCAGTTCAGACTGGTCAACATCATGCTGATACTGACCCACCCCTATGGATTTGGGGTCTATTTTTACCAGTTCCGCCAGCGGGTCCTGCAGGCGTCGTCCGATGGATATGGCACCGCGAACGGTTATATCCTGGTCCGGAAATTCTTCCCGGGCCGCATCAGAAGCCGAATAGATAGAAGCGCCGCTTTCATTCACCATGGTAATGATGATATCTTTTGGAAGGTTCAGGCCGCGAACAAAGGTCTCTGTTTCACGGCCGGCTGTGCCGTTGCCAATGGCAATGGCTTCCAATGTGTACTTTTCACAGAGCTGGCGCAATGTGTCTCCGGCCTGACGCAGTTTTTCACCGCCATGGGTCGGGTAAATGGTTGCATTGTGCAGGAGTTTTCCCTGTCCGTCGAGGCAGACCAGTTTGGCCCCGGTTCGGAAACCCGGGTCAAGGGCCATTAATCGTTTCTGGCCCAGTGGCGAGGCAAGCAGGAGTTCGCGGAGGTTCTCGGAAAATACTGTTATCGCTTCAGCGTCCGCCTGTGATTTAAGAGTGTTGCGCAGTTCATTTTCAAGGGATGGCACCAGAAGTCGTTTATAGCTGTCTTCCACTGCCAGTGTTACCTGCTTGCCGGCAAAATCGTTTTGTTTGATAAATTTTTTCAGTAAAAATACAATCCCTTTTTCCTCAGGGGGGCGCATTGCCAGGCTGAGAATCTTTTCACGCTCTCCGCGCAGCATTGCCAACAGCCGGTGACTGGGTACTTTGGCTGTCGGTTCCTGCCAGTCAAAGTAATCCTTAAAGTTAGCACCGATCTCCTCATTCTTTTTGATCAGTTTTGATTGAATGGTACTTTCGCTGGTGAAAATATGTCGCAGGGCTGTTCGTACTTCGGTATTTTCATTGACCCATTCGGCGATAATGTCCCGGCTGCCGGCCAAGGCATCCTCTTCGCTTTCGCATCCTTTTCGGGGGTCAATAAAGGCTGCCGCTTTAATATTTCTGCCATCCTGGGCGAAGATCTCCCTGGCCAGCGGCTCAAGGCCTTTTTCTCTGGCAATTGCAGCACGGGTTCGGCGTTTCTGGCGGTATGGCAGGTAGATGTCCTCCAGTGTTGTGAGGTCCTGTGCCATACCTATTTTTTTATTGAGTATTTCTGTGAGTAATTCGCGCTCTGTAAGGGAGACAAGGATTGCCTGCCTTCGTTTGTCGAGTTCGGCAAGTTTTTCAATCCTGTCCCGCACAGCAGTGATTATTGTATCTTCAAGGGTGCCGGTTGCTTCTTTCCGGTATCGGGCAATAAAGGGCACTGTTGCTCCCTCTGCGAGCAGAGCGGCAACGGCAGATACCTGTTGATCACGGAGGTGCAGTTCCTGAGCAATGATTTTATAATGGTGATTCATCTTTATCCTGATTAATATTTGTTTAGGCTTCGGCGCTGGATTTTTGTATAAAAATACACTACTTTTGCAATCAGTTCATTTTTTAAAAAGAGCGAAGCCCTTTGGGGTAGAAGTGCAATCCATACAGGATTTTATTTTATGGCAGAAAAGATAACAGACGATATCAGGAAAGATTTAGAAAAGGCGTGTGCCCTGCATCAACGAGCTGTTTCCGATTACTCAAAATGCGTGGAATTCAGCAAAATAATGTCCGACCTGCTGGCGCGACTGGAAGACAATGACTGCTTACGGACCGCCGATAAAGTGATGACCATACTCCTTGACTGTAATCCCAAGGAAGGTTCCCATTGTGACAAGGCCACCATTGTCGGTGAGAGGATGAAGAAATTTTGATGGCGGCGTAAAAAGTCTTATCTGCTTCGGCGTACCCTCTGTATGGATTTGCGCCTTGTTTTGTTGTATGACCATTTATTATGGAGTTGATACATGTCAAACCCCCAAGTTGTTATTGTCTCAGATGATAATATGGCAGTTATTGAGTGTCCCGCCTGTAATGTCAGGAAGCGTATCTCTGTAATACAGTTTAAGGATGTCAATCACGCAATAAAAGTGAAATGTTCATGTGGAGAGCAGTTCAAGGTTACTTTTAATTTTCGGCTGGATGAGAGAAAAGAGGTCTGTTTGAAAGGGACGTATCGCAAGCTCTCAGAGCATAAGGCTTACGAAAAGAAGTGCCAGATTATAAATCTTTCTCCGGGTGGGATTACTGCGAAATTTTTTGAAGATTTCGACTCGAAAAAACACGATGAGTTGATTGTTTCATTCTCACTGGAAGACAAGAAGAAAACAATAGTAGAGAGAAAAGTAAGAGTTCGCCATGTTAAAGGTAATATTTTTGGCGCCCAATTTTTTGATCACGAATTAGACGGCCAGGATAAAAAAATAGGGTATATTTGGCTCGGGGAATAGTTCGTGAGGATTTACCTTGCATGCAAGATGTAGTTCTTTCAAAAGACCCCTGAATTGTTGTATCGCATCCAGGGGTCTTTTCATGCCACCTGCCTTTTATCTGCTGCCCACTTCCTTCCGGGGCCGTCCTGCAGTAAACAGAATCAGCACTTCAAGATTTGCAGAGCCGGGGAACATGTCAAGGGGGACAATGCGTGATACACGATAGCCGCATTGCTTCCACTGTTTGATGGAAGAAGGAATCTGATCAACACTGCAATGGATATGGAGAACCTTGTCTGGATCTCTGCGGCCCAGGGCGGAAATGACGGATTCCTGGGGGCCTTGCCGGGGCGGGTCGAGGAGAATCGATTCTCCGACCTGTTCCATTGGGAACGGTATCTCTTCAATGCTTCTTGCCGTGATTCGACGGGCAAGAAAGCGTGCATTTTTGGATGAAGGGTTGAATTTTTTATTTGAAATTGCCGCCCGGATTGATGGGCCCACGGCGTCAATGCCCAGTACCTGCTTGTAGTTCGGGGCAAGGAAATGGCTGAACAGTCCGTATCCGCAGTAAAGATCCAGGAGATAGCCGTCAGCTTGAGGCGCAAGCATCTCTTCTGCTGTTTCAAGCATCTTCGGCACCATGGATTCATTCACCTGGGAAAATGAAGTTGGGTGATAAACGTAGCGGCATGTATGGTGAGAGACCATAAGGTCTTCTTTGCCGAAGAGTTTCTTGAACTGCAGGAGGTCTGAGGGCTGACGCTCCTCTAAGTAGTATTCTGAACAGCTGGGATCAGGGTAGATGTAGGCTGCAGTAACTTTTGGGGATAATTTCTGCAGATGTTCGGCAAGAATCTTCAGCTTGCGGACCAAGGGGCCATTGAGGGTGTCGACGTTAAAGATCACGGCGTGTTCTTTGTAACTGCCGCGGATGATTAAATAGTTGAGATGGCCGGCTACCAGCTTAAACGCCGTTTCGCTTATTTTTTTCTGTAGGAATTCAAAGATCCGGCCATGTTCCTGTGGCTCCAGCGGGGATTCTACAAAGCACTTTTCCTGGGCTCGAAGCGCCCGGTCGTTAAACATGAGATAGAGGCTGTCATCCTGCAGGGTTGTTTTACGTTTCGAGGTGGTTCGGTAGCCGCGTGGTTTAGGTGATGCAATGGTTGGCTCGGGCTGGCCCGGCAGCTGGAAATGTTTCCAGAACAGGGAAAGGGCTTTGTTTTTTATCCTGAGTTCTTCCTGGTAATCGAGATGGGCAAGGGGCGAACTTTGCAGGTTGGCCTTGGCCTGAGGACTGTCTGGTTTGACGATAAGCGGCCTCAGCAGGTCTGCAAAGCTTGCAACTGCAGGTCTCCCGAAGCTTGATGCGCTTTTTCTGGCTGTTTTCTGGGCTTTTGAAGGCCGCCGGTCTTTTGGTGGAGAACCGCCTTTTGTAGACTGCTTTGGCGGATATGGACGCTTGGGTTTAGATTGTTTTTGCGGCAAAATATGTTCACCTAAGAGAGAGGCCTGGTTGCAGTGGAGTCGCTTTTATGTCGAAAGGTATTTTTTACCACGAAGATCACGAGATAAGCGTAGACTTCGTGGTGTATTTCTTGATTATTCTCTACGCTGCTTTATTGTCCAGGTAGTTGTTTTCACCGTTCATGTCCTCTTCCTTCATTGCCATGTATTTGTCAAAATCCATCATTACGTCGATGATGCCTTCCGGAGTGATCTCGACAATTCTGTTTGCCACGGTTGTCACAAATTGATGATCATGGGAGGCAAAGAACACCACTTCCGGAAAAGCTATCAGGCCGTTATTCAGAGCGGTGATTGATTCAAGGTCAAGATGGTTGGTGGGCTCGTCGAGAATGAGAGCGTTGGCTCCGGACAGCATCATTTTGGAAAGCATGCAGCGCACTCTTTCACCACCGGAGAGAACAGAGGTTTTTTTCATCGCCTCTTCTCCGGAAAAAAGCATTTTGCCCAGGAATCCCCGGAAAAAACTCTCATGCTCCTTGGGAGAGGCGTATTGGCGCAACCAGCCGACAAGGTCAAGGTCATCATTGCTGAAATATGCATTATTCTCTTTCGGGAAATAAGAGTTGTTAATGGTCACTCCCCAGCGGAAGCTGCCTGCGTCGGGCTCAAGCTCTCCGGCTAAAATCTGAAAAAGGGTGGTTTTTGCAAGGCTGTTTGCCCCAATAAAGGCGATCTTGTCGCCTTTGTTGACAGTGAGGGTGAGATCTTTAAACATGGAGACCCCTTCGATCTCTTTGGAAAGACCATTGATCTCCAGAATAACGTCGCCACAGGGGCGTTCCGCGTTGAAGACGATGTATGGGTATTTTCGTGAGGAAATTGGCATGTCTTCAAGGGTAAGCTTATCAAGCAGCTTTTTTCTTGAGGTGGCCTGCTTGGCCTTTGAAGCATTGGAACTGAAACGCTGGATAAATTCTTTGAGTTCTTCTGCTTTGGCTTTGACCTTTTTGCTCTCGGTCTCTTTTTGGCGGAAACGGAGCTGGCTGGCCTCATACCAGAAGTCATAGTTGCCGACATAGACTTGAATTTTGCCATAATCGATATCTGCCATATGCGTGCATACCTGGTTCAGGAAATGACGGTCATGGGAGACAATGATTACAGTGTTCTGGAAGCGGGAAAGGAAATCCTCCAGCCAGTTGATGGTCTTCAGGTCCAGCTGGTTGGTTGGCTCGTCCAGAAGCAGGATGTCCGGGTTGCCGAACAGGGCCTGGGCCAACAGGACACGGACCTTGTCGCTGCCGTCAAGATCTTTCATTTTCTTCTGGCGCATATCTTCCGGGATGCCGAGACCGTTTAATAATGTCGCGGCTTCTGATTCTGCATCATAGCCGTTCATTTCACCGAATATATCTTCCAGCTCGCCTGAGCGGATGCCATCTTCCTCGGTAAAATCAGCTTTGGCATAGAGGGCTTCACGTTCGGCCATCACTTTGTAGAGCTTTTTGTGACCCATGATAACGGAATTGAAAACGGTGTGATCATCAAAGGCGAACTGGTCCTGGCTGAGCATGGCTATGCGCTGTTTGGGTCCCTTGGAAATATCGCCCTTGTCTGGTTCAAGTTTGCCTGCCAGGATTTTAAGAAAGGTGGATTTGCCGGCGCCGTTGGCGCCGATCAGTCCGTAGCAGTTGCCAGGGGTGAATTTTATGTTGACGTCCTGGAAAATGATCCTCTTGCCATAGGCGAGAGCAATATTGGATGCGTTTATCATGGTAGTGTCCTCATACTATAAAAAGCCACACAGAGACTCTGTGTGGCGTATGTGTTTTGTGTGTTAATCGAAGCAGAGCTTAAAGCAGTTCATCTTCCTGAAGAGAAGGATTTTCCTTTTCTTCGGCAGAGCTGTTTTGTTTCTCTAGCTTGCGCTGCTTTTTTTCTTCTTTTTTCTTTTTCTTGGCCAGTTCTTTCTGGCGCTTTTCATATGAATAGTTTGTTCTTGCCAAAACTTTGTCCTTGGTTGATGCTTTTATTCTTGAATTCTTTGGGGCCGATTTTTAAATAATATAATTTATGCTACAGCTGAAAGACCGAAGTCGCAGGCCACGGCGCGCTTGTGTTGGGCTTTTCTTTTTCCCTTGGCGGGGCTCTGTTTTTTTCTGGCCCTGGGAGCTGGTTTTTGTTTTTCTGTAGTGTTCCCGGAAAGCTGGGGAGCGCTCTTGAAGCCTGAATTTTTTTCGTACACCAGATTTTTGCCGAGAGACTTTTCGAGAGCTTTGATCATCTTGTAGTCATCGGAGGCGGCAAAGGTAAATGCTTCGCCGGTGCAGCTGGCGCGACCGGTGCGGCCGGTCCGGTGAGTATAGGTTTCCGCTGTAGAAGGCATGTCGAAGTTGATCACATGGGAAATTCCGGACACGTCAATGCCGCGGGCGGCAATATCTGTAGCGACCAGGATGTTATATGTGCCGTTTTTAAAGCCCTCGAGCGCCTGCTGTCGTTTCTGCTGGGAAAGGTTGCCCTGAATTGAAGTGGCCCTGTAACCGGCTTTTTGCAGCTGCATGCCCAGGTTCTTTGCCTTGTGCTTTGTTCTGGTGAAAACGAGAGCTGTAGATATCTCTTTTTCCTGCAGGATTTTTCTAAGCAAGGCAGCTTTGTCTTTTTGCTCAACCTGATAAAATGCGTGGGATATGGATGCGGTTGGCTTGGTATGATCGATCTGCACAGTGGCAGGTTTGGTCAGGATGTCTTCAGCCAGAGAACGGATCTCTTTGGGCATTGTGGCAGAAAAAACAAGGGTCTGTCGTTTCTGTGGCACATTTTTCAAAATCCGGCGGATATCCGGAAGAAAGCCATGGTCGAACATGTGATCGGCTTCATCTAAAATCAGCACTTCCACAGCCGAAAGAGAGATTGCTTTGTCGTTTACCAGGTCAAGAAGGCGGCCAGGGCAGGCGACGACAATATCTGCGCCCCGTCGGATGTTATGGATCTGTCCCTGTTTACTCACTCCTCCATACACAACAATGCTGCGCAGGTGTGTGTACTTGGCCATTTTGCCTATATATGTGTGGGTCTGTTCTGCAAGCTCCCTGGTGGGGGCAATGATCAGCGCCCGAATTTTGCCTTTGGGTCCTGCGTAGAGACGCTGCAGGATGGGAAGAATGAAGGCTGCTGTTTTTCCCGTGCCGGTCTGGGCAAGGCCCAGAATGTCACGCCCGGCAAGAACCGGGGGGATGGCCTGCTCCTGGATAGGGGTAGCTGATGCGTATCCGCAATTATCGAGGGCTTTCTGGATCTGGGGGTGAAACTGAAATGCTGTGAAACTCATTAAAACTCCTTTTGTATTATAAACAAGCGCGGGGCTATGAATTTTTTTTCGGCCCGTGCTCTCTAGTGCAGCATCAATTGCTGCTTATGTGCAAATAAGTGGATTGGTTAATTCTTTAATAGCGGAGAAAACGTCTGATGGAATAGATTGTTACGAATTTACTCAGATGAGTGCTCTTGCCTTCTTTGGGGAATCTGGGATTGGATAGCCTCTGGTCGCCCAGGAGTTCCTCGCTGTTCAAAGCGGGGAACGTGCTTCCTTTTGCCCTGTATTCCACCTTAGCAAAAACACCGGTTTTGCTTTGTGTGATGATTGGTCGTGGTGTGGGGTAGTATTGCCAACATATAATTCCATGCTGTATTCGCTTTTAAAGCGAGCAGCAAAAAACGTCTACGATGGCGAACGATGCGAGAAAAAACAACGTGGCAGGAAAACGTGAATTAATATGCTTCTGCTTAATAATCTTAATCCGATATACATACCCGGTGGTTTCTTTTTGCGCAAGTAAAAAAATAAAGGGCATGGGACTCATGTCGACTTTTTCCTCTTTCTCGCAGTTCAGCAGCACCCCATCCGGAGTCTCGAGGGCTCGCTTACCTACACATGATCAGGCCTTCTTACATATGGTTATATGGTTCGGCGGCCTGCTTGTGCGTAGCTGGAGCACTTCTGAACTGTTACGGTTCAGTGGTTTTAGAAATTATAAGCTTTTTCGCTGAATAGTTACTATATTTTTAGCATGCCTTCGGTTCAAATGAAGGTTATGATATTTTTCAGGGAGTTTGTCCTGATTTATAAATTATCCTTAATATTAAGGAGGAGAAGTCATGACACAGGAAAAAACAAAGAAAGTATGTCCGACATGTCAGGGGAAAAAGGTTCTTGCCGGTGTATGTGAATGCAGTTCTGAGTGGCGTGGAACGCAGTCCGACGATGAATGGGAAGACTGCCAGTGTACTCCGGAGCAGAAATGTCCCGCATGCCTGGGAACCGGATATGTGGAAGAGTAACAGCTTAATGGGAACGGCAGCTTTTGATGACGGGTTTGTGCAGTCTCTATGTTGATAATCCTTGAAGCAGTCTTTCCGGTATTCAGCCTTATTGTTATTGGTGCAATTTTTCGCCGGATACATTTTCCAGGTGATACTTTTTGGCCTCTCGCCGAAAGGCTTACCTATTTTGTCTTATTCCCGGCGTTGCTTGTAACCATCCTTGCCGGTGTCGACATCGGGGATCTTCCGGTTGGAAAGATATTCTGGCCGATCGCAATCGTCACTTTTTTTATAGCGGCAATTCTGCTTTTTTCCCGCAGATACCTGGCGATTGACGGACCATCTTTCACATCCGTATTCCAGGGAAGTATCCGCCCCAATACGTATATCGGGCTTGCAGCCTGCAGTGCTCTGTATGGTGACGCAGGAATGGCGGTAATTACTGTTGCTTTGGCCGTTCTTATTCCTCTGGTGAACCTGTTGAGTGTTCTTGTTCTGACATATTACCGGCAGGAGGGAAAAAGCAGTTTTGGGGAGGCGCTGTGGATAGTAATAAAAAATCCGCTTATTATTGCCTGTGGTATTGGTGTGTTTCTCAACAAAACAGGTACAGGTCTGCCCTATGGCAGTTTTGACATATTGTCGATATTTGCCCGTGCCGCCCTTCCTCTTGGTCTTCTTTCTGTGGGGGCAAGTCTTGGAATGATCAGCAGGCAAAATGTCGGGAGTCAGCTGCTTCTTCCCAGCGCACTCAAGCTTGTTGTTTTTCCAGTCTTTACTGCGCTGGCATGTCTTTATCTCGGGGTGGCTGAACTGGTGCTGGCCTGTGCTGTTCTTTTTACAGCCCTACCCGGATCAGCATCTTCATATATCCTTGCCAGTCAGCTTGGCGGCAATAAAGAGTTAATGTCGGGTATCATAACAGTTGAAACTGTCGCTTCCGCTTTGACGATTCCCTGTCTGTTGATGATTTTCGGGTAGGGCAGGAACAGGAAACT
>JACKQG010007196.1_pt1 | contig 11342 bp, 5 predicted proteins | sample 8237621 | NCBI WGS metagenome assembly JACKQG01 (sample SAMN15677084, study PRJNA649215) | marine metagenome | biome: marine; feature: Black Sea; material: saline water; isolation source: suspended particulate matter (SPM) from the Black Sea western gyre | collected 2013-06-09/2013-06-10 | depth... | reverse complement strand
TTGTGAGCGTTATGGACGTGTCTTACAAGTCGGGTCCATGCAACGCTCGGACAATGCATTTCGTAAGGCAGCTGAATTGGTGCGCAACGGCTATATCGGTGAGATTAAAGAGGTGATGGTCGGGCTCGGAGGGTTTCCTCAGCCAAAGATTGAGGCCGAACAACCGATTCCTGAAGGCTTTGACTACGACCGCTGGCTGGGGCCCGCTCCGTATGAGCCGTATTCTTTAAAGCGAGTGGAAGGTAACTATGGCGGCGGTTGGCGCTGTTATTGGGAGTATGGCTCTCGCAAAAATGGTGACTGGGGTGCGCATCACTACGACATCGTTCAATGGGCGCTCGGGCGAGATGACTCGGGCCCTGTGGCTTTCTATCCGAAAGGATATGAAGGAGCGAAGTATCACTCCTATGAATACGGCGATGGTGTGAAAGTGATTCGCGACCACGGTGACCGGAAGAGGCATGCGATTCGCTTCGTGGGTACGGAAGGTGACGTGATGGTCGACCGAGGCGGCCGCATTGCCACGACACCGAGCGACCTGGCGCGCCGTCCGCTCAAGCCCTCGGATGTGCATCTCTATGTTTCGCGCAATCATCAGGACAATTGGATCGATTGTATCAAGACGCGGAGCAATCCGATCTGCGATGTGACGATCGGGCACCGCACCGCGACGATCTGTCAGCTCGCTGGTATTGCCGAGCGCTTGAAGCGTCCGATTCAATGGGACCCCGTTGCTCAACAAATCGTGGGCGATGATTACGCGCGCCGTTGGCAAGACCGTCCACGTCGCGCCGGTTACGAACTCCCCGTCTAAGACAGTGCATCGAACATATTTGAGTATGAATCATACATTTTTATTTTCTACAGTGTGCAGCCTGCTAGCGCTGTCCATGACCGTATCCGCGCAGAATCTCACCGAACTGGCGAGTCAGCTGGATTCCGATCAAATGAATCAGCGCACCGAAGCGCGCCAACAGATCCAAGAACTCCTCACGGCATCCGTTGCGCCGACAGCGGATGCGACTGCAGCTGTCGCGCTGGAGCAAGAGGTCTTGCAATTGCTCAAGTCGGGCGCGAGTCGGCCCGCGCAAGTCTGGTTACTTCGTATGCTCGAATTAACAGGAAGCGAAGCATCGGTGCCTGTGATTGCGACCTTCTTGACGAGTTCCGATACTGAACTACGTGGCTGCGCACGTCGTGCATTGATTGCGAATCCATCGCCGCAGGCCACTGCGGTGCTTGCGCAGGCGATGCTACGCGCGAGCGATGCCGAGAAGCGGGCCTACATTGATGCCTTTGTATATCGCGACGACGCACGGGCAGTGAAAGCAATTGCTCCGTTGTTGCAATCAAGCGACCCGGCAACGGTTGTGCAGGCCGCGAATGCCTTAATAGTCTTAGCCGATGCATCTGTGATTCCAAAACTCAAGGCCGCGCGTGGTAGCGCCCCAGAGGGGAGTCGCGCTGCGATTGAACTGGCAATGCTGGCGCTGGGCGCTGACGCACAGACCTGTGCAGATTTGATTCAATCCGGTGCCGATGTCGGTGTGGCCGAGGCCGCTTTTGTTGCATTGCAGCAGCAAGACAGTGCAGCCGCAGCGCAAATGCTGCAAGACGCGCTGACTGAGGAACCGACACCGCTGCGACGTGCCATGCTGGGCACTGCGATGCAAGAGCCAGCCTTGCGAGCCATCTTGTTGGATGGGCTGACAGCACGATCGACAGAGGATCAACTGCTCATTCTTGCTGGTATTGCGGAGCAGGGGATTGATGCGGCGGAGGCGAGCGTGATCACCTTATTGCAGAGCCCGGAGCAATCGGTGCGTCAGCAGGCGATCGTTACCCTTGGCGTGATCGGCGGCAGTGCGAGTTTTGCACCCTTGCATGCACTGTTCAACGAATCCAATGAGGACGCGGCCAAGGCTCTCGCAAAGCTGGATCTACCAGAGGTAGATGCTGAACTATTTAAGACTGTCAAAGAGGGCAGTGATCCAAAGCAACGCGCGGCCGCAATCGAGCTCCTGACGCTGCGCAATGCCGACGGCGCAGCGGAGTTGTTTAATCAATACATCGCGCCGGGCAATTCAGACGAGCTACGTGGCAAATGCCTCAAGGCTTTGGAAGTCGTGGGCTCCGTGGACAGTTGCAAGTTGATGGCTCAGCTGATCGTTTCCGATGATTCTATGAAGCGAGCGTCTCAGCAAAGCTTGAAGCGTCTATGTGTGAACTATGGAAGTCCGGACATGCTGTGGGAGTCGGTCTTCGTGCCGGCACTGCAAGCAGCACCGAGCGATGCGGCACGTGGCGATCTACTTGTGATTGCCGATGCGGTGGCGGGCGATCAACTCTTGGCCTTCATCAAGCAGCAGATCGCAAGCGCGGGTTCGCCCTTGAGGCCCGCTGCATTGAAGACCTTGCAACGCTGGCCCGACATGGAAGCGAGCGATGTCTGGCTTGAGTTAATTGCTGCGCCAACTGTCAGTGCGAGTGATATCAAAGCCGCGCAAGCGGGGCTAGGACGCATGGTGAAAAGCCGCGAGGTCGAAGGCTGGGAAAAGCTCAAGCTCGACCAGATCGTGGTCGCGGTTGAGAAAGCGCCGACGCCGGAATTCAAGAAGGCGATGGTGAATTTGTATTCGGATCCCAATGGCTATATTCAACATTATTTACATGACGCCTTTGAGCAGTTTGCCAATGATCCTGCCATCAGTGCTGAAGTCGCCGCGGTGCTCGCCATGGTTCCTGAGTCGAAAGTAAGACGTAAGCGTTAATGCCGCTATCTAATAAAAAAAATCAAAGACATACCCCTCCGACTCGGCAGACCGAGCCACCTCCCCTTAGCAGGGGAGGAGCTTTCTAGCTCCCCTCCTTTTGAAGGAGGGGTGGATCGCGTAGCGAGACGGGGTGGTTGTACTTTCCGAATCAGCGATCTACCATCATCATTTACCTCAAACTCCATATATGAAACAATTTAACCTATCAGTCATCGCGCTTGCTTGCGCATTGAGTAGCTTCGCGACCGCCAACGAAAAACCGCCGTTCGTCGATTACTGCCAGGCCATTGAGCAGGAAATTCAAGGGCGCAAGCATGGCTTCCTTGCGGGCAATATCACCTATTATGTTGGTGGGTTTCATGGCAGCTGGAACCTGAACGAGCACGAGACCATCGGGCTGACGCATCCCTTTCATCATGACTTGCGCAGCCGGGGCGTCGGGCTGGTTAAAAGTGGGATCACAGGCACTGAGCACACCGGAGTGGGCAACGACTACAACGGCTGGGAATTTTACAAAGACACACGGGTGCTCTACGGCACGGTGATCGTTGATGGGCAACGCTACAAACATCCCAAGCCAACGAGTATGAAGTGGCGCCCGGATAAAACAATTTGTGAATACGAAGTCGCAGGTGTGACGATCACGGAAGAGAAATTCGTCGCTCCGAATGATGCCATTGCATCCATCATCACCTCGTCGGATCGAATTGAGCTCGAATTTTCGGGCAACAGTTTTTGGCATCGTAAGAGCGTAACATCCACAGCGGAGATCGAATATGATCGTCGCAACAATGCGATCGTGATCACCGAAGGCGGCACAGTGGAGTCGCGCCCCGATCCCGGTGCTCCGGGACGTGTCGGCCCTTGTGTTTATCAAGATATGTCCACAGTTCTCGGAGCCTCACGGGATTTCTCCCGCACAATCGAGACGCATCGGGACGAAAAAGGCGTCCAGCACTATAGCTTTTCAGTGGAATGCGATCGCTCGGGCACCACCGTGGTTTGGGCCATGCACGATGATCGGCAAACCGCGCTTAAAGATGCAGACAACCTACTGAAATACACCGATTCGGCGCTCGCATCTAAAACTCAGGAGATGAATCGTCAGCTCAATGAAGAGGTGCCATATTTCCGCTGCTCGGATAAGAAGTTCGTCGATATCTATTACTACCTCTGGTCGATCTATTTGATGTATTACATCGACGTGCAGAAGGGATGGGAGATGGAGAATCATACCCAGACGGCGGTGAATAATTTCCTCGGGATGCATCGCTACGATGCGATGTTTCAGATCAAAGTCGGTGCATGGCTCGCCGACAAGGAGCGCTATGCCTACGGTAACGTGCTGACTTGGAAACATCTGACCGAGAACGATCGTTTCCGTGAGACCGGTAATGGGCATCGCATGATTTCTGACAACAAAGGCACGACCTGGCATAGCGGTGCCTATGGAGGTGAGACCGTCGAACATATTTTAGGTGCCTGGCAGATCTATCAGCACACGGGCGATGTCGACTTCTTGAAAGCCTGTTACGAAGATCACTTTGCCAAGCTGTTTGCGAATCGTCTAGGCAGCTTTGCATCGAATCACTACGAAGTGGCCGAAGTCATGGTTGAGATGGCGAGGCTTACCGGTAACGAGGCCGACGTGCCGCATTGGGAGCAGTTCGTCGAGCGTGATCCAGCGCGGATTCGTGCAGCCTTTGATCGAGGTTGGGAGGCGCACGGCGTGGAAAACTTCTTTGGGGCGTCAAAGAATGGCATGTATATGACCAATAGTTTTTGGTCGATGCGCTCGCCGCATTTCCCACGAGAGTATGCGGAGAAATTTGTGCAGCACTGGGCGATGGATAAAGAGAAAGGCTACTTCGGTGAGTTCTTCCCGCTGGCGATGTCGAAGCAGTCCATGAAAACCTTCGCGACGCCGGTCGATCATTCCTTCGGTTACACGCCGGACACCGCCTACTTCACGTTGGATGGTATGTTTGTTCAGGGCCTGGACGTCGCGCCCGAGCTGACGATTAATCATCTGGAGAATTACAACTTCCACGAAGAGTGGGGCATCCCCGTCGCGCCGGAAGCGTATAAGCGCAACCTCGAACTCTTTGGCGATCAGTATTCCAACTTTAATGCCGGTAAGATTTTGCTGTATCTGGAAGGCTTCGGCGGACTGGAATATTCGCTGCCTGAGGAACAACTCACGGTTCGCCCCGCGATGCCAAAGTCATGGGAGTGGATGGAGATCCGCCTGCCGATCCAGGGCAAGTGGACGAAGCTTCACTACACCCACGACGGCGTGCGTGTGAGCGGCAGTCCACTCGAAGTGGTGAAGCCGAATCTGAATTAGACTGCTCCAGTTCGGTCGCCTCGCAATCAATTGAAAATGATATGAAAAAACAATCAAACGTATTATTAGCAGGGATCGCTTTGATCTATGCCGCATCCTTCGTGCAGGCAGGTGAGGGTCTCTCAGTCACCGCTTCCTCTACTAGGAGTCAGGTGCATATACACCATAATATAGAGTTGGACGAATCTCCATATCCACAATTTTCAGTCGATGGTGTTCTGGGAACCAAGTGGGAGTCGATGCCTGGCGATGATCAATGGCTTCTCATTGATGCCGGTCAAGCGATTCAAATGGAGCGCTTTTTTATTACATGGGAGCATAACTATCCCGCAGACTATGAATTGCAGCTCTCGAGCGATGGACAGAGCTGGCAAACGGTTCATTCGATGACGGATAAGCGGCACTTTGATAATGATGAGATCTTTCTGCAGCAACCGGTTACGGCACGCTTTATTAAACTGAACCTGATCAAGCAGCGCGAGTCGATGGGGTTCGCGGTGGCTGAAATTACGGTCAACAACGAGTATCTATCAGATCTGACCGCGATCCCTGTGCCCGCAGATTCGCCGTATAGGAACCAGCAGTTGTCACCAGAGCAGCGTGCCGAGAACCTGCTGTCGCTGATGACATTTAGCGAAAAATTAAATATGACCGGCGGGGTGAAGCGTTTTTATGTCACCGGCCTGAGCCGCTTTGGAATTCCGGAAGTCCTCATGTCGGATGCCTCATGCGGCATGAATGCGATGCATCAAGTCGACGGCAAAGATCTACGCTGGTATACCTCGTTCCCCTCGACGCTGTCCTTGGCGGCGAGTTGGAATCCGGACCTGGCGGTTGAATATGGCAAGGCGCTGGGGCGGGAGGCGCGTGCGCGTGGTGTGGGCGTGTTACTTGGGCCAGGTGTCAACATTCAGCGTATTTCGCAATGCGGTCGTAACTTTGAGTATATGGGAGAAGATCCCTATTTAGCGGGACAGACGGCTGCCGGGTATGTGCGCGGCATGCAGTCGCAAGGCACGATCGCAACGGTGAAGCATTTGATCGCCAACAATCAGGAGTTTTTACGTTCATTGAACGATGTGCGCATGTCTAAGCGCGCACTGAATGAAATTTATCTGCCAGCATTTAAGGCCGCCGCCATCGATGCGGAAGCGGGTGCAATGATGACCGCATACAATGCCTTTGAAGGAAGCCCATGCGGCAGCAGTCAATTACTCATGAATACGATTATGCGCGGCCAACTTGGTTATGCAGGATTCTTTATGACTGATTGGAGTGGCTATGGTCCCGTCGATCAGTTGCTTGTTTCTGGGCAAAATATCATGATGCCTTCCAACGGTGATTTAGTTCGATATGTTCAGCGCGAATCGACCACACCAGCCAAGCAGCAGGAATTTGAGCAGAAGCTAGATGCCATGCTGTATCCTATGATTAAGGCATTCTTTAAACATGGGCTCTACGATCGTCCGCAGCACGATCAGAGCTTTGGTCGCTATTTTGATGCAAATGCGGACGTGGCACGACGCGTCGCAGAAGAGGGCATTACACTGTTGAAAAATGACGGTATTCTACCTCTGCAATCCTCGCAGGCAGTCGCAAACTCAGTCACCTTCACGGCTTCGCACGCGCGCAATGAGTTGCACTGGTTAAAGGATAGTGATGTGTCGAATCGCTGGAGCTCATTTGCGATGATGGAGCCCGGGATGTGGTTTGGGATTCGCTTTGCTCAAGCGCAGCAACTGGATAGTCTGAGTTTTAATACCACTGGTTCTGACGACGATTATCCTCGGGCCTATGAACTGTATGTCAGTGACGATGGTGTCGATTGGGGCGCGGCGGTTGCGCAAGGTCGCGGAGCTACGATCACGACTCTGACAGGGATCAACCGAACCGTGAAATTCGTCAAGCTGATGATCACCGAGGGAGCCAATCGTTGGTGGTCGATTCATGACATTCAGCTCAACGGCGAGTCATTGGTGCGCGCCGAAGAGACCCCGGCAGACACGAAGCAGATTTTATTACTAGGCGACAAGCAACTCGTAACCTGGAATCACGGTGCGAGTGGTTCTGGCTCTGGATTCGTGAGTGGCGACCAGCATGCCACTTATTTAAACAGCCTGCAGAGTGAATTTGGTAAAGATAACGTGGTGTATAAAGAGCACCCGAGCGATGAGGATATTCGCTCTGCTGAGACCGTGATCTACTTCCTATGTAAAATGGGAACAGAGGCATATACCACACCGTTTGAAGAACCGATTGAGGAACATCGTGAAATTAATCGCGTCGCAGCGATGAATCCACGCACCGTGGTGGTCTATAACACGGGTAACGGTGATCCACTCACGTGGCTGGACCAATCTGCAGCGCTGCTGTATTGCTACTTCCTCGGCCAAGAGCGCGGCAATGCGCTGGCAGCAGTGCTTTCCGGGCGCGTGAATCCATCTGGTAAATTACCATTCACCATGGAGAAGCAGTTCGCAGACTCATCGGCTGCTGATTATAATTTGATCGACGGGCAGCGTTACTTTCACTCGCACCCTCAAATTCCAAATATTCACTATCCTTATGTGAACGAATATAAAGATGGTATCTATATCGGCTACCGCTGGTATGACACACAGAACATCGATGTGCGCTTTCCGTTTGGATTTGGTCTGAGCTATACCACATTCGAACTGTCGGATCTCGTGGTGGAGGCAAGCGGATCTGGCTTGGATGCGAAAATTCAACTTCGATTCAATATTCAAAATACAGGAACAGTGGCTGGCGCTGAAGTCGGGCAAGTGTATGTGCAGGATGTCGCGTGCAGTGTCGACCGACCGCTGAAGGAGTTGAAAGCATACCAGAAAGTATTCCTGGCCCCGGGAGAACGCACGCAAGTGAGCCTCGAACTCGATGGACAGGATCTAGCATTCTGGAGCGAGACTGAGGACGGTTGGAAGGTGGAGCCCGGTGCATTTCTGCTCCACGTTGGTTCCTCTTCGCGTGACCTGCCATTAAGCGCGAGTTTCAATATTCAATGATCAGGATTAGGAGCAAAATTTAGAATCGAGGAGGCGGCAGACCATTTATGAAACCAAAACTCACTATCGTCGAAGACGTCCTGCAGCCCTTTCAATGTGAGGGGGTGGAACTGCTGCCCAGCCGGATCGCGGATCAGGTCGAGGCCGTGAAAACCTTCTACATGAATCTGCATCCGAACGACATCTTGCGGGGATTTCGGGCGCGCAAGGGCGAGTGGACTCCGGGTAAAGAACTCGGTGGGGCGTATAGCGAGAGCGGTTTGTGTTTTGGGCAATGGCTGAGTGGCTTTGCGCGGTTGTTTAAAACCACCGGCGATCCGCAAGTCGGCGAACGGGCGCTCTATTTGATGCGCGAGTGGGGCAAGACGATCGATGACAACGGCTTCTACGGCTACGGCGATGCCCACAGCGTCAACCAGTATATCTACGACAAATACGTCTGCGGCCTTGTCGATATCTATGAATTCATGGACTGCCCCGAGGCGCTGGATCTGTTGGATCGCATTACCGCTTACATGGAGTGCAGCTGTATCGATGGCGAGAAGACCGACTTGAACCACGAGTGGTATACCGTCGCTGAAAACTTGTATCGCGCCTACTTGCTCAGCGGTGAGCAACGCTACTTCGACTTTGCCAAGCGTTTTGAGTTTACCGAGTTTTGGAATGCGTTTGCCGATAAGAAAGATCCCTTCGGGATTCTGCCCGCGGCCGAGAAGCGCGAGGGCTTTCATGCCTACAGCCATGTGAACACTTTTAGCTCAGCCGCGATGGCCTATGCCGCGACGGGTGAGCCGCGCTACCTCGACACGGTTGAGCATGCCTATGACTGGATGAAGTCCACGCAGATGTATGCAACCGGTGGATACGGCCCGGAAGAGAACTTGGTCGTGCCCGATGGCATGCCCGACACCTTACTGGATCGGAAACACAATGAGTCCGATGTGGATCTGCGTTTCCATTTTGAAACCTCCTGCGGCTCGTGGGCCGGCTTTAAAATGAGCAAATATCTGATGCGCTTCACCGGCAAGGCGCACTATGGCGACTGGATCGAGCGGCTGATTTACAACGGCGTCGGTGCGCTCACTGAGATGAACGACTACGGGATGATCATGTATGGCTCGAACTACAGTGTGTTTGGCGCGCAGAAAAGTCGCAGCACGGTATGGTTCTGTTGTCAGGGATCGATCCTGCAAAACGTCGGCGACTACTCGAGCCTGATCTATTTTAAAGATGAGCAGAACTTGTATGTGAATCTCTTCCTGCCCTCACGTGTGAGCTGGCAGCGTCCCGAGGGCACGGTCGTGCTGGAGCAGCAGACCGGATTTCCGGAAGACAATACCGTGCGCTTACGAATCGATTCGCCGAAGCCTGCAAGCTTTGGGCTGCGCTTCCGCGTGCCGGAATGGACGGGTGGGCAGATTGGCGTGACGATCAATGGTGCGACGCAGGAAGTCGCCACAGTCGTGGGGGAGTGGGCGACCATCGAGCGCGAGTGGCAGCCCGGCGATGAAGTGCGTCTGAATTTTGATATGACGGTGCGCGGCGAGCCGCTGCCGGGCTATGTGTCGCCCGTCGCGGTGATGAGTGGGCCGGTGGTGTTGGCCAAGGCGACGGTGCGCCCCGGGAGTCCTGACGGCGTGCCAGCCGAAGGAGCGTTGCGCTATCCCGCAGACTGGTTGGACATTACCAGCGAGGTGAGCATCAATCGCTTTCGCCAGCTGCATTATGATCAAGAGCTCCGCCCGTTTTACGATCTACGCAGCGGCGAGTTTTATCAGCTGTATCATGTGCGCCAAGGCGAGCAGTCCTTTTACCCCGATGCCTTTGAATACAGTGGCGATTGGACGGTGGAAGACCGTTGCCGCAGCAGTGAAATGGAGGGCGCGACTTGCACGATTCAATTCGAGGGCAGTGCGATCTGTTTGGAGGGCCTACGCGGCGAAGACGGCGGACAGGCCGAAGTGCTGCTCGATGGTGAGAGCCTTGGCGTGATGGACCAATTTGGCTATACGCGTGCGGCGATGCCGCGCTACGATCAACGCATTGTGCCATTCCGCTGGTCGATCGATGACCTAGCACCGGGTGTGCATACCTTGACCGTAGTCGCCAAAGGTCAGGGCAGTGATGAGTCAAGCGGCAGCAAAGTGCGCATCACCGGCGCAAAGGTGTATACACAGCGAAAGTTTTGAGTGTGTTAGTTGTTGTTGTTGGCAGGGTTGGACATGTTTTTTGCGCATTTGGACATTTTATTGGTTGCGATGATGTAGTATAATCATGGGTTTAATACATAGTTTAACTATAATCCTTGAACCAATGAAATTAACTATGAACTCACCTCTCATAGGCGCCGTGCTGACAGGCTCGGCACTGCTTGTGTCGCATGCTTTCGCAGCTACGTCGTTTGAAAACTCCCTGAAAGGGTTCGGTAATAACGGTGGCCTCGCAAATTCGTCGGAGGACAGCGCAACGGTCACCAACCTAAACAATGCTGGGCTGGAGCCTGCATTTATTCTGGGTGGTGATTCCTGGGAGCGTATTGACTTCAGCACTAGTGGTGCGACGTTTGGAACGGCCCAAGGAGGAGATCCGGGGCGTAATTATTTACGCACCACCGATAAGGATTATTTTACCACCAATTTCACCGCAGAGGTCCTGTTTACGACGGATGCTAATTATGGGATCCAAGCCTTTTTTATGGGTATGGGTGCCGGTGTGCGCGGGACTGCTTTTGGCTTTCCAGATATTTATGAGAATGGTTCTTACACCAGTGTGTTTTTAGAAGCACGGGATGGTGGCGCAGAAGTGGCGACCTTTGGGTTTAAAGCGACGTCCGGTGCGGGGGCGGTCGAGCAGTTGGGCAATGCCCGAGATGCCTCGTATAGTAATAATTTTTCATGGGGGCAGGGCACCCATCGTGCGATCATGAGCTTTGATGTCGCCGCTCAGGCGATGACCTTTCAGTTGGATCTCAACAATGATGGCAGCATGGATGGTGGCACGATGGGCACGATGGTGGTGGATGTCAGCGAACTGATGACTGAATGGTCGAATGGCGATGCTGCAGCGCTCTTTATTGGTGGCGATGACGGGGTCGTCCTGTCAGAATGGAAGGTCACCGTGCCAGAGCCGAGCCAAGCAGCGATGCTTGTCGGCGTGTCCGCACTGGCTTTAGCGGCGATGCGTCGTCGGTAGGGGGTG
>JACKQG010005340.1_pt1 | contig 11344 bp, 13 predicted proteins | sample 8237621 | NCBI WGS metagenome assembly JACKQG01 (sample SAMN15677084, study PRJNA649215) | marine metagenome | biome: marine; feature: Black Sea; material: saline water; isolation source: suspended particulate matter (SPM) from the Black Sea western gyre | collected 2013-06-09/2013-06-10 | depth... | reverse complement strand
GTTTCTTCAGTAGACTCTTTTAGATATTTTTCATTGAATTGATCAATTGTTGCTTTTGGAAATGAGAGTATTTCAAAATATGCTTGCATGGCTTCATCATATGTACTACCATTTGCCAGCATTTCTTCTTTGAGGTTCTGTGCATCTAGAAAGCTATTTTTTGTAAAATTTAGTTGTTCGATTACCAGATCTTTGATTTCTGGATTTAGGCCTGCAATGTAGTTTTCATATTTGAATCCTTCATAGGTACCATAACCTGGATCATATTCTTCTATATCTTGATTTCTTAGGGCTTCTGCAATTACTCTTTGTTCTTCTATGAACATTTGTTCTTCATTTGGTTCTAATGCTGCTTTTTGCTCTTCAATTAGCTCATCTAGTAATCCGTGATAATATTTGAATAAAGTCTGACCTATTGGATTTTTCTCAAAATCACTTTCATTTGCACTAAGATAGTTTATTGCTTCTTCAGTGGATAGTTTTTGTTGCAGAGCTGAAACTGGTGTGGCATCCCCTTTTACTTGGAATTCGGTACTGGTCATCCCTGTCATTCCATACCATGATGCGACCACATTAACGATGTACGTTCCAGGAATTCTTTCAAAGTTTTCAAATTCTCCTCGGAAATGACCGTCATGTGTAGTGAATGTTTTAGTGGTGTCTGAGCCTGCTCTAATGAGAACTTCTATTCCTGAATATGACTCATATGCATGGTCTACTACTCTTCCAGTTACAACAACTGTGTCTCCCGAGTATACGGCCACATTTTCCACGCTTGCTACTACTATGAATTCCCAAAGTTCTGCCTGGGATGTGGGAATAAATGAAAATATCATCAAGAATGCAAATAATCCTGTGACTATGATCTTACTTCTATACACATGTGGTGATTTTGATTTTTGCAGTTAAGACAAAGTATGAATAAAAATTCGCTATTTTTCAATTTTTATTGAGTAATTTTGTTTCTTTTGACCCTTGAGACTTTGTCAATTTTACAATCCCTACTAATTCTTAAACCCCCTGAATTATCTTATCTTAAATCATGGATTTGGAAAAATTCCGAAATGATGTTTTTGAGATGACTGAAAAACTCTCAAAAAATCTTAAAGAAAATGATGTGTCTAAACTAAACTATGTTCGACAGCAATTAATTGGAATGTACAAGAAAAATCTAGTTAAAATCAATCACTCTATTTTAGAATTAATCTGTGCCAGTACTTTGATTTCAAGAGGGTATTTTGTTGAAGTTGAAAAAGATGTAACTGATATTCTTGTATGTGATATTTTTGCAAAGAAAGGTGGTGGTGATACTATTATTGAAATTGAAACAGGCTTTACTCCTCCCGAACATGCAATGGATACTATAGATTATTTCTCTGCAAGAATTATGAGTAAGATTGCTCGTTACAGCCAACATTGTTCAAAGTTTTCTTTGGCAACTCCTGTAGTTGGGATATTGCCAATTTCTAAAATTTTCCTGTTGCCTCCAAATGCTCGAAAGAAAGAAGATATACAAAAAATAAAGGATCTATGTGATCGCTATTACAAAAATCCTCCAATAAAATTTGAAGATATCTTAAATGCCCACCTTCATTCAATTTATCTGATAAACATTGACAAAGGATTTGCCAAAGAACTTGATCCTCAAGGATATGTGGACTTGACTGATAGTCTACTTGAGAGAAGCGAAGTAAACTATTAGATCTCTATATGGAGAAAAAATTCAAATTCTCCTTTTGTTTAGCATTATTAAGATGATTTGCGCAGCATGTGAGACAAGAAAGCATTTTGAATGCATTGATTGTATGAATAATCATAGTACTCATCTTTGTAGTTGTGATTGCCATGATGAAAATACTCCGTCTCATGAAGTTGGAAAAACACACTAAATTTAGTTCTTGAATTTCCTATCTATCTCTTGAGCCATGATTTCTAATTGACTTGTGTCACCTAATTTTCTATATGTCAATTTTTCAAGAGTTTTGATGATGCTTATTGCTGATCTGTATTGTGGGATTTCAGGTTCATTGAGTTCACCGTACATTCCAATTCCTTGAATGTCATTTTTTTTTGCAAATCCTAGAATAAGTCCATTAAATCCAGTAATTATTGATTTTTGGGGAGTGGTTTCAACATTTAGTCCCTCCATCTGTTTTGTTAACTCCTTTGATGTTGTCGTGATGTATGTTTTTGGCTCATTCCTAAAAATCCTGTTTGTATGAAAACCTCCCAATGTGTAGATGAATTTTGCAGAATATTTCTTTGCGGTGTCTACTACATCTTGACACAAAGCGTTTAATTCACTATTGCTTTGAGGCTGCCCCTTGCCTCCGCCAAAAACTATTAGATCATCTGTGTATCTGTATTCCCATTTTTCATCTGGAAGATCAATGTATCCTCCTTTATCTATGACATATGTTGGAAAAGGCGTCTTTGCAGTTCTGAATGTCTTTGTCCTAAGTGATTCATTAATGAAATTTACGACAATACTTCCAACATTTCCCATATCTTGCATTGCTGCAATTATGATTGGTTTTTTTATGTCTGGTTGTTCATTTTGAATAAATTCCACACCACGTCTAAAGTTTAATGAATTTTAAACCTATATTGATATTGAAAGTTTTGATTTTTTAAAATTTTGATAATCTGTTAAAATCGGGTATTTTTGAACTTTTATGATTTCTTTCTATGTTTGAATTTGTTCAAAATTTTCAATTCTTTTAAATTTGAGCCTAAAGATCTATCATGAAAATTTTCCCTAAAAGTTGAAACTAGTATCATATTTTAACTCTTGGGGATTTTTAATTTCTTTTTTAGTGATCGAGAAAAATATGAAGATTCATAAGGCAAAAAAACTTTCTGTCCACAAATTATGGAGACATCACTAGAAAACATCGGTACATTAGAGTATGTCCTTGACAAATACTCTAAAATCTGGAGCTGGAAAGTCACAGGTGATCGTGCAGTTGGCATGATCTCTAGACTTGTTGCTGAGGCTTGGTATGGGGAAAATGTTAATGAAATTATTATTCCCGATAATACTGAAACTGTAAAACAACTAAAATTAATCATGGATAGATATCCTCTTGAAATTTTATCAAAAACTGTCTGGCAGAGAAAAATCGTAAAAACATATGCTCCAAAACCTACTTTACCTCCAGTCAAACTAAAACTAAAACGAGCAAAAGCAGGAGATCAATTCCGAGGGAAACTGCTTAATTTCCAAAAAGAAGGATTAGACTTTTTGATGAAATCTTCAGGCAATGCACTTCTTGCTGATGAAATGGGTCTTGGGAAAACTGTACAAACATTATCTTATGCTGCAACTGAAAAACAAACATTTCCACTTCTTGTTGTAGCACCACTTGTTACGCTGAATAATTGGGAGCGAGAAATTGCAAAATTCTTAAAAAAGAAAAGCAGGAATGGAAGAATTATTGAATCTGATTCTCCAAGTGTTACCATTATTCGAACTGGAAAATCACATGAACTTCCAAAAACTGATATTTACATAATTAATTATGAATTACTTTTCAAAAGAAATGATGATTTATCAAAAATTGGTCTTAAGACAATAGTCTGTGATGAGGTACATAATTTGAGATCAAAAACAACTCAAAAATACAAAGCAGTAAAAAAATTAGCAGCGCTTCCATCTATTTTGTATCGAATTGGATTATCTGGAACTCCAATTTATAATCGCGGCTCAGAAATTTGGCCGATCATTGATATCATAAAACCTGGATTACTTGGAAGCTTTAAAGAATTCTGTGAATATTTTTGTTATGTCAATGACAAAGGTAAAGCTATTGTTTTGGAAAACAAGCGTGCCTCTCTTAGGAATGAATTACAAAAACACGTGATGCTTAGAAGGAAAAAATCTGATGTGCTGAAAGAGCTCAAAGATAAAGTTCGTTACAAGGAAGTTATTGCAGCAGATACTGATTACTATCTAGAAGAGTTGGATAAAATTTGGACAAAAGTTGAAGCAGAACAGAAAGATGCTGAAACTGAATTCTCAAAATCTGCCTCATATCATAGGGCAATTCAAAGTGAAAGACAAATTGCAGGTATTGCAAAAGTTCCTCACGTGATCAATTTTGTTAAAAACATCATGGAAATTGAAGAAAGTGTGGTTGTATTTTGCCACCATAAAGTTATTCACAGATTACTTCATGACAATCTTCAAGAGTTCTCCCCGGTTTCCATTATTGGTGGGCAAACTGATTCAACACGTCAAAGTGAGATAGACAAATTCCAAAGAGGTGAATCAAAGCTAATGATTGCAGGTATTCGTGCTGGAAATGTCGGTATTAATTTGACTAGGGCAAAATATGTTATCTTTGCAGAATTAGATTGGAGTCCTGCAATTCACAGACAAGCTGAAGATAGACTCCATAGAATTGGTCAAAAAAATACTGTATTTGCATATTATTTGATTGGAAACGGAACTTTGGATGATCATGTGGCTGATGTCTTGGTGGATAAGAGCTATGAGATCGATGAAATCATGGATGAGTCAAAAGATAACTATGAGAATAAAGACAAAGCAGAACTCATTCTTGCTCAGATTCAAGATAAGGTTCGTTCAAAATAATTAAATTTCTAATTTATCTTTTAGATTTGATAATTTCTTACTGATGGAATCTTTTTTTGTTTGTTCTAATTGAGAATCTTGAATTTCTTTTCCAATTTCGTCTACGATGCTTAGTATTTCTACTTCTGGCTTTGGTTCTCTAAATTTTGTATTTTCAAACCCGTCTGTTTCTACTCTATCTATTGCTTCAATACCTTCAGGGAGAATTTCATACACTTTGATTAATTTTTCATCTAGTCTTTGAGGTGACATTAATACGAATTGATTTTTTCTTAGTTTTTCAATTTCTATATCTAATTCTTTTTTTGATATTTTCAAAATGTCTTCAACTTGAATTATATTGCATGATTTGATTTGCAATAATCGTAAGATTCTTGCCCATGTTGGAATTTTATTGCTCCACAAAATCTCTCTTGCTAATTCTGTGATTGTAAATGACCCATCACTATTCAGTGATATCATTTTTCTGTCTTTTAATGTTGCAAGAGAGTCTAATAATTTTCCAACTCCTAACCTTTTTAATTTTGAATTTTCTAGATTGTTTTCATTAAACGTGCCGTTTTCATTAATTGCTAAATGTAAAATTTCTAAATCAATGGTTCCTAATTTTCTCATATTGTAGGTAATTACTCAAGATTTATCATTCTTTGCACTTGAAGAATATATGTGGATTATACTACTTTGATTCATGGTTCAATACGAACTTCCACGATTACCTTATGGATATGATGAACTAGAACCATTTCTTGATACAGAAACAATGAAAATTCATCATCAAAAACATCATCAGGCATATGTTGATGGATTAAACAAATCTCTTGCAGATGTTGGAAGTGCATCACATCCCCAATACATCTCGTCTGTACTCTCTGATTTAAAATCAATTCCGGAATCTGGAAGAAGTGCAATTAACTTTTTTGGCGGTGGTTTTGAAAATCATAGATTGTTTTGGGAAACCATGACTCCTAATAGTGATAGAACACCTACTGGCCAATTAGAAGATCAAATTGATGTATATTTTGATAATTTTGAGAATTTTAAAAAAGTTTTTTCTGAAAAAGCAATCAATATTCAAGGTAGTGGTTGGTGTTGGTTAGTTTTCAATTCTACATATCATAAAATAGAAATCATTACAACTGAAAACCAAACTAGTCCTTGGACGTTAGGAAAATTTCCATTACTTGGTTTAGATGTTTGGGAGCATGCATATTATTTGAAATACCAAAACAAGAGACCTGCTTATGTTGAATCTTGGTGGAATGTCGTTAATTGGGATTATGTGGGAAACAGATTTTCAGAACTTGCATAATTTTGTCTGATTTGGACAAATTCTTTTAAACAAAAATCATAGTTTTTTACTCATGAACAAGAGTCTAAGATACATTGCACTTCTTGCAATTTTACCCTTGTTTACAGCAGGTATGACGACAGATTATTTCTCAGATGCTGAGGCCCTAAAAAGCAAAGGTACTGGAACATCACAATATGGTTCTAGTACTGGTATCTGTGGAGTACAACTATGTTCTGAAATTCCAGGTGGTAAATCTGCTTGGGAAGCAGGAAAAGTTCCAGTCGCTCCTGTAGCTCCAGTTGAAGAAACCATGATGGAAAAAGAAACCATGGGAGAAACCATGATGGAAAAAGAAACCATGGACGAAACTGAAGCAGACTTGGGTTCTGTACTTAGATTATCAAGAGCAAATGTTCCAGCAACAATTCCAATGCATCAAGGATACTATGACGGTGAAGATGTTTTCTATATCATCACTGATTCTAGTGATCCAACACATGCAGACATAATTACCGCAAATCAAGGATGGCAAGTAGAACTTGCTCCATTATTGAAGAACGCTCCTGAAGACGCACTTTCAACAGTATACTTGTTTACCAACGGCATTGAAGGCGATGGTATACACGGATATCAAGGTCAAGTGTTCACTAGTACTCCTGCACAAGCAGATGTGTATAGTGCATTGACTTCTCATGTTCACGTAATGTGGAATGATGGTGCATCTCCAAGAGTGCTTGATTCAGAAGCAATGGTTATGGAGGCGGCTGAGAATAATGAAATTACATTAACAGAAATTGATGTAGTTTTGAATATGCCTCAAATTATTTGGCCTGAAGGTCAGATGATGGTCAAAGATGTAGATTTAACTGATACTACACCTTATGGCGGTGGTCAAGTTCTTGATATCGATACAGAAGAGATGAATGTAACTTTCATAGCTCATCGTGGATGGGGCCCAGATGGTAGAACAATCTATTACATTGTAACAGATGCTACTCCAAGTGGTCCTGCCGGAATGATGGGTGTTGTAAGTTCACCAACATCTGCAAGCTTGATTGCAAATTCAGCAGCAGTAGACTTGTATCAGTTCAAAAATGGTTTATCAGGTACTGGTCCATTAGGATTCCAACCTGGAATTGCAGCCGGAGCTCCTGGTGATGCTAATTATTCTCCAATGTGGAGAATCTTTATGATTGGTTGGACTGACTCTGAAAATGCACAATTATTAGAAACCATTGATGATATGAACGCATACAGGGAAGCTGGTTTGATCGACATTGGCATTGCGCGTCCAATGGATAGTGACCATATTGTAAACTGTCCATTTATTGACCCATTCCAATAAGATCTTTTTTCTTTTTTAAGATCTTAACATCTGTAAATTTTTTTCAATTTTATTTAACAAACTTTCAGATAATCATCTATCTAACTTATCATTGATGTAGAGTATAGTATTGTATGAGTATTGCTGGAATGTACATGTTAAACGCTGAAGAATATAGACCTGAGAAAATTCAACAAGCTTTGGATATGCTATACCTAGACCGAAAAAATGAATTTCGTGAATTGTCTCAAGTTCTTCTAAGTGAAAAAGCTCTTGATGTGATGCCTAACTGGAAAGAATTTGTTTTGAATTTCAGTTTAGATGTTGAAGATGCTTTTAAAACATGGTCTGGTCAGAGTCCTTTGTCGACAAGCTCTCCTCAGAAAGCTTTGACTTTGTTAAGACAATTAGGACGTGATAAGACGTCGATGAATCAGCTTGCTCATCTACTAAACATGTCATATAACCTGTCATGTGAGTTCAAAGAGATTTACCGACGTCTAAAATAATCTCTTTTTTCTTTTTGATCTGAATACCTAAATCTAACTGTATTTCAATATTTTACAATGGATTTCATGTTGGAAGAAGAATTGATTGATTTGATGACTTTTTGTCTTCAGAATCCTGACTCTGTAGAATTATCTGATAAACACAAACGCATTACTGAGATTGGCCATGAGTTATTTGCTGATGGTGGCATTGATGCTTTGGAAAATTTTTTCTTCGTGCTAAAAAATAGAATTACTGAAGAAATAGAAAAAGATCCATCCCCAATGCGTTCGCTATGGAATGGCCTTACTGATGAATGGCAGTATTAAATTTCTCTAGTGAGAAGTTTATCCTCTGCCTATTCTAAAAATGGCTGTACTGCATGTTGGGCATGTGCCTTTGATTGCAGGTTTACCATTTTTCATGGTGTATGGTTTAGGGCCGCCGATTTCTCGTTTGTCTCGACACTTTACACAATATCCTATTGTCATAACTTCATTAGGCTCAAGGTAATATTAGCGAGAACTTGTTGAACTTTTTTCACTATTAGACAAATCTCCGATCCTATTTTTTGTGTTCCAGACCAATTTTTTTCGTATCGGAGATATTTTTGATCAATTTGGGAACAAATCATTCGAATTAATTAAATAATTAGATCTTTTTTTGATAAAATTTTAACTTACGCTGATCTGTATACTGTCAGATTCTGTTAATGCATTGTGATTTGCAATTCCTCCCCAGATAAAAATTTCCACTTCGAATTTTCCTGGAATCTTTGGTGTCCATGATAGTGAAGGATTTAATTTTTGTTCTGGATTTAATTGACCGCTGATCCATCCTAATGATACAACCATATCTGCATCATTTTTAATTTGAACAAAATACACAAAATTTTGTGATCTGCTTTGATGGTTTGTAATGTCTGCAGAAATTTGAATTTGTTGATCTATGTTAATGTCGTTCCCTATTGCAGCCCCAAATGATGTTTCTAATCTTGGTTCACTGACAGATGCTCTTTCTAATTCTGTTAATGCAAATACTGGTGTAACGCTAGATACAATTATCAATATAACTAACAGTCCTATGCCCTTACCTAACACGATTTTTTGGACATTTTTTAGTTACAAAAGCCTTTCTGCATGAGATTTTCTTACATTACTCTGATTTCTTTAAAATTTTACTAAATTTTGATTCTATAATAGTCCCATCTTTCAGGATCAAACAGTGTGACAAATTCTGCTTGTTCTTTATCTATTCTTGAATTAATTACATCTCGTAAGGCAAAACTAGTCATGTATTTGAATTTCATAGAATGTGATTGCATGATGAACATATGACGCATTTCACTCCCTCCTTTTAATCCCCAATAACCCATTTTAAGTGCCAATGGTTCCAAAAATACGGTGTTTCCTAAACCATAGTTTTCATCTCTAATCTCCTCACGTAATTTGTAATTCTCTAAAGGTCCACCTTTGGAAAATCCTATAATTTCACCATCTTTGCCATTCAATCTTAATGTGTTGATAATTACTTGTGGGTTTTTAACGGATTTTTCAAAATTTTCTTTTTCAAATTGTAACGGTGTAGGCAACTCCATAAATATTTCATATAGTGTTTTGATAAATTTTGGATCTTGTCTAGTTCCCATTGACTCTATTGTTGGAACTAGTTTTAGATTTTCATATGAATGGTCTGCTTGTATTGTAATTTCTTGTTGCCTGATCTTCATAAATGATAAAACTGTATCAAAGAAATTTTTTCTCATTTCTTTGGGAAGTATTTTTAGAATTCCTTTTACCATATCTGTTTCTTTGTTTAACAATTCCTCAAAATATGCGACTGCACTTCTTACAATTAGTGATGGTCTCCATGCCAATGCATGTGCATTCATTTTTGCCATTTGCATAGCTTTTGCAAAATCTCCTAACGCATAACCACTTATTCTGTCTACTACTGATAGATACCATCCCATCTCCATGATATGCTCTTGATATGATAAGTTGTTTCTTGTTAAATCTGATTTCTCAAAACATTGTCTGATCTGTTGCTCTGCATTTTCTTTTAACTTTCCACTCCATGGATATGTTGTTCTTAAAATTAAAATCTTGATTATTTCCAAATCCAAATTTGCTTCATTAATTAACTGACGAAGTTTTTTATCCATTGAAATGAATTTTAGAACGCTTTCTTCATGAGGTTTGTCTACACTTTTTTGAGGATCAAAATCATGAAATAATGCTGAAACGTATAGGTACTTTATATCTTCATTTGTGAATTCAATTTTCTTTTGTTTTACTGCTAAAAGTGACACATATGTTACTTCTAATTCATGGTTGATGTTGTGATATCCATAATATTCTGTACCTAGGCCTTGACTCTCAAATAGGTCTATGGTATAATCTAACATCTCAACATAGCAGTCATCGTCTAACCCTGCTTCTACCATTAAACTGAGAATTTCATTTCTCATTGAATGAGTATTTGCAAATTGTTGCAATACCAAATGATCTAAATTCTGGTTTTTAAAGATGATCTCTGTACTTTGAATTACTTGTAAATTTTTCTGACTGTTAGAAAGATTCAATAGAATTATTGTTTGGAACTTTTTGTATGTCATTTAATGTGGATCTGTTGGAAACTTTGATGGCATTTACTGAGAAAAATTCTCAAAACTTCACACTGTTTTTGAATAATCAAACTTATCCAATCTCAAGTACATCTATTATCAATTCTCCTATCCCTGTAAATGAACCCACAACTCGTGGCGGTGTATATTTTTCAGATAAATTTGCATTTAAAATGAAGTGTGTGATAGATGATCTTTCTATAGTTCCTCTATTGACAAAGAAAATGCTTGGTCCCAATACTGAATTTGGTGAACTTAAAATCACAACTCAAATTGATTCTGATGGTAAACCCCTCACTGTTGAAATTTTCACTAATCTTACAAACAGTGTTCAGACTCCTACATCTATTGAACTTAGTATGATCATTGTTAAAATAAAATCCATTTAATTGACTTTAAAGTATCTGTCATATTTTTCTCTGAGTTCTTTATCTGATAATACTTCATATGCTTTGTTAAGTTCAGTCATTTCTTCTTCAGAATCTTCTTTTGTTTTATCTGGATGAACTTTTTTTGCAAGTTCTCTGAATTTCTTTTTAATTTCTTCAGGTGTTGCATCTTTTGTAACTCCGATAATTTCATAATAATTTGGCAGTTCATCATTGTTTAGGGCTTCTCTGAATTCTTTGTCTTCTTTTGTGTTGCTTCTATGTCCAAGTTCTTCATAATCATCCCCCCAATCAGAATGATATTTTTCAAACGTCTTGTCTTTTTTTGATTCTAATTCTTCTTTATCATACGATGTTTTCCTTCGTAAAATTATGTCTCTAGCCAGATACAAAAAAAGTCCAATTACTGCAATTGAAAAACCTGAAAAAAGAATGATCTTTTCTTCATCTGTGACTTTTAACACTCTATCGGGATTTTCGTTTTGAGCATTTGCTACTTGGATTCCTCCAAAAATAATTATTGTAATTATAAAAATACTGAACTTATTCATCTTTCTTCACTATGATAATCTGAAATCTTCTTTTGCAGTATTTAGAACTACATGTGTTATTGTATTTTCCACATTTG
>JACKQG010007195.1_pt1 | contig 11345 bp, 9 predicted proteins | sample 8237621 | NCBI WGS metagenome assembly JACKQG01 (sample SAMN15677084, study PRJNA649215) | marine metagenome | biome: marine; feature: Black Sea; material: saline water; isolation source: suspended particulate matter (SPM) from the Black Sea western gyre | collected 2013-06-09/2013-06-10 | depth... | reverse complement strand
ATCTTTATTAAAAAACTTTTGCATAAAAAACAAAGATTCAACTGGTAATACTATAGGTAACAATATTATCATTCGGATCAATCGACATTTTGTAACAATTCAGTATTTCTCCAGGTCCTTTACCACCACTGCTGAAGGTTTTTAAAAACTTTCCTTTCGCGTCATATTTTTTAATACAATTGTCTTGAGAATCCAGGACAAAAATATTACCACCGGAATCAATAACGATCTTACTGGGACCGACTAAAAGATAATTTTCATCTTCAACATCACCCCCGATTGTCAAATCCGTCTCAAACTCACCGCTTCCATTTTGATAAATTGGTAAGAAAGATTGTGCGGATAAATTAAATTGAACAGTAAAAATAAGAGTTAAAGTACAAACTAAAATCCTGAATTTCGCAGAAACGAAGTGGTTAAACTTTACCATAATCTTACTCCTAAAAGATTTGAACCACTAATTTCACGAATTTTCACTAATTTTCCTTCGGCGAACCTGTCCGCCGTTTTGTTGGGTGGATCAATCAATAATAAAAATCTGCCGAAGGAAGTTTGATTTTATTGTAATTAGTGAAAATAGAATTCGTGAAATTAGTGTAATTCGTGGTTTTTGAGCAAACTCATTATCTCAATTTAAATTTCACCGGAACCGAAACCCAAACCGTAACAGGTTTCTTCTTTTGCAAAGCCGGCTTCCATTCGACACTTTTTATGGCATCAATGGCAGCTTCGTTACAGCCGCTGTTGCCCAACGGTTTAACGACCCTGGTGTCAATTATTTCCCCATCTTTGCTGACTTTGGCATAAATTATTACCTTTCCTTCAACTCCTGCTTGCCGGGCAATTGCCGGATAAACTAATTTTTTTTGTATTGCTTTGAACCCACCAACTGGCTGCGGAGCTTTGTCATAAGGTACAAATGTAATCTGGTCCTTGAACTGTTCGGATGGTGGGTAATATTTTAATGGTACCTCATCAATTTTAGTATTTTCTGTTTCTTCATGTCCTTCGGGAATCACTTTTCTTTTTCCGTCACTCAATTTGTAATGAATTGGCACAGTGAACCACGCTTCAACTGCTTTGCCCTGCAAAAAAGCCGGATGCCATTTGATACTTTTAATGGCATCAACTGCTGATTTTACAAATTCTCCGCTTCCATAAGGTTCTTTTACTTGATAATCAACGACCTTTCCTTGATCATTAACTTTTGTTTGTATTGTAACTGTTGCTTCTCCATAGACTAAACTCGCTGCTTCTGGATATCTGATTTTTTTGTAAAGCTCTTTGTACCCACCGACTGGTTCGGGGGGCGTATCATAAGGCAGTATTTTTTTAGTTTTAAAATTAACCCAGCCACTCATTGATGTTGAAGATTGAGTATCATTACCTGGCACACGCAATCCGAACTTTGTATCTTGTGATAAATCAAACCTCACCAGTACAGAAACCCAAACAGTAACTGGCCTGCCCTTTTGTTTTGCTGGAATCCATTTAATACTTTTTATCGCCTTAATAGCGGCTTCATCGCACCCATGTCCCAACGATTTCCAGATTTTTGTTGCTCCGATTGTACCATCCGCTTTTATTTGTGTATAAACAGCAACTGTTCCTTCGATCCAGGCTTCTTTAGCCTTCTTGGGATAGACAAGATTCTTGTAGATCGCCTCAAAGCCTCCAACCGGTTCCGGGAAATCATCATAAGGGATAAAAGGTATATCATCAAAATTTTGAATAGGCGGTGGTGGAGGCGGCACCTGCTTGATTTGCTCAGCTACAATTTTTCTCATTCTTTCCCGAGAATCCCCTTGTTTCAACCTTTTCCAATCTCCATCTAATGCCAAATACAAAGGGAGATTCACCCAAACTGTTACCGGTTTATCATTCAATTTTGCGGGTATCCATTTTACACTTCTTAATGCCGAAATTGCTGCCTTTTCACAATCCGTACACAAGGATTTTTTTGTTCGTATATCAACGATCTCTCCGCTTTTATCTATTTTTGTGTATATTTCAACTTTGCCTTCAAGTTTCAATTCTTTTACAGCTTTGGGAATTATTAGATTTTTGTATATGGCTTCAATACCTCCTACCGGCGCTGGCGGTGTGTCATAAGGTAATTTTATCAGATTTTCTTGTTGCAGATTATTTTGTACCATAGCCTCAGGATGAATATCACTCCCGGGCACCAGCAATCCTTCCTTTGCTTCTTGAGACAACTTAAATTTCACAGGAACAGAAACCCACACAGCAACCGGTTTATCTTTTTGTTTTGCCGGTATCCATTTAACTGATTTTAATGCCTGAACCGCAGCTTCATTACAAACTGTAGTTTTCCCGATAGGTTTAATAATCTTTGTTTTTGATACTACGCCTTTGGTATCGATTTTTGCATAAACAATTACAGTTCCTTCAATGCCTGCTTTTCTGGCTAATTCAGGATAGTGTAAATTTTCCTGGATCGCTGCAAATCCGCCGATAGGTTTTGGTGGATCATCGTAAGGTACAAAATGGATATCGTCAGAATCTGAAGGAGGTGGCGGAGGTGCTGGAATAGATGGGATAGCTGGAATCGGAGTGGCTTTCCCTTTTTCTATTTTTGCAGAATCACTCTCTTTTGTTGTTTCCTGTCCTGTGGAAGTAGAAGTTGTACTTTTCAATTGATCTTTATGACAAGAAATCGCTACCCCAAACATCACTAAAACCAAAAACACAAACTTCTGAAATCTGGAAAACTTATTCATGACATCCTCCTTACGATTTAAAATATACTCAAACCGGTTTAATAGAGATTTTTTTGATTGATTGAAATAGTTGCTCATGGAAGGAAGCGGCTGCCAGTTGATGGCATTATCAATTGATTTCAATAAAAATTTGCTGTAATCAACCGAATTTCCTTTCATGGCGTTAATGGCAAAATCATCGCAGGCTTTTTCCCTGTACCTGGCAATTTGAATATTCGCCAGCCAAACCAATGGATGAAAGAAAAATAAAATTTGTACTAAATTTTGGAAAGCGATCACCACAATATCTTTTCGTTTTATGTGGGCGTATTCATGCACCACAACTGCGCGTAATTCATTTTTTGACCAGGATAAAGCCTGGTTGGGAAGGAAAATCTTCGGGTTAAATATTCCGCGAGTGAAAGGAATTGTTATATCCGGTCCCGAGTAAAATCTAATTCTTGAATTTTTGTATTTCACTAAATTAGATACTTCCGGGTTATCGATGGAAAATGAATTTCGTTTTATTTTCCGGTAAAAGCGAATATTGTTGTAAATCCAAACTACGCTTATAAGAAAAATCCCGCTAATCCAGAATAATAATAAATATCCTTTATAAGATAATTCAGGCATTTTTAGCGCGATGGTTACAAAGGATATTTCCTGAATGGGAAAGATAAAAATATTTGGCGCAATTGGTATATTTGCCGAGGCAAAAAAATCAGGTATCTTAATTGTCGGTGGAATAATTACCTTTAATAAACCGATGAGCCACAAAATGTACAAGAATTTTGCCGGCTGTTTCCTGAAGACAAATGTCAACGCGGCAATCAGAACCAGGAAAATCCCCAATTGAAGAGAAGAAGATAAAATAAATTCCAGCCAGGAGCGAGCAAAATTTTCAATAGAATAAATGATATTATCCATGCTAATCCACCTCCTTTTTTTGGATCAATTTTTTGATCCTATCCAGGTCTTCAATGGATAGATTATACGAGTCCACTAAAAAAGCTGCCATACTGCCGAATGAACCATTAAAGGTGTTGGAGACAAACTTTTCCGTAGCCTGTTTTATTAATGTTTGCTCATCAATTAAGGGTCGGTAAAAATTCACCAATCCTATTTTTTCTTTGTGGAGTAGTTTTTTTTCTGTCATTCTATCCATGTAAGTCTGGACAGTCGTATATGCTTTTTCACCTTTTGGAAAAAGCTGCTGCCAGACTTCTTTGATGGAAAGAACCCCTTTTTTCCAGAGTACCCCCATAATCAGCCACTCGATATCTAATATCACTTTTGGTTTTTTCATGGCATCTCCGTCATTTATAGTTTTGTTACTACAATTGTAGGACTAATATACAAAAAAAATTTTGATTTGTCAAGTACTTTTTTATTTTTTTTACCGCTAATTACGCGAATTTATTACACAACACTTTTTTAATTCGCGGAATTAGCGGTTACTTTTTATTACAGCATCATCCTAAATAAAAATGGATCAATTCAATCACCTACAGTTGCCCAAACAAAAAATTTTCTGACCGGCTATCATTTGTCCATTGATTCATAGAAAGACCGTTCTTATCTTTCTCTGTCATGATTAACTCTGAAGACACAATACTATCAAACAATTGCTTCATCTCCGTATCACACATCGACCAATCAATATCGTTGGCAAGTGGTGAAATACCTGCTTCGCAACCAGGACTATATTCCCCTGAACAGAAATACTCTATCAGGCTGTCTTCCGTAAAAAAATTCCCATGTGCAAAACCCGGCGGCACCCAAATCCACTCAGCGTAGTTTTCCCTGGGATTTGTGGGCATATCATAAGCAATTATTTTGCCATAAGTGGAGGACCCTTTGCGGATATCCAGCACAATATCAACCATTCTCCCGGAAAGTGTGCGCACCATTTTACCCATATACGGATTCCATTGAAAGTGTAAACCTCTTATTGTCCCTTTCTTTGAGAAACTTTCATTTGCCTGCAAGAACTCGATGCCTCCCATAAAATCCATATTTTCGTGGTTGGCAAAGTCGCTTTTTCGATAGGGTTCGGTAAAATACCCCCGGTGATCACAAAAGCGTGCAAATCGAATCACCTTGATTTCAGGAATTTCTAAAGTTTTTATACTAATAATTTTCATGGATTCTTTTTCCTTTCTAACTTATTTTATCCCACCGTCTAATGCCATATTATATTTTTGAAGGTTGAATTTAAAAGATAATTTTGATAAAAACAAGATGTTTTTCAAATATGTGTAATCTGAAGCATATTTTTCACTTACCGCTATCAAATAATGATGTGTCCGTATAAATATCACGCCTTCTGAAATAGCCGGTGTTGCCATACAAATATCATTCATTTCAATAAAAATATTTATATATTTTGCTGCTAACATCACTAATAATTATAATTATTTTTATTTACGTTAAATTGCCGCTTAATCTCCACCTGTTTTTCGTTTTAGTGATGTATTTCTATTTAATTAAAATACTATCAGATAATAATTCACAGATAGATTGTATTCTTTCTGTGTTTTTATTGACTTCGATAGTTCATGTTTGTTATTTAATAATTTATTTCTATGTACCACCGGTATGGCAATTTTTTCAAACTTATGCTCAATTTTTATCCAGGCATGTTGCAACACTTTTTGGGAAGAAAGTTTTTTTTGGCGCAACTACTTTGGGTGTTAATACAACCATTTTATTTATGATATTTTTTGTTATATATTATTTTCACTTAAATTGTAAATCAAAATTGGAATTAGCGATGGGATTGATCTTGTTATTGATTGCTCAAGTGTTTTCAATTCCTGTACAATTGCTGGTGGTTGATATAATGAGACAGTTGAATTATTCTGCATTAATTTCTCCGATGGATTTCATTGCCATTCCTTTTCTATTCGGTTTGATTCCTATTTTTATTCTCACATACAAAAAAGAAATTGGAACTGGTACTAAAAAACAGGCTAATTTGAAATTCTTAATTATTGGATTGATTTCTGTTTTTATTTCAGTTGTGCTAGTTACTTTTCCTTCTCTTAATTTTAATAAAGAAAAAACACCTTCAAATATTTTTATTTATAGCAAAGGCGTTGTAAATTGGAATAGACCTGAATTTGGTAATTATGGATTGAGAAGCAGCGGCATGTTCGGTATGTTACCGGCTTATCTTAAATCATTTGAATATACTGTAATAAAACATTCTACTGTTAACAAAGATAACCTGGAAAAAGCCAATGTTTTGGTGGTGATCAATCTTGATGAAAGTTTTACAAAAAAAGAGAAAAATGAAATTCAACAATTTGTAAAGCGAGGGGGCTCTCTATTGGTTCTTGGCGATCATACAGGATTAGGTGGAATGCGGGAACCGCTTAATGATCTGTTAAAATTTACAGGCGTAGAGTTTAATTTTGATTCAGCTCATTATTTAAAACAAGATTGGGGTGATTCGTATGAATTTTTCCCCCATCCTGTTACGCATAAACTGAAAAGCAATAGGGAAATTGGAATTTCAGTTGGCGCTTCGCTGGCAATTTCTTCTAATAAAGCAGAGCCTGTCATAACAGCAAAATTCGGCTTTTCAGATTTAGGAAACGCCCTGAATAAAAACAATGCTTATTTAGGAGACCGGCGTTACAATGACGGAGAATTATTAGGAGATATTATTCTGGTGGCACAAGCAAAATACGGAAAAGGTAAGGTATTGGTATTTGGAGATACGTCATCTTTTCAAAATGGTGTTTTTTTGAGAAATTATAAATTTATCAAAAATACTTTTAATTGGTTGGTAAATGAACAAGTTGTAATGCCAAGGATAATTAAAAATATTGTCGCTGTTATTTTAATGATTGTTTGTACTGTATTACTGTTTTATTTTAGCAAATCAAACCTTGCTGATTTAAAAATATTTTATTTATTTGCAACTATTTTTATAGCTTTAATTTCTACTAATCTCTTGGATAGAAAAAATATTATAACTAGCGTACCCAAAGGCAATATTGCATATATTGATGGATCACATCTAGAGCGATTTGAAAAATATGGAGATGAAGGAATATGGTCGTTGTCTTTTAATTTGATGCGCAATGGATATTTGCCATTTATAAATCGAGACTTTTCAGAAGAAAGACTCAAAAACAGCAAACAATTTCTCGTTATTGCTCCGGCAGAAAATTTTAAACATCAAGAAATTGAGGTGATAGACGATTACTTAAAAAATGGCGGCATTGTAATTTGGTCAGTTGGTTATGAAGAAAAACAAGCATCCCAAAAATTCTTAACGAAATATGGATTGGATTTGGATAATTTGCCGCTTGGCAATGTACCCAAAAATGAAACCGATAAGAAAATACGTTTTGTTGAAGCATGGCCTGTTTTATTTGAAAACGAAAAAAATATTCAGGTCATTTGTGAAGCCTGGAATTTTCCTGTTGTTGTCTCCAAAAATATCGGGCAGGGAAAATTAATTTTAATTGCGGACTCACATTTTCTATTAAGCAGAAATTTAGAGCAGGATAACAGCTATTATGAGGAGAATATTCTATTCTTAAAATCTTTGTTGACAAAAAAATAGTAACTGTTCGGCTATTAAAGTCATTCTGAACGAGGGATGGGAATGGTGATGGTCGGAAGTGAAGAATCTCTCAAATTTTTAAATTATTTTTATTTATTGTGAGATTCTTCACTTCCCAACTTCCCACATCGCCCCCTCGTTCAGAATGACATGAATAAAACGAATAGCTGAACAGTTTCAAAAAGCTAAAACAGCGCTTAATGATGAAAGGAAATAATTATATGTACTGGTTATGGTTAAGTATTTTTCTGTTCTCCATGATGTGGCTGCCTTTAACTGCTATTCACTCATCCACCACAATTCACTACACAACACCTTACTGGTTTATTTTCTTTTCGCTTTCCAAATGTTAATAAAACCAATTATGGGCAGGAACTCTGCAAAATTTTATCGCGAAAATGAGGATGACAGTTTGTCTTTTACTGCACGAAATGCTGGCAAGGTTGAAGGCGCAAAAACGATAATGTTTGCAAATTTATTTCCCAAAAGTTCTGAAAGCCGCCCAACTTTTAACCGATCCATGAATAGATCAGTTCCTCATTTGCCTGCCAATGATTTTCCGGATCAAATATACCCAATGAATCAGCGATCACCAAAAAATATTTTAAATAAAATTGAACAACCGGATAGTACGAAAAGCAAATTAAAACCATCCTTTATAAAAATACCGGTATTTGCAATTAAGGATTATGGCAAGGGAATGGTTGGCGTTCTTGCCTGCGCCGATGTTTTTACCATCGCGCAGATGGGTTATAGTGGTGTAATACCAGGTAATAATATGCGGAATATCCATAAGTTTGAGTATTGGATTTTCAGAGATTTGTTTCAGCTTGGGGAAAATTAACCGGTTAGATACGTGCGTGGCACATCACTTTTTAATGACAAAATAATTAGTGATAAAATGATTTTTTTTTATTTAATTATTTTACCAAAAAAGCTTAATGGCTATAAAATGGATATAAAAAATATTTACCTCTATTACCGACAATGGGCTAATCCCGGTTAGCTGTCCGCCAGGGCGGATAGCAGCAGAAAAAAATAAAAAACGGGAAAAGGAAAGACAAGTATAAACACAAATCCTACTGGCACGCAGGAGCATAAGTTTATTTTGCTTTCCTTTTTCCCTTATATTTTTTGGGGGGTGAGAAAGAATAACTTATCTTTTTATATAGTTATATATTTGTTTTTATATGAAAATATGTACAATAAGCTCAATAATTCTTTTTCTAACCCCCTGAATATAAGGGAAAATTTGGTAAATATCAAGTTAATTATGTAAATTGAAACATAATAATAATACAGGAGTTTAAAAAATGAAAACACTGATCATCATATCGTTAGTTCTGGCGGTAGCGCTGCTGTTTGTCAGCTTGAGCTTTGCCGCCTGGAATGAGGGCGGATTTAAAAACTCGCCGTTGTTCAAACACTCGCTGAAAAACTCTGTTGAAAGCATGGAAAACCAGGGTAATGAAGTCGCATCCGGAGGAGAGAGCGGGGACACCAGGGATGCTAAATGTAATAATCCCCGGGCGCCGGAGACTGCTTCTCCTCCATGTGATACGTGGGAGGATACTTGTGAAGGGGAACCGACGTGTTATATGGGGACTTGTTCTGGCTATACTTGTACCAGTCCAACCTGCTCTGGGACTTGCTATGGAAACACTTGTAGTGGTGCAACGTGTAGTGGGGCAACCTGCCAGAATACATGTGCAAACACTTGTGAAAATACTTGCAGCAATTGTCCTCTAACAGTTGATGGTACAGTTCGTCATAATGCATACGGATATTGGTCAAACGCATGGATTAGCGGAGGAGTTCACATCGTGCAATCACAAAGTTATCCTTATACTTATGTAAACTTTAATACTTCGAATGGATATTATTTTTGTGATGAGTGGGGTACTCCTAGACAAATTATATTTGCTATTGGAGACCTGGGAAGTTTAAGATTTTGGGATATGCGTATAAAACAAAGTCAAAGTCAAAGTTCACATTTAGTACTTGATTTCTATTGTATATTACAGTATTAAAAATAAATTAAATTTATTCTTAAAAAAAGGGGGGGCATTACCCTCCTTTTTTATAATTTATAAAAGTATATATAGGAGCGAATTTTGAAAGAGTTGACAACAAATTTAGTAATTTTTCTCTATATTTTTCTTTTATTAATTAATTTTAGCTGTGACTCTAATATAAAATCTATAATCACCAATTTTGATAAAATTGTACCACCAAATGATAGTACTATTGTCTTTGTTGCGTTAGGAGATAATATGGGATGGCATTTATCAATATCACACAATTATAAAAAAATATATAATATAACTCCAGGTGTTTTCGAGATAAATGGGCATTGGTCTCCAGATAAAAAATGGCTTGTTTTTAATAAAGTTGTTTCTGTTAAAAGTAATAATGTTCAGGTATGGAAGATGCAGTTTGATGGGAGTAAAAAGAAGGGTATTATCTTAACACAGTATAATTGTGGTCCGGCAAAAATTTCTCCTTATGGAGACAAGATAGTTTTCACTTCTCCAATCGATGGACTACGACAAATAATGGTTTGTGATAGTTCCGGAAAAAATATTGAACAAATAACCACCCAAAATATGATTCATCCTACGAAAGCTGTACAATTCTTTTATCCTTCATGGTTGCCAAATGGCAAAGAAATTCTATTTACTTTTTCTCCAAATGTAAAAACCATAAATAATTCATCTTTCCTTGGTTTAGCAACAATAAATATATACACAAAAAATGTTACGTTTATTAGTTCTATTGATACACTGAATCCTCACCACGCTCAATGGTCTCCAGTTTATGATGAAATAATATTTGCTGGAAAAGGTTACCCTGGTGAACAAATTTATATTATAAATTCATTAGGAGAAAATTTAAAAAAATTAACCGCTTCTTTTATGGCATCTTTTCCCGATTTTTCTTCTGATGGTGAATTTATAGTTTTTGATCAAATTGATAGTAGAGACGATTTTAGTTCTATTTGGGTCATGGATCGTAATGGCAATAATAAACGCAAACTTATTTCAATAGTAGGACACCATTGCACACAACCAGTATGGTAAGAGAAATTCATTATTTTCAATTTTTGACTTTGGCGTAATTCTTCTAGTAAATTTAATTTTGATAAAGGTTATTAATCTAATGAAATCAAATTCATCTACTAATAATCTGCTCAGTAACTTTGTTATTTTTTCTTACTTTATATCTTTATCTATTACATTTTCACTTTACTCTTTTCCTGATCAAAAGATAAAAGTCATTGGCAAGGTAACTAAATATTCAACCAACAAACCTTTAGCTAACACAAACATCAAAATCCTCAATCAAAACACAGGCACAACTTCTGACAAAAACGGTAACTACCAATTATTAGTATCACCAGGAACTTTAACAATTGTTTTTAGTTATATCGGCTATTTTTCCCAGCAAAAAACAATTACACTTTCGCATAAAATAGATTCATTAGTTATAAACATAGCTTTGGAGCCAAAAGTAATTCCTGGTAAAGAAGTTACCATTTCAGCATTTGCTGAAGAAGCAAAGATAGCCCGCTATGAAATTCCGCCTGCGAAATTAAGAACCATTGTCAATCCGCTGCCTGATGCACTTTTATCCTTAAAAACACTGCCGGGTGTGAGTTCTTCAAACGACCAGAGCACGTTTTATAACGTGCGCGGCGGCAATTATGATGAAAACTTGATTTATTTGAACGGAATAGAAATTTATCAACCGCTGTTAGTTCGCAAGGGTATTGCAGAGAATTCATCGTTAGTAAATCCTAATCTTTTACAAAGTATAAATTTGCGTACGGGCGCTTTTCCGGTTCAATATGGCGATAAATTATCATCGGTGCTCGATATTAAATACAAAGAGGGCAATCGTGAGCGAGTTTCAGGTTTGGCTGCTTTATCAGCCATAAAGGGCGAAATGATGGTGGAAGGTCCGCTGGGCAAAAAAGCATCCTGGATTTTGGGAATCCGCAAGGTGAATTATGGCTATCTTTTCAATGCATTACGCACCAAAGGAAT
>JACKQG010007194.1_pt1 | contig 11346 bp, 5 predicted proteins | sample 8237621 | NCBI WGS metagenome assembly JACKQG01 (sample SAMN15677084, study PRJNA649215) | marine metagenome | biome: marine; feature: Black Sea; material: saline water; isolation source: suspended particulate matter (SPM) from the Black Sea western gyre | collected 2013-06-09/2013-06-10 | depth... | reverse complement strand
GCTCGGGAGAGCTTGGCTTCGACGAACTATTGGTCATCAAGCGGCATCACATGGCCCTTTCACACGTATACACCTACCACGTCGAAGGCTTCATTCCCGGCGGGGGACTCTGTGCCTACAAACCCGGCCCGGAAGGCGGAACGTTTCGCCAGATCGTCGACGCGGGCCAGGGCGAAATCGTCGACGCCGATCTTTCCTATGATGGCCGGGAGATCGTCTTCTCCTGGAAGCGTGGCGGGCCGCAAATGCTGGTCACCCAGTTTTTGGAAGCTGACGCCGACCGCAGCGTTCCGGAATACAACTACCAGATCTGGCGAGTCAACATCGACGGAACCGGCCTGACCCAGCTTACCGATTTGCCGTACAACAATCTGAACGCCTGTTGGCTCCCCGACGGCGGCATCGCCTTCATCTCGGACAGCAAACCGGCATATGCGTACTGCTGGGTGACGACCTCACCCGTTCTGTATCGTATGGATCGCGACGGCAAGAACCGAAAGCGCCTGTCGGCCAATTACCTGATGGACTTCACCCCGGCGGTGCTGGACAACGGACGGCTGATCTTTACCCGCTGGGAGTATGTTGACCGGCCTGCCTGCCCCATCCAAAGCCTCTGGACAATAAGTCCCGACGGAACGGGCCTGGCCGGATACTACGGCAACCGGGTGATCTCGCCTGGCACGTTCATGGAAGCCAACTCGATTCCCGGCACCGAGAAGGTGCTCTGCCTGGCAACCAACCATAACGGCGATTGTCGTGGGGCGATCTGTTTGATCGATCCGACCAAAGGGGCGAACGCCCCCGAGGCGGTCGAGAACCTCACGCCCGAGGTCGACATGTACCGAGTGGGCGGCGTACACGGCAACGGAATGAATGGCCCCTACGAAAAACCATTCCCGATCGACGACCGCCATTACCTGGTCACGAAACGGGGCGTCGTACAAGTTCGCTCCTACGAAGGCGATCGCTTTTCGTTCTTGTTTCCGCAGGACGGCATGGGATTCTACAGTGCCCAACCAATTCGTACTGTCGAGGTGCCACCGGCCATTTCCACCGTCCGGCTCGACGAATCCGTAAAGCTGGCCGAGGACGGCAGCGTTTCCGGTTCCTGGGCCACCGTGCTTGTCCAGGATGTCTACCAGGGGCTTGAACCGCATGTCGAGCGAGGCGAAATCAAGCGAATCGCCGTGGTCCAGGAAGTCGAGAAGCCGACGTTCTCGCCGTTTCACGGGCGTGCGTGTTTCGGATTCCAGTTCCCCCTGGTGTCGTGTGGGGCCACTTACGCAGCCAAACAACTTTGGGGCTTCGCCGATGTGGCGGAAGACGGTTCGGCCTGCTTCAAAGTCCCCTCCGAGGTGCCCATCTACTTCATGGCCCTGGACGCCGAGGGACGCGCCGTCCAGCGCATGCGCACGTTCACACATTTGATGCCGGGCGAGGTGCAGAGCTGCGTCGGCTGCCACACAGACCGGAACCAAGTCAGCCCCCACGGGCTGGGCCAGGCGCCCGCGCTGCTGGAACCTCAGGAGCTTCAAACGCCCGAGTGGGGTGTCAAGGGATTCAGCTACAGCGAAGTGGTCCAGCCGGTATGGGACAAGCACTGCGTCGAATGTCATCACGCTCACGACCAACCCGGCGGGGTTGACCTGACGGGGGACAGGACGGACTTTTTCAATGTTTCCTACGACCATCTGGCCCGTAAGGGAACGCTCGGCGAGCAAAACTACATGGCTCACGGCGTACCGGTTGACAGCGGCAACGAAGGCCGAAGTCCATTTACCAGTTGGATCTGGACCATCAACGGCTCGGAGCTGTCCATTTATGAAACCACACCCAAGTATTGGGGATCGCCGGCCAGCAAGCTCAGCGAGATCATCGCCGGCGGGCATCCCGACACGGAAGGAAATCTCCGATTCGTTATGAAGCCCGAGGACCGACAACGCGTTTATCTTTGGATCGACTTGAACGTGCCGTACTACCCGACCTCATCGTCAAACCATCCCGATCATCTCGGGTGCCGCCACATGCTGCCCGCGGATCTCGAGAAGACTCTGGCCGAGGTCGCCGGGCGCCGCTGTGCCGATTGTCATGCCCAGAAGGTTCCACGGGCTTTCTATACCCGGATCGAGAACCCCCAACACAACTCGTTCCTATTGGCCCCGCTGGCCAAGGAAGCCGGGGGAACCGAGGCCTGCGGCACGGCGATTTTCAAATCGACGTCCGATCCCGATTATCAGAAGCTCCTTGATACGTTCCGCCCGATTCAAGCGTTGCTCGAAACAAGCCCGCGGGCCGACATGCCCAGCTACGTGATGCCGGAGTGCGCGGCTCAACACGGATCGTAGATTCCTGAGCTAGGGCTGCGGCTGGTTAGAAATGTCCGTAGCAGGACTCGCAAGAGTTCGGGGCCAGAAGTCTTGCGACTTCTGCTACCGGACAGAGCAAGCGGGCGGCCGTATGACGTTATGAAGTCTTGTTCAGGCAACAATCCGCCAACAACGATGGATTCGACGGTTGCGGAAATCCGGTGGCACGGTCTGCTTGCTGATCTCTCGGATTTGCGGTGAGTTGATCGCCGTCTCGTCCAACTTGAAGCGGCGAAAGTTACTGGAGAAGTAGATCACTCCGCCGGGCTTCATCCGCTGCAACAATCCGTTGAGCAACTCCGCGTGACCGCGTTGGATGTCCCAGGCTTCGTCGGTTCGCTTGCTATTGGAAAACGTGGGCGGATCGACAACCGCCAGATCATACGTAGCCAGTTCCGGAAGCTGTCGTACGTAGGTGAGTGCGTCGCAGCGTACAAAGCGATGCTGCCGTCCGGTGAAGCCGTTCAGCGACATGTTCCGTTCGGCCCAGTCGAGATACGTTCCAGACCAATCGACCGTCGTCGTGCGCGCGGCACCGCCGCTGGCCGCATAGACCGAAAACGCGCCGGTATAACCAAACAGGTTCAGGAAGTTCGCACCATCGGCCACATCGCGAACCATCGACCGAGTGATTCGATGGTCTAAGAACAATCCCGTGTCGACGTAGTCGGAGAGATTCACGAAGAACTGCAGGTTGCCTTCGTTAACCGTGATTTCGTGACGGTGCTCGGCCAGATGTTCATGTTGAATCGTGCCACGCTGCCGGCGGCGACGCTTGAAGAAAACGTTGCGCCGAACCACGTCCAGCGTTTCGCCGGCCGTGCGCACCATCAAGTCCAGCCAGTCAGCGTGTTCGCCAAGATCGCGGTCGTGAGGACGTTCGTATTCGGCGATGTGCAGATGATCTTCGTAGCGATCCACAATCAGCGGGATCTCCGGGATATCCCGCTCGTACACACGAAAGCAGGTGATCCCTTGCTTCGATGGCCAACGGCGCAGATGATGGGCTCGTTTCCGCAAGCGTCTACGAAACAGCTCCGCTTGCTCCAGGGCTTTCTCGGACAGCCCACCGAAGACAGGCCGAATGCCTTGCCGAGTGGGTTGGGTAGTCCGAGTGTCTGCAGTCGCTCGCAACACGCCCCCAGCCGACGGCGATTCCGTAGTCTCCTCAGGATCGACGACACTCTCTCGATCATCATCTTCACGAATGACATTCGTCCAGTGGCTTCCTGCGGGCCTCGGACCGTGGAATTGATAGTATGTGCATTCGATGCGCCCGTTATAGAGCTTGCGTCGGCGGTCCGCCGACCGCTCGATCACCGCCTCGAAACGGGGATACGACGTAAGAATGAAATGTGACCACGTCGGCAGCTTTCTCAAGACTTCCGGAATGGACTGGTATAACGATTCCAGCTCGCGCCCTTCATCGAGCCGCTGGCCATAGGGTGGATTCGTGATGACGCAGCCGAATTTTCGTTTGCTCGTGAGCCGCTCAAACGGACGCTCCTGAAAGTGTACTTGTTCGGCCACGCCGGCTTGTTCGGAATTGAGACGTGCCGATCGAAGCGCCCGTTGGTTGGTGTCAGTGCCCATCAAACGTTCGGGCAATTCCGCCTGAGCCAAATCGCGGGCTTCGATGCGAGCCTCTTCCCACAATCGCTCGTCGATGTTGGGCCACGCTTCGGCGGCAAACGAACGGTTGAGACCCGGCGCTAGGTTCAGTCCGATCAATGCCGCTTCGATGGGAATCGTGCCGCTGCCGCAGAACGGGTCGATCAGGGGTCGCTCGCGATCCCAGAAACTCAACAGGATCATCGCCGCGGCGAGCGTTTCCTTCAGAGGCGCCTTGATCGTCTCTTGCCGGTAGCCTCGTTTGTGCAGGCTGGGGCCTGTCGTGTCGATCGTCAGCGTGACCTGGTCTTTCAAAATCGCAACCTGAATCTTGTATTGCGGGCCCGTTTCCGGAAGCGAGTCGGTCTGGTGCGCATGCTGCAGGCTGTCTACGACCGCCTTTTTCACGGCTCGCTGACAGGCCGGGACGCTGGAAAGCTGCGACTTGAGCGAGCGGCCAATCACGGGAAAGGCGCCATCGGCCGGGATCCACGCATGCCAGTCCATGGCTTTCGTATTCTCGAAGAGAGCCTCGAAATCTTGGGCTGGAAAAGTGGACATCTGCAGCAGAATGCGATCCGCCGTGCGCAACCACAGATTCGTTCTGCAAATCGCGGCCGCATCGCCGTGAAACCGAATCCAACCGGGCGCGATGATCTTGCCTTCGTATCCCAAGTCGGCAAGCTCGCGTTTGACGACGGCTTCCAGCCCGAACGCGGTCGTGGCGATCAATTCCAGCATTGTGCTCATACGTACGAATCCGAGGCCCCGCACACGCTACGCATCGGGCAGAGAAAGACCTTCCAGCAACCGGTGCGTTTCGCCGCGTTCCAGAATCACGGGTACTGCATTGGCCACCTTGAGGCGAAGAGTCCTTTGTTCGGACAACTCCAACGCCTTTCCCACCATGCAGCGAATCGTCGTGAAATGGGAGACGATCAGGATGTCTCCGGCACACGCCTTTTCGAGTTCCCGGACGACGGGCCACGCTCGGTCGGTAACTTCTTTCAGATTCTCGCCTTCCGGCGCCTTTTGCGTGAAGTTGTATTGGAATTGGTTGAACTTCGGATCGTCTCGATATTCGGGAAACTCAGCGTAAACGTCCTCGGCGTTTCGCCCCTCGAACTTGCCCAGCGACCGCTCGTTGAGCGCCGATGAATCGGGAAGACATTCGACGCCGTTGGGCATTCTTCGCAGAATCAGATCGAGCGTGTCGCGACAGCGCGAAAGGGCCGAGCTGACGGCCCGTTCAATCCGCAGCTCAGCTCTGGCAGCCAGTGCATCTCCCACATCGGATGCCTGTTGGCGGCCGAAATCGGTAAGCGGCGTATTGGTTTGGCCGCAGAAGATCCGCCCGTCCCTGTTCGTGACATTCAATTCCGATTCGCCGTGGCGTACGAAGACTAGGTGAGACATTCGTGTGTGCGTTGGGTTTCAGTCGTGGATTCAAGTCTCGTCTGGCAGCCAGGGCCCACTATTTGACTGCGACCAGACCGCGCAAGGGTTGGCAGGGAAAGGCTGCGCGCACTGGTAGTCTGGGGAGTATATACACTCGACACCAGTATCGTATAGGGCGTAGGCGGGCACGTTCGTTCCCCGGTCAGGGAGAAAGGGGTTCTTGGATTGCTCTAACTTGCACCATAGAATGGCGGCTCTCCTGCGACGTGAAGCTCTGGCCGTGAGGCGGCGAAATCAGCGGAAACCCGGTTTCTTACGAGAGGCCGGGTTTCTGTGTATGATTTCCCCCGCCAGGGGCAGGAACGAACTAGAGAAAGGAAACATCGCAAACCATGTCAGATGCCACCGAACCCGCTGCGCCAAAGTGTGTTGACGTAGTTGTCTCCAGGGCAGTCCTATTGCCGTGGATTCTCATTACCTGCTGCTTCGCCCTATGGGGATTTGCTAATGACATCACCAACCCGATGGTGAAGGCATTTTCCAAGATCTTGCTGATGAGCAACTTCGAAGGGTCACTGGTTCAGTTTGCTTTCTACGGCGGCTACTTCGCGATGGCGTTTCCCGCCGCTCTTTTCATCAAGAAGACCTCCTACAAAACGGGGATTCTCGTTGGCTTGGGGTTGTATGCGACCGGAGCGCTCCTCTTCATACCCGCCAGTATGATGTCGATATTCTGGCCGTTCCTGATTGCCTATTTCATCCTTACTTGCGGTCTGTCTTTTTTGGAGACGGGGGCCAACCCGTACATTCTGTCGATGGGCTCCGAGGAGACGGCGACCCGGCGTCTGAACTTCTCGCAGGCTTTCAATCCTATGGGCTCGCTGTTGGGCATGTTTACAGCGCAGCAGTTGATCATCGCTAGGCTCAACGGCGCCACAGCCGAAGAACGGGCAGCCATGGCGGCGGAAAAACTCCAGCAAGTCACCGCTGGCGATCTGGCGATAATCCGCACGCCCTATGTGGCCATCGGCCTGGTTATCGTCGCGTTTTTCGTCCTGATTGCGCTGGTCAAGATGCCCCACACGCAAGACAAGACACACCGTCTCGAAATCAGGGCAACGCTCCGCCGTCTGTTCACCAACCCGAACTACATCGAAGGCGTGGTGGCCCAGTTTTTCTATGTCGCCGCACAGATCATGTGCTGGACCTTCATCATCCATTACGGGACACGGTTGTTCACCGCGAATTATGGAATGGAAGAGCAGGCAGCCGAGGTCCTTTCCCAGAAGTACAACATCGCTGCAATGATCCTGTTTTGCACGAGCCGCTTCATCTGTACGTTTCTGCTGAAGTTTATCAAACCGGGTGCCTTATTGATGGCGCTGGCAGTGGGAGGGTTCACTCTGGCTCTCGGCACTATTTTCATCCAGGGCATTGTCGGTCTCTACTGCCTCGTGGGTATCTCGGCGTGCATGTCGCTGATGTTCCCGACAATCTATGGAATCGCGCTGGCAGGTATCGGAGAAGATGCCAAGATCGGAGCCGCGGGGCTTATCATGGCCATTCTTGGCGGATCGGTTTTGCCGCCGATTCAGGGCGCGATTATCGACCTTGGAACCGTCAATCTAGGCTTCATGACGATGCCCGCAGTACACGCCTCGTTTGTCCTGCCATTGATCTGCTTCCTCGTCATCGCGGTCTACGGATTCAGGACACACAAGCTCGGTGAGGTCTAGTAATCCCGAAGGGATGGTCCTAAATCAGCCCAGGGTGAAGCGACGAGCGTGCGGTCGTCGCGTAACCCTGGGAATGATAGTAGACAAGGGCGATAGGCCCAACGGGCCGGCCCTAACTGCAAGCTTGTTTCACTCGCGCGATTAAGGCCGCCCCTTCAGGGCTTGGGCGTCAATCTCCCTCTCCCCCCAGGGTTGCGCGACGTTCGTTTCCCTCACGTCGCTCCACCCTGGGCTTACATAAGGTCGCCCCGTTTGGGGCTTCTCGTGCGTTTTCTTCTGGCGAGTGCTTCCCTCGATCGCCATCGGCCGTCGGCGACGACGAGGTAGGCCGATTCCTCGCGGCCGGGGGTTGAGTACGAACGACGTCACTCCGCGTCTGGCGAATGAGTGGCTTCATACTTTCGGCAAACAACCGCACCATAGAACCCGATCATCACAAACGCGATGGTAGGCACCCAGTAAGCGATTTTGATGCTGCCGGCCTGATCCGACACGGCACCTTGGATTTGCGTCAAGACGGCGGCACCAGCGATCGCCATGACCATGCCCGAGCCGCCGATCTTCGTATCGTCCTTTAGCCCCGCGATTCCCAAACCGTAAATGGTCGGAAACATCAGGGACATGCACGCAGAGATTATCATGAGAGTGTACACCCCGAGGAACCCAGTGTCGTAGATCGTGATCAAACAGCAGACCACGGCAATCACGGACAAGGCTGTTAGCAGGTTCCGGGGCTTGACGAACCCCATGAGACCCGTGCAAGCGAATCGACCCACCACAAAGAGAATTAGCGACACGATGTAATAGGTGCCACCCGCCTGTTCGGCCGTCCTCGGCAGCACAAAATCGAGCTTGAGCCATTCACAAACGTTGTAGACTCCGGCGGCAAACGGCTCGACGTTGCGTAAGGCTTCGGTGATCTGTTCCGGCGAGGCGTCGGTGCCCAATCCCTTGACAACGTTGTCAAGATCGAGCTGTGCCATGGTATAGCGGATGATGTAGGACCAAACGGCGATTTGGGCACCAACGTAGAAGAATTGAGCGGCGACGCCGCACATGTAGTTCAGATTTCGGCGGAGCCGGCCGAAGGTGCCTATCAGATCCAATCGCTTATCGTCTTCCTTCAGACTTGGCATCTTTGTCAGGAGGATCGCGACGAACAGGCAGACCATCAGCAGGCCCATGACCAGATAGGCCGTGGTGACGGCATTGATCTCTCCCGCTTGGATCGAGGCCAGTTCCTCCGGAGGAAGTTCCGATCTTTGCTCAGCCGTTTTAACGTTCAGTTGCGAAAGCACGAAGATCTGGCTGACGACCACTCCCGTGATCGCACCAAACGGATTGAACGATTGAGCGAAGTTCAGCCGCTGCGTAGCGGTCGGCTCCGCACCGATGGCACACACGTAGGAATTCGCGGACGTTTCAAGAACCGAGAGCCCGGCGAACAGGATTACCAGGCATACCAGATACAGCATATAACAAGTATCCAGGCTACTCGCGGCAGTGAATCCCACCGGATAGATCAGAATGGCCCCGCCGGCGAACAGCCCCAATCCCAGCAGCACGCCCGACTTGTACGTAAACCGTTTGATGAACAGGGCACCGGGCAGAGCAAAACACCCGTAACCGAGCAGATAGCAGGCTATCTGAATCCAGGCGGTCTTCGTGTCCGACAGACTCATGATCCTCTTGAAGGTCGCAAGCATCGTGTCCGTCAGGTTGTTCGGCACTGCCCAGGCAAAGAACAACGTGCACAGCAAGGCGAAAGGCAGAAGGATGCCCTTGGGAACTACGGGGTGTTTTTCCATCGGTATCTACTTCGTGGCTATAAGGTTGACGTTCGAGCCTCTGCTTCATATGCGGCCGCCGGTTTGAATTGTCCGCATAACTCGTTTAACCCGAAGCCGGAGGCGATGGCGGGCGCCAAGCGTGGACGATCGATCGCGCTGCCCGCCATCGCCTCCGGCTTCGGGTTAAACGATGATGGCGGAACTGATTCTACGAGAAGGAACTGGCGATTCAAGGGGAAAGGACTAGTATCCATGCGTAGTTGCGCACATCTCCACTTGCGTCACAAATCGCGAAGAAGGCGGTTTCCGCTCTCGAAAACTGCTATCATCGGTGTGGTACGCGTTAGCAACCGCTTCAGAGCGTGGAGGGCTACATCATGGCGGCACCCGTTTTGTACTGCCGAGGATGTAACGAGGAGTTTACGGCGACGGACGATGATCCCAGGTGTCCGCAGTGCCGGCAACAAATGACGGCATGCGACGAAGCGCCTACGCTGGACCTGGCCGAGACAGCGGCGGGGACCATAGAAGATAATCGCCCGATCTCCACCGACATCAGCCGCCATCTGGTGGGCAGGCAATTCGCTTCTTACACGATCGAATCGTTCTTGGGCAAAGGCGGCATGGCTTGGGTTTTCCTGGCCAGGCACAATACGCTGCACCGCCCGTGTGCCATCAAGGTGCTGTCTCCCGAGTTGCGGAGTCGCGATGACAGTTTTCTTGATATGTTCATCGCGGAAGCCCGCGCCGCAGCGTCCGTGATCCATCCGCACATCGTGACCGTACACAATATCGGTCAAGCCAATTCGTTTCATTTCATCGAGTTGGAGTACGTCCCGGGCGAATCCTTGCAGCACGTGGTGAAGCGCGAAGAGAAGTTCGATTCGTCTCGCGCAACCCGTTTTCTGGTGCAGGCTTGTTCCGCGCTGGCGGAAGCTCACCGTCATGACCTCATTCACCGAGATTTCAAACCGTCGAACATCCTGGTCGGCTCGCGAGACTTTGCCAAGCTCGCTGATTTCGGACTGGCCAAAAGGATCTCGTCGGACCAGTCGGAAGACTCGGACGAATCACTGACGGGAACTCCCTATTTCATGGCACCCGAGTTGTTTCGTCGTGTACCGGCCACGCGGCAAAGCGACATGTACGCTGTCGGCATATCGTATTTCTATCTGTTGACGGGACAGTTTCCGTTCGTTGATCGGAAGGTCATGCGATTGGCCGCAAAACATGCCGCCGCACCGATCCCCGACCCTCGGGTCCAGTGCCCGGAATTACCGGAAGGCGTGGTCGATCTTGTGAATCGCTGCATGGCAAAGAACCCGGCAGACCGACCTGCCGATGGCCAGGAGCTACAGGAGGAATTGCAGGTAATCTCGCGTCGTCTTCGCGACGTGAAGTCGTTAGTTGTCGAGGCCGTGTCGGAGATGGACGCATCGTGGGAATCCGACGGTGACCGAGTTACCATCGACGTTCGCTTGCCGAACGAAAGGTCGCAGCGGGTTTACGTTGAGGAGACGGATTGCTGTCCGTGGTCGGAACAACTGCTGAAAATCTACAGCCGGTGTTGTCCGGTGGACGAAAGCTACTATCGCCGAGCGTTGGAGTTAAACGCCAATATTTGCCACGGGTCGCTATCGATCGAGAAGCTGGAAGGTCAGCCGTTTTTCGTGATGGGCAACACTTATCCACGATCCACTTGCGATCCGGAAGAAATCCGACACAGCGTACAAGATGTAGCGAATTGGGCCGACCGGGTGGAACTAGCCCTGACCGGTCAGGACCAGAATTGACCCCGGTAGGTCCCGTCTGCCGGACGGGACCTTGAGCTTCAACAACCGTTCATTCGGGCAGAGCGGAAACTATCGTTGGAGTTCACGCTTTAGCGTGTCTTCCCGGAGACAGCAGAAGCCGAGCACGCTGAAGCGTGAACTCCAACAACCCGAAGGTCCCGTCCGGCAGACGGGACCTACCAATGTGCGCCCGACCGAAAACAAGAGGGAAGACACGATGAGTATGCGATATCAGTGGCTGACTGTCCTTGCAGTGTGCCCCTTCGGCCTGGATTTGGCTCTAACCTCGAATCACTCGCATCTCTTCGCAGCACAGCCCAATGCGCAACAGGTCTTAGACAGCGGTATCCGGCTGGAAGATGTCGGCGGGCGACCTTATCTGGACTACGTTCGCGAATGCGTCGACCTGTTGATCCAACATGGCACGGACCGCTACGGTTCGGTCCGGAGCCCGATGCTAATGAACATCCTCGACGTGCGCACGCGCGAATGTCCCGCGGATCCCCTGGAGTTGGACGAGAGTTTCCGCGTGACTCGGCGAGGCCGACGCGGACCGAGTGGCGGCCATCCGTACGCCGAGCTGCCGGCGATTTCATCCAGGGTCCGGCCGTCCCCAGCCGGCGGGGCCGACTGCTTCAAGCACGTCGCCCCG
>JACKQG010001216.1_pt1 | contig 11346 bp, 13 predicted proteins | sample 8237621 | NCBI WGS metagenome assembly JACKQG01 (sample SAMN15677084, study PRJNA649215) | marine metagenome | biome: marine; feature: Black Sea; material: saline water; isolation source: suspended particulate matter (SPM) from the Black Sea western gyre | collected 2013-06-09/2013-06-10 | depth... | reverse complement strand
AATATACAAAGAATTTATGACATTTCAAAGAGAAATTATGTGTTCCAACTTAGTTGGATCTTTACTGAAGTGCCCTGTATTATTTTTAATATTATATAATATTTTGTTTTCCAGTTTTAGTTCACCATATAACTTTTTTGAAACAACAATATGAGTATTTTTGAAACTATATAGCGATTTCAGAAAAGTATTTTTCCAATCATCCAATGAATCATATTTAATGTTCTGGCTATATTCTTCTATATCATAGTATGGTATTGAAGTAAATGTTAGATCACAGTCTATAATGCCGGTATAATCTTCTAATTTGCAATTATATAGCTCTATATTTGAGAAGTTTTTGGACAATTCCTGTAGTTCATTGAAAGTATCTGCATTTGGTTCAATTCCAATATATGTTCCATTTGGATATATTGACTTAAATCCTAACATACGACCGCCGAATCCAGCACATGGATCAAGTACAATTGGACTATCAACGTCACCTAAAATGTGCTGATAAATAGATGCTGCTAGTATTGGTTTGAAAAATGAAATTGTGTACCTATTTGCTGACATTCCTTGTATTAGTGATTTCATTGAAAAATCAAATGATTTATTGAAATTGTTTAACCCAATTCGGTTTGCTATAATTTTTGATAAAGTTTGATCGTCATTCCAAACTTGCACAGGCGATTGTTTATCTTTGAACGAGCTATTCCAGTATGATTTGAAATTTGATTTTAGATAGCTTATACCGGCATTAGATGTGTTATTATTAAACGCGCCGTCAGTATATATTTTTGAATAATCAAAATTCTGAATCTTGCTGATTATATTAATAATGTTTTCAGTTTGTGGTGGATATGGAAAGTCTGGATGGAATGTTCGGAGGAATTTTAGAAATAGTGGGACATAAAAATTGAGTTTATTTTTACCCTTATACTTTATAAATCTTTCAATATACTCTTTTTTTGATATTTTTTGGTTATATTCAATGGTATAATCCGGTGTATATGATTTACTATCTACGATATGTTTTAGTTCTTCTATATCATCAAATAATATATCATTGTATCTGATTCGCCTAAAATTGAATTTTGAATTAGCCATTATCCCATTTTTAGAATAATCGTTAATTGCCCCATTTATCGTCTGTATTGTTATCTCTTCAAGTTTATTTGGATGGTATGCTATTCCATCTATCTCGACAACCAAATTTATATCAGGTAAATAGAAATCAAATAATTTTCCTTTATATAAAAATCTACGAACATATTGTATATCACTACTCTCTAGTTTTGATTCAAAATCATCTTCAAGTGATGATGTTCTTCTTGGAAATGTCGATCCACTACTATAATTAAAAGCTGTTGTTAATTCACTTTGAAGTTGGCTGGTATATTCTGATGTTGTTGATCTGACATCATATTTACATTTATATTCAGTTGGAGTGATATTGTGTTTCTGTAGATGTGTATTAGATAATTTTTTAAGATATACACCACATATTTCACATTTAATTCTATTTTTGGAATCTAATTTAATGAAATCATCTCTATCTTTTCTTTCAAAATATAATTTCCATAAATATTTCTGATCTGGGTATTGTTCAATATATTCATATGGTGTAATATTGTGTTTTGATTTTAAGTGAGTTGTAAAGCAACCAGATTTATTTTCTATATCATAAGTAGACCAATTACAATACGGACATCGGTGCTTTGGTTTATCAGCCAACTGAATTAGATTATAATACTGCATATAATCCAATTCACATAAATTATGTTTTTCTCTTAGATGTTTAGTAGCATGTCCTCCATAATTATTCACATCATATGTTGTAAACCCACATATTTTGCACTCAATTTTCTTTGTATTGTCCGGTCGTATTTTCTTCTCTCCTCTGCTTTTATTATAATCTCTATCTGAAAATTTACATTTATTTGAACAATATATTCTATTTTCTGCTATTTGATTTCCACAAATTTTACAATTTTTCATATTTAACACCACTCCTTCATTTTTGAAATTGATACTTCAATAATAAGTATAATATAAAAAATTAATAAATCAAAAAATACATAAAATATTGATAATTATTTGATGTGGCACAAAAAAAAAGACGGCCGTTTGACCGTCTTTTTCAATATATCAATTAAGATTTAGTTAGTTATTACACATTTGGTAAGTCAGTAACATGTATTTTCCCGTAAAATTCCGGACGAATCAGTTTCTTAGAATATCTCGTCATTACTCCCCTACGTGGTGTAAAGTTGTTAGGATCATACACCAGTGGTGTTAAAATCAACGGAATATATGGTGCAAACACAGCTCCAGTTTCCAAGAATTGTGATCCACGATATCCCAGAAGAATTGTATTCTCTAACATATATGGATTTTTATACACTTGGAATCTATTGTTGATTTGACCAACTTTTTGTACACCCATCGCGAATTGTGCTTTATCGCCGTCTGTATCAACTGAATATCCTGGAATTGATTCCAGTACAGTTGCTACTTCAGGTGAACAAACTAAGAAGTTCGCTCCGCCACGCATTGTTTTTTGATGGATTTTATTAGATACTTTCTGGATTTTCGTTCCCAGAGTTTGGAACCATGTTCCTTGGTTAAATGCTGCTGCTTGAGCTTGAGCTGTTGCGTAATCAACGAATGCGCTAGCTGCTGAATCATAATATCTACCGATTTGAGCTGACCAACGTTCAGTTGTTGCTGCATTTTTGATCAACATATCTAAGATTTCCAAGTCAATTTCCATTGAAATGTACTCAGACAACATTGATGTTAATTCAGCTTCAGCGTCAATTGAGTGATATGCATTTAAGTCTTGCGCGAATTCAGGCGTCCAGATTGCTTTTAGTTTTCTCGTCTTAGCTACGATTGCTTCAGACTTCATTTCTACGTTGATTTCCGGAATATTGATGTCCGTATCAGATGTAGCTTCAAAGTCACCACGAGTAATATCAGTTGGTTGTTTATGGTATGTTACAGCAATTCCACCACCAGTAAATGATGATTGCGATCCAGATATAATAAATGATATCTGTGAATTGTTTGAATTTGCTGCTGTAAATTGTGGGAAGTATGTTGTAATACCAGGTCCACGAATTTTATATGCACGAATACCTTCAAAGTCTGGATTAGTCATTGAAGACGATGCCATTGTTATCTTGAACATACCAGCAGTTGCGCTGCTATTAAATTTTCCAGCATATGATTGTGAAAATGATGTATCATAATTATAATCAGCTGCGGCAATAGATGCAGTGGCAACTTCTGTTGAAGATGGAGCTGATCCCGTTACGAGATCGGCTGTATTGGCTTCATTGATTGAATAACCAAATCTACCGGCTCCATATAGACCTTGACTTGCGTCAGATCCAATAGTTCCTGTTATACCAAATACAGAGTCAGCTTCAGAATCTTTTCCTGATCCTGTAGTGAATCCTGGTTGCCCAGTTCCATATTTGAAATCAACCCAGAATACTAGTCCTGATGGGAGGCTCATTGGTTGGACACTAACAAAATCTTTAGCTGCTATTTCACTAAAAATTCTACGTACCAACGGTAAAGCCACTCCTGACCATTCCTCTGAGTTTGATGCTGTTCCGGTCCTAGATGATTCAACAACCAATTGCTTGGCTTGATTTTCAAGTAATTGAGCTACGCAATATTTTTCATATTTCGTTTTCTCAAGACCATCCATAAGACCTGTTTTTTTCCATTTTGAAACCAACACTTCAGTTTCGTCACGAAGTTTCTTATCGTAAACCTTAGTTGATTCCAGAATTGTTTGTACACTACTCATTTATTTCTCCTATTTTTTAAGATTTGCTAATTCTCTGAACCTTGTTGCTAATGAATCTTCATCTTTGATAATTTTTGATGGTTTCGTTGATCTCACGGTGTCAGATGCAAAACTTTCTTTCAAGTTTGTTCTTGTTTTAGTTGTGTTGTTTAATGTTTCAGCTAGTGTTGCATAAACAAGTTTAATTTCACGAATACTGTTAGTTCTATCAAAAGTTTCAATCACTTTCATCTTCTGATTTTGAGTCATATTGTGTTTCTTAAATAGTTTATTTGAATACAACAGTTTAGCATTTAACATATTAATTTCATTTAAGTCATTTTTCAATTTATTAATTACGTCATACGCTTCTTTGAGTTCTGTTTTTAGTTCTTCAACTCCCTCTTCTGCGTCTTCTTCTTCAGTCATTTCTTCATCTTCTTCTTCATCTTCTTCTTTCAAAGCTTTAATGATTTCTTCGATGTCGATTTCTTCATCTTCTTCTTCATCTTCAATTGGAATTTCTTCCTCTTGTTCGGTTACTTCTTCATCTTCAACTGGAGGAACTTCTTCTTCCTCTAATTCGTCTTCAAGCTCTTTGATAACGGCTTCTAAATCCAAATCTTCTTCATCTTCAATTTCTTCTTCATCAGGAATTTCTTCCTCTTCAGTTACTTCTTCTTCATCTTCGATTTCATCTTCAACCGGAAGTTCATCTTCAATTTCTTCTTCTTCTTCAGTTACTTCTTCTTCATCTTCTACTGGAATTTCTTCATCTTCGATTTCTTCTTCAGCTGGAATTTCTTCTTCTTCAGCTGGAAGTTCTTCATCTTCGATTTCTTCGTCGTCCTGTTCTTGTTGTAATTTTTTAGACAACATTGATTGAATTTTTGGCTTAAAAGATTCTTCAAGTGCTATTCTGGCTTGTTCAAGAGCTGTTTCCCTTACGAGTTTAGCGTCAAGAATAACCTCATCTAGTAATTGTTTTTTCTTTGGCATTTTTTTCTCCCAAAATTATTTTAGTTTAGGAAATATAGTTACTGTAAACTATAATAGGAATATTAATTATAAACACTGTATAAAGGTGGGACAGTGTATTTATTGATTGAACTATCAATCATAGATATATATTGTAAAAATAGAAAAGGTGTTAGTTATATGACAAGGAATCGATATATTTTTCATATTCTGTCAGTCTTTTTTGTCTTCTAACAGCATATTGTAAGATTTTTCTACGAGTTTTAGATGGTTTTGAATATTCTTGTCTATCTCGTAGCTCATTTAATTTACCGCTATCTTTAACTAATTTCTTAAAACTATATATTGCTGATTCGACTGCTTCTTTTGATGAATCTTTAACAACAACTTTAGTACCGTTTATTTTTGATTTTTTGAAATTGTGATTTTTGTTTTCTGCATTTTTTTTCATAAAACTTATTTTATAATGTGATAGATATTTCTTTTGGCTTTATTTTTGTTTGTCTTATTATGTTTAAGGATATTGTTGCAAGTTTTTCATATATACTATTCCACATTTTTTCATCAGATGAATATTTATATGCGTTTTTAATTACTATGCTTGTTCCCTGGTAAGATACAACATAATCTTTGAAAGAGTATTCCTGTAGTTGATTTTTTATTTCTTCTCTGATTGCTTTTCTTATTTTTTCAGATTCATTCATTTTTGATTCTCCTAGTTGTTTCAATACTATATTCAGATAATGTGGATTTGCAGCAAAAAACGTTAATAATTGTCCAACTTTATTATGGACACCCGTTGGTATATTCAGTTTTTTAAGTAGTGATGTTAATTTATCCATTGTTATCGTAATTTTGAAATTACCTGCTTAACTTGTTTTAGATATGTTTGTTCATCTTTATTTTTATCATATGCTGGTTTGAATGGAATCTTAAACGAATTCATTATATTATCTCCAGTATCTTGATCCATGACATCGACTGGTGTATTTGGATTTCCATCCCAAAATGGAGTCATCATTAGTGATTTATTGTCTTTAATCCAACTTATTGTGCCAGACCGATTATCAAAATCAAACTCCCAACCACCAAACATTTTTTTATTGCTATATTTCTTTCCAATATATAATTGAAAATCTGTAACGTATTCCATTGGGTCTGTATCGTCTTTTGGTGTTGGCATTGCTTCTTTTATGAGTGATTTCAGTTTTGTGGATTTTGATTCATATCTAAACTCTTCATTGTCATATGATTTTGCGCTCATAATGGCTAAAGTTCCTTCTTTTGATTTTGGAACCTTTAATTGTTGGATTGCTTTCTGTTTAGCATTATATAAACTAGTTCCTTCAATTTCATATTTTTTCTTATTCCAAAACGCATAGAATTTAGTCTCATTTATTGATTCATTCTTCGCGGAATAATTTTGGTCTACGTAATCGAAAAACTTCTTTTTTTCTTCATCTGATTTGAAATCGGCTGGAGACTTAACTCCAAATTTTTTCAATGCTTTACGAAAGAATTCTTGGTATGCTGAGTCTTCTTCTTTGATTTGATCATCCATTCGTTCATTGATTTCAAAATATTTAGACAATACTTCACCAATCGAATCATAAGAAGAATCTAATCGATTCTGTAATATAGTCATCTCTTTTGCTGTTTTTTCGAATACCTTATAACTCTCGCGGATCTGTTTTATATGGCGATTTATGGTCATTTTATCGAACCAGCCCGGGGTACTCTCGTTCTCGGATATTGTTAATTCAGATGCAGTAGTTATTAATTCACCGATCTGCTTAGTTACGTCCTTTAGATCATGTTCACGATATATTGATTTACCATAATCATGGAATTTGGATACTGCTTCTAGAAATTCCTTTTTTTGGTCAGTTGATGTTTCTTCTTTTTTATCATCTAACCATGATTCTTTGATTAATTTTTTTAATTTTTTCATTTTTCTTTCCTTCCGTGAATTCTTCCATCGTTCCACCACTTAGATGACATACGGTTCATCTTAGACTTTCCTGATTTTACTATAAAATTATCAATTGATTTCCAATATTCATACCATGTTTTATAGTCTTCTGGATAATATTTTTTAACCCTAGACATCAACTTACTGTTCAAACCGATTGGATATACCACACTAATTCTATTACTTATTAGCGCTAATTCTTTAACATCCGGATCATATGCTTCATATAATTTATGAATTTCTTCTCTTATTATTTGTCGTAATTCTGTTTTTTTCATAATTATTTTCCTAGTTATATTTTAGTAGTAATAATATCCATTATAATGTTTTCTATATTGGAATATATTTGTTGTTTAGAATTTAGATTTTTTGATTCATGTAATTTGCCCATAAATGCTCCATGTGTGCTTGGATTACTTACAAAATCAAAAGCCACTAATTCAAAATCATCTTGTACTTCTACGACATCATCTTCATCTTCTTCATATAATGGTTTAACTGATCCGACTCCTCGAGATGATATTCCAAGTTTAATATTATTATCAAATAATGATTTCAAAATATTACCAGCCGGCGTTCCTTTTGCTCCCGGACGATCACATAATACCTCTATGGTTCCAATTAAATTGTTTCCATTCCAATGCATTTCAACGATATTATGAGATGTATTGCTTAGATTTACTACAGAACTGTCCGGATGATCTAGTTCTCCAAGGGCCCTTCGTTCCTTTATAAATGTACTAGCATATTTTTTTGCTTCTCGCATTAATATATTTTTTGGATATTTACGCTTGTTTTGATTCACGACGTCGCAAGTCTGAAGTATGCCGCTCACAACTAATTTCCCGTTCCTCGCGAATGATTCACGGATTTGTTGTGGTGATACCTCGAATGGTGTATAATCTACTAATATATTTTTCATTTTGATTTCCTATTCATTAGTTCTTTTAATTTTGGTATTTTTGATTCCATATTCTGTTCCTTTGCTATTCTAAATGTACAAGCACGTTTCCCGTTAATTGTTGGCATCCCATGATCGTCAGTGCTGATAGTTTTTACGACGGTTCTCTTATTCTTAAATTTTCCCGTTAGGATTATATCTCCTGGTGATACATCAATTTCAATCATTATTATGAATTTAATTCCCTTAGCATCTTTGAAATTTTTAACATTCGTTCTGATATCTTGTATAATTTTGCTTTAGTTGGTTTCCAAAAATCAACTGGAGTTACACCAACTTCAGTTTTTAGCTTTACGTTCTGTCTTGCTATTTTTTCAATTTCAAATAATTTTTTGTTTATTTCTCTGATTGCGTGATTTACTTTATGTTGATTGGACATGGTATCGTCGTTCTTATATTCTGGATAACTTATCTCATGTAGTTCACCCATCATTTTTTTATAAGTTGATTCTTTGAAATTTCTTCTTTTTTGTGTTTTATCAACATTTTTATAGCCCAGAACTTCACCATTCCCGGCTCCGTCCTCTGTTTCTTTGGTTCTTTTAGCAAATGCGCCGGGTACTTTCGGCGGTCCTTCTCCGCCATCAATGTTACCAGTAACATTCATTTCATCCAAATCTTCTTCTTCAACTTTTATATTATATTTCTTTGATATATCTTCAGTTAATTTCATAATATATTATTTTCCTATACTTTATATGAAACATTAAACCAACAATCTTCATCGCCGGATGCTTTTACTTCTCCAGTAGAACTATTACAAACCACAATACCAAGTGTACAATCTATTCCAAACTTACCACTCAAATCAAAATAAAAATTAGATTCGGCTGCGGTCTTAAACATTGTTAATGGAATTTCTCCATCGGATGGAAATGATCCAGTATTAAATACTTGAATAAACTGAGAAGCGCTGCCACTATTATATCCCCACACTGCCTGTAATTTGCAATCTCCATTATTAACAACAGCACCAGATACATACGCATCAGATCCATATAAATCTGGATTAGTATTTGATATCGATAAACTGGCACTTACAACTGGATCAGCTACGACAAGTGCATAATCATCAACATCAGCAACAGACGCTGATACCACGATGGCCATTCTATCTTCATCTGGATCCGTTATCGACAGTGATGAATTTCTTGCAACGGCCACTCTTCGAGTACTAGAATCAGCCGACCCAGTGCCTATTGACCACGAAGCGAGACTAGCACTTACATTAGCATCAACCACATATACAGCATCATCATTAACGCCGGCTGCTGATCCGGATCCGATAATAGCTCTTATATCTGTATCTCTATTTTTGAGCTCAACAGCGCCAATTTCAACATCACCAACATTAATACTCATACTAACTTCGGTTCCTGTTACTGTTTTTAAGTTCCCGCTAGCATCGAGTTGTAATGCTGTATAATTCGTGCCGTCTGTTCCCAAAGCAACTGCTGCTCCTGTTTTTGTAAATGTACTTGGTACTAATGATCCGGTGTGGTATGTATATCCTGGTTCTGGTTTTGGTGTTGCCATTATTTACCTCCCAATTTTTCTAATTCTTCAATTAGTTTATAAAATTTAACCAATAGTAATACACTACCGTCCTTTATATTTCTTTGTTTCTTTACGTTTTCTAACAATTTTGTTACCTCTTTGACTTTAATACCAATTACTTCAGAATCGACCTGTTTTGATAATTTTTTTATTTTCGATTCAATACTTGTAACTTCCTGTAGTATATACTCTTTTAATTTACTGTTGTTTGATACATTACTCACATATTCCCGTAATAAGTTTTTCTGTTTGATGTTGAGATGACTATATTTTTCATTAAATTTTTCAAGTAGTATTTTATATGCTAATATTCTTATATCTTGATCTTGTTGCTCGAATAATGATTTTTTGATATCGTCCTTAGGCGATTCAACATTGAGTATATGCTCTGTCAATGTATTTTTAAGTTTAATAATTTGAACAGGATCATCTGCTTCTGCGTGCTCGAATACCTTATATATTGAGGCTAGTATTCTATAGTTTGTTATTCGATGCTTGAAAAAGTCGTCTACGTTAAATGATTCTTTAATATCTTTGATTATATTATATTTTTGTCGTTTCAATATGTTTTCATTCATATTCTTACGATATGATATAATACTATCAATGAATTTATCTGCTTTATTCTCACTTAAGAACTTCTCTTTTAATAACGATTCATATAATTTCAACTCTTGCCCAAGAATTGAATTATTACTAAAATATCTCTTGATTATTGGCAAAGCTTTAGAATCTTTATTATTTAGAGTATCAACTGTAAGTTGACGAGTTAGCAGTTCAAACAATATTCCAGTGTTTCGGAATTTGCTATTTTTAATTCTGTTCATTCTCATTCCTCTTTTTTATAAATATGAAAATATTAAAAAAGTATCATTATATATTATCATCTTTGATGTTATTTTCATCTAAAAATTTATCATCTTCCTCTTTTTCAATAGAGTTTTCATATAGTTCTGATATCATCTTCTTTTTTTCTTGGTTAATTGAATTTTTCAATGATAATGGACCATTTCTAAAAGTATGTTTGAGTGGACTTGGGTCTGGTTCCAATGATTTTTTTATATCTTTCTTACCCACTGGATCACGACCATCTGGATGATCTTGAGCTCCATAATGAGTTGGTTCTTCTGGACGTCCTTGTCCTGGTTCGTTTTTAACATCTGGTTTTTCTGGCTCTTCCTCTGCACTCATTGCTGCTAGATCGTGTGGTGTACCAAATGATTCACCACTGATTGCTGGATCATTGCCTTCTGCCTCGATTTGAGCTAATCGGAATTCCCACTTTTTATCTTCAATAAGCTTTTTCTTTTCTTGTTTGATTTCAGATTCGGACATATCAAATAAATCCTTATATATTTTATCTTGGGATGTAATTCCAGTTCCCTGCATCGATGAAACTAATTGGTATTTTTCAGATAGTAGTGATACTTTTTCTTGTTCGTATATGATTGAAGGGTTTGTTAATTCTAACTCAAATTCAACGAGATCAGCGTCTTTATATCCTTGTAAGAATAAGTGGATAATTGCAATTTTAGTTAGTTCAGAAACGACGATACGTTGGATCATTTCGATTGTGCGGGAGAAGCGGATATCTAACACAGAAAGTGTACTATTTTTCAACACTATTCCATTATTAAGTAAATAATTATGATTCTCGTTATCCACTTCCATGTTATAAGTATCTATTCTCTCAGTCAACCATTCAATACGAATAATTTTATGGTCTAATTCTTTAGTTTGGAGACTATCTCCCATATCCAAATCTTGAGCTTCAATTTCAGCTCCACCTTTTAGTATAAAATGGTGATCTGGAGTTGCATCTACATATGTATCATTATCTATATGTACTCTAACTATCTGTGCATCTCTTCTAGTTTTTTCTGCTAATTTGATTTTTGCTGGAATGATTGAGTTTGTTTTGAAATCAAATGAATAACACCATAGATTAGTATTATTGTCTTCTGTAAATTTGTCTGCTATTTCTTTGATTGTTAAAATGTTTCCATCTAACAACGCGATTTCAGTATTTGGTGCTAAACACTTTCCTTCTACTCCTTCTTCATATCCTAAGAAAGCTTTAGGGATTTTGAG
>JACKQG010007193.1_pt1 | contig 11348 bp, 6 predicted proteins | sample 8237621 | NCBI WGS metagenome assembly JACKQG01 (sample SAMN15677084, study PRJNA649215) | marine metagenome | biome: marine; feature: Black Sea; material: saline water; isolation source: suspended particulate matter (SPM) from the Black Sea western gyre | collected 2013-06-09/2013-06-10 | depth... | reverse complement strand
TAGCATAAGACGTAAGCGGTCCTCGTTAAATTCAATCAATGCAGGCTTAATAGTTACGTTTTGCTCATCCATCTCATTGGTTGCATCGACAGAAGGCCCGTTCAATACCCATGCCGCAGCCCTGGCTATTTCAGGCGCATCTTTAATCATTATATTAGTCTGCATATGATCTTCCATATTTTTATTTAGAACCATAAGATACACTATCTTGCCATCCTTGCTTTTACTAGAATTTACCGAAAGGTACGGTATTCTCTTAAACTTAGCCTCATATTCTCGCAACTGTACATCCCTGAAAAAAGCCTTGCCCGACAGTGGACCGGTATCACCTCTTCTTCTAGCTAATACCTTTACAAATTCAGTACCGGGCAGCGGCTTATATATAGTTTGCACATATCTCCAGTCTCTGGTCCCTTTAACCCTGACTGTAGAGGAAGATGTATTTCCTTTGCGCCATGGGCCTGCATCCATGACTTCCAGCATCACCCCTTTTGCATCCTTAAGATTGTCCGTCTTTATATATCCGGTGAGTTTATACAGTTTACCCGGTTTCACCTTAACAACTTTTTTTGAATGGTAATAATTAAATGAATCCGGATTATCAAACTCTAACTCCAGCATACCTTCAGCCTGCCTTGCCTCCACCCCCTTTATCTGCTTAATCTCCCACTGCTCAGGCAAAAGATTTGCTGTGCCTGATATGCCCAATTTATCCCTTAATCTTCCTATTAAATCTTTCTTAAGGTACTGTTCATATTCACTAATATCATACAGCTCGGTCTGAACATCATGTTTAATAAGGTGATCGCCAAAATACTTATTATAAAGCTCATAGACATAGTAATTAGGCCTTTTTATATATTTTATCGGGTATTTATAATTGTGTTTTGTATAGTCTGATGCGGATCTGACCATACCCCAGTAGCTATTTGAAAAGTGCCAGTTGTTAGCCATTAATATTTTATTCTCCGGCTTCATAAAAATCTTCAACATCTCGGCTGTTACCAGACCGTTACCAAGAGTATGTCTGTATACTTTTTTATCATTTTTTTTAGAAAGACCATACGCTGAAATATTAAATTCTGTTATTGCAATAGGGATATCTGTTCTACCGGTTATCTTTTTTATCAGCTCAATGGTATCACTAAATAACGGGTCATCATCTATGACCGGCGACTGCAGAACTACCCTGAAAAGATCTTCTGAATGTAGCACACGAAATAGCTTCGGATCATGCGGCGGGTATGTATGAACCACAACAAAATCTATGATATCCCCGACTTTTTCCAATATCACGGAATCCCACCACCCCCGACCCAGAATGGCGGCAAATTGAATGGAAGGATCAACTTTTTTCATAGCCTCACTGTAAAGAATATATCTTTTTGCATACTCTTCGGGTTTCACCTTATCTATCGCCCTATGATCACCATGGTATACCTCATTTCCAAACTCAAAATACTTGACACCATATGGTTCTTTATGACCATTTTCTGCTCTCTTTGCCGCCCATTTATTCTGACCATTGTCAGGTGCATTCAAATACTCAATAAGGTCTGCAGCATCCTGGTCTGTTCCCGTAAAATAGCTTACTGTTATAATAGCTTCGGCACCGATATCTTCTACGGTCCTCATAAACTCATCCAACCCGTATAGAAAGTGCTGACGTTCGCTACCAATAGCCTTTTTCCAGTCATAGTAGTGCGTACCATCTCCACCGGGAAACCTTAATACGGAAACACCTGCATCCTTTGCAAGCTGAATTATCTCCTTAACCGGCTCTTTTTTTATCGGGTCCCAGGCTCCTGCACCATAATCCATCAAAACATATGAGTGAGGAACGTTCGTACGATATGAAGCTTCATCATAACCAAGAAAATTATTACCAAACACCTTTTTATTGACTACGCCTTCAATTTCATTGTAGTAAACATTAATAATACTATCCTCAGCTTTAACATCGACCGGCAAAGCAAGAAAAGCTGACATGCATATTAGAATCAGAATAATATATCTAACCACTCTTACTCCGGCTTCCCAGACATATACCAGCAAGAGCGCAATACGTAAACATCGAGCCAGCTATGTTGAGTCCATTGCCCATTGTATATATAAATACAACAAAAATAAACGAAGACAGCCCAAGCCATAAATTTCTTAACTCAATATCACTTGATTTAAGTCCCCTTAGTATAAACAGAATAGAAATACATGAGAGAAGAGCGGCCATAAATAGTGTTCCAACTACTCCAAGTTCTGCAAGAGAGTACGGCCAAAACTGATCTAAGGTATCCGTTGTCGCACGATTTGGCGTGAAATTATACTTTTCGTACAAAGGAGAATCAAAAGTCTTTGCAACAGGTCCTCCGAACATGCCTGGACCGGCGCCAACTATTACATGATCCTTCCAAACCGTAAGCGCTCTTTCTTTTGCGTATATCCTGTAATGCACACTGTACGGGTTATACTCACCCTGCTGATTTTTTACAGGCATCTCCGTTACATCTGCATCAGGCTCATGCTGAAAACAGAACATCATAATAATAAAAGGTACGGCTATCAACACATGAAACCACTTTCTTTTCCAGACACCCCAAACACCAGCAAGAAAAACAAATGCAACATAAACAATTCTTGAAACACTGGTAAATACACCTCCAATAAGTGCAATAACTGCCAAAGGGGAAGCCTTCTTTTTATAAGAAAGATATACTGTCAAAATCAACAGACTATACACCCCCATGACATTAGGATGAATAGTCAATCCGGACGCCCTGTAAAGCCCGCATCTCCACATAACGCTGAAGTATGCAGCATTGTGTTTCATGGGAAGTTTACGCCACAAATAATTGTCAACATCAAGCATATCCCTATTTAATATATAAACAGAAAAAAGCGCCCATACTTCCTGCAAAACAGCAACTGCGGCAATGATAACACCAATAACAAACAAGGCCCTTATCACCTTCTTAATGTAAACCTGCTCAGTAAAAAAAGCTGCAAAAAGATAAATAACAATAAAGTTCTTTACGTGGTCAAAAAGACCTATCACAGTATTGAATAAAGGATTTCCGTTTACAAACCCGGAAACCATACCGCTTATAATCAGAAGAACAAAAGGAATAGTGATAATCCAGTGAACTTGATCAAGACTGCTTCGATTTTTTAAAAGCTGCGTTGCCGCCAGAGGCAGTAATAGTAAAATAATCACTTCATCGAGGTAACGGATTATTTTGGACCATCCAGCGGGTAAACCCATCTCAATAAGATTAAAAAAAGGGACAAAAATCAAGAATCCCAGAAGCACTGATCTCATATATGAAGTATAACTTTCTGTTTTTTCCATAGTACTGTCCATCATAAAGTTTCAGCTAAGAAACGTCTTCTCTTTTATTCGACATCATCATGTTATTAAAATTAGTTACATGAAAACAGGCAATTAATAATCAATAAATTATTTTTTTACAGAAACAATGTTGGAGTACAGATCAATTAATTTTTCATAGTGAACAGCTTCACTCATAGATTCCTTATAAAATTCATAAGCTTTATCACCCATCTCTTTTGCAATATCCGGATTATTAACCAAAAAAGTTATTTCTGAGCTTAGCTCCTCAACATCCCCCCGCTGAAACAGCAAGCCTGTCTCTGTATCCTTGATCAACTCCGGGATAGGCCCGAGATCAGTACCGATAACCGTCTTATGACAAGCAAATGCCTCCAGTATTGCAAGCCCGAAAGTTTCATAACACTCTGAAGGAAACACAATAAATAATGACCGATTGATAAGGTTAACCACCTCATCATGAGTGACATGGCCCAAAAACTGAATCCTGTCTTCAGCTCCCCGCGACTTGACATAAGATATAAATTGTTCCTTTAAAGGTCCGCCCCCTGCAATTTTAAGCGTAGACACGCCGCTCTTGATAGCAGCATTAATTAAAGTCTCCACACCTTTCTCACTCGACAACCTGCCTACATAAAGATAGTAGTCTTCAGGCTCTACCTGCGCTGGCTGAACTCCTAAATCCGTATAATTAGAAATATGAGAAATTTTTTCTCCAGGAAATCCATATTCAATTAGTTTATCCTTGAGAAAGACACTCGGTGCAATAAACGAATCAATAAGACTGTTGACCCTTGAGAGCCTGTGGACGGTTGTCTCTATCGCGGCCATGGTGCTTGCAGCAAAAGAATTCTTCTTGCATCGTTCAAGAGGTGGCCAGTAATACCTGTTTTTCTTACATTTTTCACAAATTCTGCCGTTACTCATAAAAGAGGTATTAGGACATATAAGAGTGTAATCATGGAGAGTCCAGACTATGGGTACCTTTTGACTATTAAGCGTATGAAAGACCGAAGGAGTAATGTGATGGTGAATATTCTGCAAGTGAGCAAGATCAGGTTTTTCCTGTTTTATCAGTTCTTCAAGGCGCCTTTTTGCTTCAAAGGAATAAATCGTTCTACTTATCACCTTCATACCCGAATAAAGCGTAATATGTTTCACTTCTTCATCATAATTGATATAACTGACAAAATATTTTGAGTCAGGTGTATCAAAATTCCGAGGATGATGCATGGAAAATACAATTACCTTATGACCATGCTTTTCCAGTAAATTTTTAAGCGCAAACGTATAAATACAGTCCCCGCCCCTGTCATAGTAAAAATTATTAAGCAGGAGTATTTTCACTTATTGACCTTCGCACTCTTTGCAATTACGGCTTCGTATATTTCCATGAGCATCTCACAGTGTCTATCAGGAGAAAGATTTTCTTTCACAATCTCCCTGGCCTTCCTGCCCATCTCTTGTGCCTTCTCCGGATGATTGACAAGAAACCTGATTTTCAGTGCAAGATTTTCAACATCCCCGGGTTTATAAAGAAGTCCGGTATCCCAGTTCTTCACAATTTCAGGGATACCGCCTATTCGTGAAGCAACCACTGTCTTACCGCAGGCAAATGCCTCAAGCAGAGCATAGGGAAAATTTTCATACCACTCAGACGGCAGCACAACAAAACTGCAGTTTCCAATCAGACTTATTACTTCTTCATGGCTGATATGCCCCAGGAACTCCACCCACTCCCGCCCATTTCTAGAATCAACATAATCCTCCATTTCCTGCTTTAGCTCACCATCTCCAAGAATCTTTAAACGACCGGATTCTGACAAAATGGCTGCATCTATCAAAGTCCTGATCCCCTTTTCCTCAGCTAATCGTCCGACATATAGATAATAATTAGAGTTGCCAGCAGATTCAGCAATAACACCTACACTGGTAAAATTGTTTAAGCATTTAATTCTATCGGCATCAAAACCATACTCAATAAGTTTCTGTCTCAAAAATTCACTGGGAGTCAAAAACATATCTACTAAATCATTTACACCAAGCAATCTATGCGATATCGTTTCCATAGCGGCCATAGCACTGGCAGCAACAGAATTTTTCTTGCATCTAGAGAGGAAAGGCCAATAATACTTTCTTTTCTTGCACTTTTCACAAATCTTACCGTTACTGATGAACGACGTATTCGGACAAATCAAGGTGTAGTCATGCAAAGTCCATACAATAGGTATCCCGTGTTTTTTCAATGCATAAAAAATAGACGGGGTAATATGGTGATGTATATTCTGCAGGTGTGCCACATCGGGCTTTTCTGCTAAAATAAGCTCCTCAATTTTTTGCCTCGATTCAGAGGAGTACACTGCTCTGTTGAGCACCTTCAGCCCTGATGAAATATTTTTCCGGGCAACCTCTTCCACATAATTTATATAACTCACAAAGTATTCTGAGTATTCAGAATCAAAGTTTTTTGGATGATGCATTGCAAATTGCACGACCTCATGCCCCCTGCTCTCAAGAGCATCCTTAAGCGCAAACATATACGTGCAGTCGCCACCGCGATTGTAATAGAAATTATTAACCAGTAAAATTTTCATATTTCATATTTACTCGACAATTCATCAAAACAACTTAAACTGATAAATCTCATTTACTATATTTAGGTTTGATATTTATTTTAACAGTTACAGGTCTGTTTTTTGTTGTTTTTTAACTAATTGCACTGCTGATACTAATAATGCAAAGATAAACCATATAAATTGCTGAAAATTTGAATACCTCTGCCAGGGTATCTTAATTTCATCTATCAAGAAAACCACAGTAGCGCCGAACAGCATAATCAAAGCATGAGAAACAATCGGAGACTTGCTCTCTTTCAGTGCTTTATATCCACTGACAATTAATTGTATAAAAAATGACATTGCAGCTATGAAACCTACTATTCCAACATTAAACAAATAATATAAGTACATACTGTGCGGGTCCATGAATATGCGTAACTTTCCAATAGAATATGGCCCATGGCCAATAAAAGGTTTGTTCATTATGCCAGGAATAATCTGAGACCACACGCGACTCCTCGTGTCCGGAACACCACCCTCAATTTTTGTTCCTGCAAAGCGATCATAAAGCACACCGAAAAGCGGCAGATAATCCTTCAGCAACAATAATAACGCAAAGAAAAAGACACCTAAAAAAGCAAATATCACTAGATTTTTACCGGCATTTACATGCTTATGTGCTATAAACATGACGATAAAAATACCTGCAAACATGGATACAACGCCACCTCTTGTACCGGTTGAAATAAGGGCGAAAAGAGTCAATACAAAACACAATATATAAAGTACGCGTTTCAGGGAATGTTTTAGAAGCTGAATACGAAAATACTGAATAAGTCCATTGATAGCAAAAAATTCAGCAGCCATCTCGTAATCAAAACCAAATGTTCCTGACACCCTGATGTGCGCCCTACCCTCATACTTCTCTGCAAGATTCACAGCCTTCGACGCAAAAATATGCAGAACCGAAGAATGCTCCGTAAAAAAAATCTGCACCAGGACAACAAGCACTTCCAAAAAACAGATAATAGTGATCAAATCAAGCATTTTCATCAATGTTTCTTCATCCTTGCATGTATTTATTACCATATAAAAAAACAACACACACGATATCAGCACCATCATGTTCCTGATCCCATTAGAAAGTGCCGCTGCAGGAAGGTTAATAAAAGAAAGCATGTAAGCAATAACTAACATCATAACCGGCAGAATAAATGGCCTTTCCGGCAATATGGGCTTGCGCTCAAATATCATATTTGATGCATATGCAAAAAAAACTACAAAAATAAGCATTGTAGTTGTTGAGTCCATATCCTTTCCTCCTATATTTGGAAAAACGGGAAAAGGTATAGACAGCACTATCAATATCAGCAATTTTTCCAGCGGAGAGCTAAGGGCTACTTTAAAAAAAATCAGAATAACCACCACTGCAATAAACAACTTAAAAAACATCAGCGTATCTGATCTTACAAAAAGCTTGCTGATAACATATGATGCAATCAAAACTATTAACAACTGCAATATACTCTTGGCATTCATATTAAATATATCCTTTGTTATTTCTAACGCAGTGCGAGAATATTACTACGATAGCGAAAATCATTACAAAGTAAGTTATTATATCCATCTAAAAACGATCGAAACACGAAAACAGCTCCATTCACTACTTCTTATTTGCAAAATTGCGTTTGATAAAATATATGTCATCCATTGATAAATACCTTAATAGAATAAGCACTATAAAATAAAGACTCGTTGCGACTGTTATAACTATATATACATTTAAGTGACTGAGAATAACAGCAGTGAATACCATTCCCGAAGCAGCGATCAATGGTTTAATGATGTATGACAGTGCATATCTACGGCTAAACAGATCAAATGTCCATACAAGATAAATCATAAGCACTATATCACTTACCACTGTTGCAACCGCTGCACCTGCAGCATCATATAGCGGTATCAATAATAAATTGAAAACTATATTAACCACCATGCCGATAGATGTTCCCTTCATATATACAGACTGCCTATCGCATGCCAATGCACTCTGTACAAATACCGTCCTCATCATAAACGCGGCTACCGATACTATTAATATCTGAAACACCAACACACTCTCTATATATTTATCCCCAAAAATCATAGGTATCCAGGGCTTAGCCAGCAGATATCCGACTACAATCATTAAAAATGAAATAACAGTTATATATTTATATGCTCTTGTTATCAGAATTTCCAGATTTTCTCTTGAAGAGTGATAATACCTTGATAACAGAGGAAATATCGATAACGACAGCACATTTGATAAATCCGTAAGCGCAGCAGTTACCCTGTATGCTACATTGAAAATACCTAGAAAATAATCCGTACTCATCAGGCCAAGCAATATGACATTAAAAGACTGAAATATACGCATCATAACACCAGACAGTCCCATAGGCAGCGCTTCAACTGCCAGTGACTTCCAACTCCTGATATCAATTTCTACTTTGATCTTTTGCTCTTTCAGATAAACAACCAGAAGATATACTACCGCACATGCTGAACCGACAAACCAGGCGGCAGGTACAAGCATAATGTCATCAGAGCTTTTAACCAGAAATGCTAATAATCCCACATATACAATTTTATCCAGCAGCCTGGAAATGCCGATATGAGACATTTTTTCAATACCCTGAAATATCCACTCAACAAGAAAAATTTGCGGGATAGCAGCAATAATAAAAAAAATGATAAGTTTTTTTGTTATTAGGTCTTTAGGAAGAACCCAAACAACAAGAGCAAGTATCACAAAAGTCAGCACTGCATATACCAGCCTGATGAGAATTATGTTAACCAGATAATAACCTGCATGACTCCTGTCTCTAGCTACATTTCTTGTACCAATTTTCTGTATTCCAAAGTCTGTCATTATCTGTGGAATAAATGTTCCGAGCATCTGAGCAAATGCAAGTTTCCCAAGCATCTCCACAGATAAAACCCTGACTAGATAAACAGTAATTGCCAAAGTTATAAATTTCAGAAGTCCCTGAGATGACCCCAGGTAAAGAATATTGCTGAACAGTGTCTTAGTTGTGTTACTTTTCGGCATCAAATTTGTTCAAAGCCAAGTTTCGGCACTTCTCTCCTGTTTAAATTGCAATATATGTAAATGGATAGAAAAATATCCTGTTCGTATGTTTTTATAGAATTATTACTCAGTAAGTTTAAAAACCCGTTTCTTGTTCTTTTTTAGTGTGAGAGCATACAATCGAGCAATACATTGATTATTCGCTTATGTGCAATATATAAAGCAAGAATCGGCAACTGTTTTCCCAAATGGTCTACCAGGTTCTAAGTAAACCGATAAATAAATTCGGGCAGTTCATACCTGCGATTTGTTATTATGGCACCTACAAAATTTACTTTCTTACGAGTATACGGCATTAATAAACTCTTCATTGTCTGTCGTCGAACCTGCCCTTCATTTATTACCAGAATGACCCCATCTACATATGGAGCAATAATAGATGCATCCAGAGAATCTTTAATGCCCTCACAAGTTATAAGAGTCAAATCATACGATTGTGCTGCAGTATTAATCAGGTCATTCATGACATCACCCTTGATAATATTATTACTCATACCAGCCGTATTCCCTGGAGGTAAAACATAGAGCTTTTCCTTAGGATTCTGAACAATGGAATCAAGTTTTTCCTGTTCAGACAATACTTCTACAAGACCAACATCTGAAGATATATTGAAAAATTTCGATACCGCTGACTCTCGAAAGTTTGCATCTACCAGAACTACTTTCTGGTTCATCTTCTGAGACAGACACATCCCAAGATTAGCGACTATAAACTCTGTCGTATCAGACCTTTCAACATCAGTTAAAAGTACTGTCTTTAAATTTTGCTCTTTAGCCATCTGATATACCCGGTCCGTCAAATCATGAAAGGCCCGGGTATAATTAGAATCCACTGAATCAGGACTGCAAGCAAGTACACTATCCTTTTTCTTTTTTCTGGGAATAGAGCCGAGAAAAGCCATTCCAAAGAACTGCTCAAGATCTTTTGGCATCTTGACTGTCTGATCCATATACTCAAATCCGAATGAAAAAAGGACCCCCAACACCATACTGACAAAAAAAGCACCACCTAACAAAACTCCCTTCTGCTGTACATTTATAGGATCAGATGATGCAACTGCCTGCTCGACAATCTTAACTGAAGCTGGCCCAATTGCATCTATCCCGCTTAGAAGTCGGCCATCAAGCGTTTCCTCAAATTCTCTGATATAACTCTCTAACTGCACTACGGTAGAATGCTTTTCACCATACTTAAGCTTCAGCTCGGCTATCTGCTGCTCCATATCAAATATAATATATGATCGACTGACAGAGTTTGCAATCACTGTAGCAAATACCGGATCATAATCCTTCACCATAATTGTAAGTATGTCGGAATCAGGAATAAGAGATACGTTAATATTGCTGCGAAGTCGATTAAGTGCCAGTTCACGCTTGATACTCATACGCTGTTCAGGTGTTATGCCCTCAAGTCTGATCTTCAATTTCTCTATCTGGCCTTTCATAAAATACTTACGTACATTTGTTGCATATTTAGCTTCATAATCAAGCGGCAACTGATAGAGTTTAAGTGCATCAACTACGCGCTCCAAAACAGGCGTTGATTTAACTTTAAGCGTATGGTTCGTTGTAATACTGATGTTTGTACCAATGCCCTGATAATAATCAGCTTCTGTATCCATTTTAGCACTTATCAGCATTGAAACCACTGCAGCATACTTAGGAGTATCCATCTGTAAATTTATATATGTTATTGTCATGACAACCAGCAATATCGCCACGAAAAGCAACTTATGCCTAAACATGATTTTCAGATAATCACGTAATGTTGCATCATTTATTGAACTTCCCGAATCCATGCATCCTCCTTAATTATATCTAAAACAGCCCGGGTTCAACGATAAGTGTATCGCCGGGAAGCAGTTTAATATTAGCAGTAGTATCACCCTTGATAATACTTTCTACATCTATGGTAATAATAGAAGATTCAAGTTCATCCTTGCTTCTCAGAACCTTAACCCGGTTAGATGATCCCCACTTATTTAAGCCCCCTGCGGTAGACAACGCATTTAACACTGTCATATTCTTTCTTAAAACAAATTCTCCAGGCCGGTTTACCTCACCAAATACAGAAAAGAGATCATTATGGTCAACACGTATAATATCATCAGGCTCGACCAGCATATCTCCATCCTGCTTACTTGCATCGTTTTTATCCAAATCGATCTCAAACTCAACATAATTTTCAGCTCCATCTAAAACTCTCCGCAAGAATACCTTGCCGTAGAGTCCATCAGGACCAATACCGCCCGCCATAGCTATCGCCTGCTCTACAGTCATCTTTTTCTGCAGAATTTGCTGACCTGGTCTT
>JACKQG010007192.1_pt1 | contig 11356 bp, 9 predicted proteins | sample 8237621 | NCBI WGS metagenome assembly JACKQG01 (sample SAMN15677084, study PRJNA649215) | marine metagenome | biome: marine; feature: Black Sea; material: saline water; isolation source: suspended particulate matter (SPM) from the Black Sea western gyre | collected 2013-06-09/2013-06-10 | depth... | reverse complement strand
ACAAACAAGCTATTGATATAATAACGACCGAAAGGTGCAGCGGCGAAAGCATTAGTGTAATTATCCCAGCGGAAAGATTCTGGAAACCACTGCGGCGGATAAACCAGGATTTCTCCCAAACTCTTCCCGGATGTTAGCACCATCCATATGAAAGGTAACACAGTGCCAAAAGCCAGCAAATATATTACCAGGTGAAAAATGACCTTCCTTATAATAATGATCAGTTTCTGCCAGTTAATTATCATAATACACCATAAACCCTTTTTCTGGCAAAACGCACCTGAAGTAAAGATAAAGTAATCAATAAAGCAAAAAGTACGTAGGCTACTGCTGAAGCATAACCCATGTCAAAATATTTGAAGGCATTTTCATACAGGTAAAATACCAGCACTTTGGTTGATCCCAGCGGTCCTCCTGAAGTCAGGACGTAAACGATATCGAAAACCTGGAAAGAACCGATCATGGACATAATCAGTATGAAAAATGTCGTAGGAGCCAGGAGCGGTATGGATATTTTCCAGAACCGGGTCCAGCGGTTGGCACCATCGATCTTGGCTGCTTCATAATAGGTTTCAGGTATTCCCTGCAGACCTGCAGAAAAGAGGACCATATTTATGCCGAATGTTTTCCAGACTCCCATGATAATAATGGCAATCATGGCGGTGTTGGTATCATTGAGCCAGTTTATCGAGTCGATTCCGAAAAAACTGAGCCCATAATTAAGTAATCCGAAATTCGGATCGTACATCCAGCGCCAGATTACTGCCGCCGCCACCGGTGAAATGATTACCGGCGTGAAAAAGGCTGTCCGCAGCAGTTTTTTACCAAAGAGTATTTTATTCAGGGCAACGGCGATCGCCAGTGAAATGATCATATTCAGGGGTACGGTGCAGATTGTATAGATTAAGGTGTTTTTCATCACAAGCCAGAATTCGGGATCACTGAACATCCTGATATAATTATCCAGTCCGACATAGGTCTTATCGGTAGAGAACATATTCCATTTTTGAAAGCTGAGGAAAAATGAGAAAAATACCGGAAAGACAATGAAAATTGAAAATATGATCAAGGTTGGGGACAGGAATAGCAGGGCACTGTACCAGGTATCGGCATCGGCGGTTTTTTTCGCGCCGGGCAGTAGTTTCCGCAATGAATTGAACTTTGACATCAGTCTTTCACTCTACTCAGCCTATCTTTCAACCGATTTAAGTAATTCATTCGATTTGGCTGCCGATGCATCCAGGGCAACCCTGGGATCTACACCACCAACGGTAGCTTTCTCTAGCGCCTCTGCCAGGTGAGTGGTGATGCGCATAGCATGGTAATCGATCGGGCGCTGGGCATAGGACGTTGCCATCTGGTCCACGAAAGCTTTGAAGTTTGGGTTCTCTTTCAGGTAGGCTTTGAATGCCGGCACTTCATTGGCGGATTTCCGCACCAGCAGGTAACCTGATTCCATAGCCCAGAAAGCCTGATTCTCAGGCTGAATTATCCATTTCAGGAAGGTCCAGGCCGCATCGGGATTGGCACTCTGCTTAAAAATCGTCAGGTACTCTCCGCCGACAATCGTTGCTTCCCTGACCGGACCGGCCGGCAAAGGAGCAAAACCCCAGTCAACATCTTTCAGGAGAACCTTGAAACGTGGCAGGTTCCAGGGACCGTCAAAAGCCATCGCCAGTCGTCGGGAAGCAAATGCCACATCATAATCGGTGGAAAATGTCACCAGATTCAGGTCACGGTAAAGTTCACTCCAGAGGGTCAGGGCTTCGACGGCGGGATCTTCATTATAAAGTACCCGGGTCTGGTCGTCGTTGATCAGGTTGCCGCCGGCCTGCCAGAGAAAGGGATACCACTGCCAGACCATCCAGCCTCCCAGGGGTCCGGACGCTGGAAAAACAGGGATAAATAAGCCAGTCTGGTCGATTTTGCCATCGCCATCCTTGTCAACGGTCAACCTGTGGGCGAAATCAGCCAGCTCGGCCCAGGTTCTTGGTGGCTGATTCGGATCCAGACCAGCCTCCCGAAAAAGATCACGATTATAGAGCAGGGCAATATTGGTGGCTTCCAAAGGTAGACTATATAGTGTGTCGCGCCAGGAGGCATACTGAATAAGCGGTGTGTAAATATCATCAAAGTCCGCCTGGGTCAGACCATTCTGGCCTTTGGTAAAGCGGCTCATTTTGAAAATTGCATTAGATTCTACAAGGTCCTCGAGAAAATCGGAATGAATCCAGGAAATATCCGGAGCAGTATTGCTCTGAACGGCAGTAACCAGTTTTTGCATCAGAGCATCACCACTAGGTACGTACTGTGCTTTTATTTTTAGGCCGGGATTCTCCTGCTCGAATTTGGCTATCAACGCATTCAGTGCTGGTACCGTTGACGAAACAAAACTGTGCCAGAACCTTAAGGTAACCGTTTGTTCAGTACCGGTCTTTGTTTTGCCGCAGGCCACCAGAGTAACAGTAACAATCAACAGTACTAGCTGACTAATCAGTAATTTAATCTTGATCACATTAAAACCCATTGATTCAGTCTTTTATTTTTCTTATTGCAAAGGTAGCATAGCCCCAGGCACTGCTGCTGAAATTTCCTTCTGTCCACTGACTGGTAGACATCCATAAAAAGTACAGCTTACCTTTTTTCAAGCTGAAAGGAATATATTCTACAGCGACAATCAAATTTGTTGTGTCTCCGACACCAATCGTCACCGGAGGATAAATCGTTTCCGAGTCATCCCGGGTTATAATATGGTACAGCCGATTGGTATATTCACCGTTGGTTCCTGTTCGCAGAACCAACTGCCGGAAACCACGGTCGCTCGGTTCCCATGAAACATGGATTTTTTCTTCGAGGAGTGTCCGTTCCCTTTCGACAGTAAAGCTGGATATGAGATTTCTCTGACCGCCTTTAAGACCACTGAGTCCCAGCTTAATTTTTATAGTGGAATCAATAAAACTATGATTTGTGATTAAATTGGTATCTAAACGCGAGTCAAAAATGTCCTTGTCGGCAATCCAGAATGTATAAGTAGAATTATTTTCCAGAGTATCGGACGGTGTCCCGGCAAAACTGAGTATCGTAGTAGAATCTGTATTGACTCCCACAGTAGCATAGGAACTAATGACATTATCATCCATAGTAGTAAGCCAGATCAATGTTGAATCAAGTGCTGCCACGGTGCCAAGATTTACTCCCACAGCCGCTATGCGACCTCCCAGCCACTGAATATCCGGATTATAAGCTCTGGTTATCTGCTCCCAGATTAATGGACGCACGGCACTATATGGAGCGAGTGTTTGGTCCTCGCCCCCGTCACAACCAAGCAGGAAAATGACTAATACAATAGAAATAAAATTGAAACGCTTAATGAGATTATTTAATAACAGCATTAAATTATTCTCCATTTATACGCAATCGATTGCGCCAATTAGTAAAATTTTTTTAATACCTGCAAAATACATTTATTAACACGAGTTAAAACTGAGAGTATCCATCGATTATGCCTCCCCAGCCGGTAATTTCAATACAGAATCCCGGATGATTAATTCAGGCTTCAATACGATTCTTTTTTTATGGTTCGAACTTGAATTATTAATATCTTCAAATAATAATTTTACCGCTGCCTCTCCCATCATGTTCTCTGGCTGCCTGATCACAGTCAGCGGTGCCTGCAGATATTTAGCAAAATCGATATCGTCAAAAGCAATAATGGAAATATCATCAGGAATGGAGAGATTTTCTTCGTGAATTGTTTTATAGGCACCCAGTGTTATCAGATCGCTGGTGGTAAAAATCGCCGTAGGTGGCTGGTCCATATTCAATAAAAGCTTGGTCTCAATATAACCGTTTTCCTCCCGGAAATCATTGCCAACAATAAGACTTTCTTCAATTGGAATATTATATTTTTTAAGGGCATAACGGTAGCCTTCGACTCGGACTGAGTTGGTATAAGTGTTCACTAGTCCCTGGATAATTGCAATTCGTCGATGACCGTTCTGAATCAGATGCTCAGTGGCCAGGAAAGCACCATCAAAATTGTCCACCACTACAGAGTTGGTATTCACTTCCTCGAAACAGCGGTCCAGTAAAACGAAGGGTATATTATCACGCTGCAAATCGATTATATGCTCATATTCAATCCCAACTGCCATGATTATAAATCCATCAACATTTTTCCGCCGCAATAGCTCCAGCTGTTCCTTTTCATTATTAATATCCTCATCAGTATTACAAACAATCAAACTATAACCATTATTGAAGACATTTTTCTGAATATTTCTTGTAACATGTGCGAAAAACGGGTTGGAAATATCGGGAACAATTAAACCAATGGTTTGGGTCTTTTTCAGGCGCAGACTGCGGGCTACCTGGTTGGGGCGATAATTCAACTGACGGGCAGTTTCCAGAACCAACGATTTTGCACGATCAGAGATACGGTATTTTTGGGACTTATTATTTAGTATACGAGAAACAGTGGTCACACTCAGTCCAGTTTGATCAGCGATTATCTGTAGAGTTACCGGCATTTAGACTGATTTTTCTGAAAACCTGTTTTTATTTCCATCCATTTTTTCTACTTTTGACCCCGCAAAGCACAAACGATTGTGCAAAAGTGTAACACATACAGAAAATATTGTCAAGGATTATTTGAGATAATTAAATATTTTCAAAATTAAAGACGAATTATCGCAATCAAGGTAGTATTTTAACACCATAGGAATCTTATCATTTTACTATCATTCAGAATTTTTTTGGGAGAAATGAATGGCCTCGATCAAACTGCATAACATAACAAAGATTTACGACAATAATATCAAAGCAGTAGATACAATGAATCTTGATATCAGTGACAATGAATTCGTTGTACTTGTTGGACCATCCGGCTGCGGTAAATCGACGGTATTAAGAATGATTGCCGGCCTGGAAGCGATTACTGAAGGTGAAATTTTTATTGATGATAAACTAATAAATGATGTTCCTGCAAAAAACAGAAATATTGCGATGGTATTTCAAAATTATGCTCTTTACCCCCACATGACGGTTAGAGAGAATATGTCTTTCGGATTAAAATTACAGAAACTAACCAAAACAGAAATTGAGAACAGGATTAAATATGCAGTTGACATTCTGCATATTAGTGAGTTACTTGATCGCCGCCCTCAGGAACTTTCCGGAGGACAACGACAACGCGTAGCCGTAGGTCGGGCAATTGTTCGAAAACCAAAATTATTCTTGTTTGATGAACCCCTTTCTAACCTGGATGCCAAATTACGGGTTCAAATGCGAGTAGAAATCAATAAATTATATAAGCGGCTGAATACAACCATGCTATATGTAACTCATGACCAAATTGAGGCAATGACTCTGGGTAGTAAAATAGTTGTAATGAAAGATGGTCTGATTCAGCAAATTGGGGCACCGCTTGATTTGTACAATAATCCCGCAAATCAGTTTGTAGCCAGTTTTATCGGCAATCCTTCGATGAATTTCTTCAGAGGAATATTGACTAATAGTGATGGAATGCGGTTTGAATCGACGTTGATGAATTTCCAACTACCAGATTCAATAAAAACTGATTTGTCTAGCTATACCAACTCAGAAGTTATAATTGGAATTCGACCGGAGGATATTCAACCTGTTAGTGGGTCATCAAATAATCAGTATATTACCAATGAGTTACCGATCACAATTGATGTTGTTGAACCAGTGGGTAATGAAATATTCGTCTATTTCTATGATAAAGAATGCATATACAATCTGCGTGTACCTGCAAACACAATCATTAAAGCAAATGATAAAATCAACATCGGTATAGATGCAGCAAAAATCTATTTTTTCGATACTGAAAATCAGCTGCGAATACAGTCTTGAGATCTTGAATTAACTATTTTCCCGCTAGTATTTAAATCAAAAATAATAATTGTAACACGGTATTTATTCAATCCAACCACCGGCCGTTAAACAAGTTATTTTTTTGATTCAAATTCCAGGAGACCACCCTTGATTATATCGTTATGTGAGATCCAGCTTGCATTATGCTTATTACCATTTAGTTTTATATTTACAGTATTAACCGAACTGGTGGCTTCCTTTTTTACAGTGAATATTTTTCCCGGGTAGTAGTTTTCATCAAGCTGAATAACTGCCCGGTTAAATAATGATTCGCCCAGGCGATATTCCCCGCTGCCGGGACAGTCAGGGTAAAAACCCAGAGCAGAGAAGACAAACCAGCCTGAAATTGTTCCACAATCATCGTTACCCGGCAAACCAGCCGGTCCGGTGGTAAATTCCTTCTCCATGATCTCACGCACCAATCGGCGCGTATGATATTCTGATCCCGGCAGGTAAGTAAACAGGTATGGATAAGCCATATCTGGTTCATTGTTTATTGTAAAATGCTCTTCATCGAAACATTGCATCAACTTTTCTTCAAACTGATCTGATCCGCCAAATAGATCAATCAGACCTGGCACATCATGAGGAACAAACCAGGTATAATTCCAGGCATTGCCTTCCACATATCCCGGTCCACCGGATCCTTCCCAGTCACCGGATCCCTCGGTTGCCAGTGGGTCGAATGGTTCAAACCAGTCCCCACTTATTGAACGTGGTCGGATAAAATTCATTCCGGGATCAAACAGGTTTCGATAATTAGCTGCGTATTTATCCAGTTGTTTAGCTTCTGGTTTTCCCAGCCTTTCCCCCATCCGCGCCAGATGCCAATCCGCCAAGTTATATTCAAGATTTGTCGACACTGGCCCCCAGACCCACCAATCTTTAGACCAGTCCTGCTCCGCCGGAATATAACCATAGTGCAAATACTCACCATACCCCGGTCGAGCGGCATTGCCTGCCGGTGTACCGGCATTCTCGATCGGTTTCATCAGTGCCTGCCAAGCTAGTTTAGTGTCAAATCCACCCAGACCTTTCAAATAGGAATCGGCAATCACAATCGCCGCCGGATAACCCACCATCATGTAAGTTTCATTTGACAGCAATTCCCATTTCGGAAGCCAGCCTGATTCACTGTAAAAATCCAACATCGTATTTACCATCGCGGTCTGAATTTCCGGATAGATCAGGATCATGAATGGATGCAGGGTGCGATATGTATCCCAGAGGGAAAATACTGTGTAGCGATCCATGCCACTTACTTTGCCGGTGCCATTGTTACCGGCCAGTGGATATTCACCATTCACATCATTTAGTATCCCCGGGTGAATCAGCATATGGTAAATAGCGCTGTAGAAGCGAATAAAATCAGCTTCCCTGCCCCCTTCGACAAGAATCCTGGAAAGCGCTTTTTCCCATTTTACACGGGCTTGCTGATGAATCTGGTCGAATTCCCAATTCGGGATTTCCATCTGAAGATTTAAGCGAGCATTCTCAACGCTGACGTACGATAGTCCAACTTTCACCAGTAATGTATCACCCGCTTCCATAAAATAGCGGTATGTTACACCAACTGAAAGTTCACTTGTGGCAGTGTCCTGTTTTACCGTTGTGCCTTCCAGCCAGATCTTACGATCTAGTGGTTTGTGATCAACCAGAGCATAAAAAAATACTTTTTTGCGATTTTCCTCACCACAGAATCCGCCTGAAACGGCATAACCGGAAACAGCAGACTCTGCCAGCAGGTTCACACTCCCCCCCATCACCCCGTTAAGGTTGCGCCCGGCGTCGATCAGAATATGGCGGTAGCCATCTGATTGAGCAATGAAGCGAGTAATTCCGCAGCGCTCAGAAGCGGTTACCTCAGCAGACATATCCGGCCGAATAAGATCGGTTCTGTAAAAACCCGGGCTGGCCGTTTCATTGCGGTAAGTGGTCTTATAGTCATCCGGATCAAAAACTGCCAATTCTCCTACTGCACTAAGAACAACGCAGCCAAGTTCAGCGCAGCCAGTGCCGGAAAGATGGTTGTGCCCAAATCCGAAAAAATATTCCTGACCATAATCATAGCCGGTGGGCACTTCAAAACTGTTATGGGGGCTGACCGAAACCATACCCCATGGATTAACGGCGCCAGGGAAGGTATTACCACCTCCGGTGGTACCGATAAATGGATCGACATAATCAACCAGCTTAGTATCTTTTGCCGACAAAGGAGTTAGTATAATTAAAATGGTATAAAATATTAAGCTACTGTTGGAGCCCTTTAATAGCATGTGCGTTATATCCTTTTCTTTATTATTTCAATCGATAATCAAATCAGATTACTAAAATAATTTGTGAATCCCGAACAGGCGAGAATTTCGCTGCCATATTTTTCTAATCCAAGCTTGGATTAAGTATTGGCATTCTTTCAAATTAATTTCAATCACTGGTTTGTTTAATTTCAATCATGCAATTAGATATAAGAATGGTGATTAAAAACATCCTGGGAGCAACATTGATTCTGATTTTAGCCAATTGTTCAAACACTAAACAGAATGATGATATATCGCTTAGATTTACCAATCCTATTATTGCCGATGGAGCAGATCCATGGGTAGTTAGACATTCCGGACTATATTATTACTGCTACTCGAAGAATGATAGCATTTTCGTCGCCAGCTCCTCAGCACTGCATCGGATTGGCGAAGTGATAGGAGTAGCCGTGTGGGCACCGCCAGCCAATACCGATTATTCCTATGAGCTGTGGGCACCAGAATTGTTTTATCTTCAAGGGAAATGGTATATCTATGTTGCAGCAGATGATGGTGACAATTTCAATCATCGGATGTATGTCCTGGAAGGTGTCTCGGGCAATCCGCTGGACCAGTTCACCTTAAAAGGAAAGATTTCAGCCGCCACCGACCGTTGGGCAATTGACGGCACGGTTCTGGAAACAGCTAACGGAGATCTTTATTTTGTCTGGTCCGGCTGGGAAGGAACGGTGAATATTGCGCAGCACCTTTATATAGCGCCAATGAGTAATCCCTGGACTATCAGCGGTGCCCGGGTGAAAATATCATCACCGGAACACGATTGGGAAAAAAACGGTGATCCTCTGATAAACGAAGGTCCGGAAGTGCTAAAGAACGGCAGCGACATTTTTATCATTTATTCTGCCAGCGGAAGCTGGACCGATGATTATTGTCTCGGTTAGCTCAAACTGTCTGGTACTGATGTTCTGGATCCAACAGCCTGGATAAAACATGATCAGCCAGTATTTTCCCGTACCGATCATGTTTTTGGACCGGGGCATGCTTCGTTTGTTAAATCACCGGACAGTACAGAGAATTGGATCCTCTACCATGCGGCCAAAGCACAAGGTAGTGGTTGGGAGCGCAATATCAGGATGCAGAAATTCAATTGGAAAAGCGACGGAGCACCGGATTTCGGCATTCCTATCGCCGCTGGCGTTCAACTGCAGATCCCTTCCGGCGATTAACTGAAGCGTAATTCTGGTTTATTAGCCATTTCAATCACGGACGATCCTGAAACCGATCGTTGAATTGCCCTTGTCAGGGTAGTAACTGCCCTTCTGCCATATATTTGGGAAAGGTCGCAGACTGGTAGCCCAGGAACTTCCACGGACAATCCGGAGGTTATAAGCACCAAATGAGTAGATAGAACTGGTCCATTCCTCTACATTGCCGAACTGATCATAGGTGCCGTAAAAACCAGGACTGTCTTCTGTATCGTGATCATCATTATAATACCCTGCAGGAGTTGTTGGGATCGAATTCGATTCATAAGGATCGCTGCTTCCAAAATAATTCGCCCGCTCCCCACTCAGGTCGTTTCCCCAGGGAAACCAAAAATAATTGCTGCCACGGGCAGCCTTTTCCCATTCATCAGCCGTGGGCAAACGAGCGGCATGATACTCAGCAAAGGCTTTGGCACCATACCAGGTGACATAAACAACCGGATGGTTCTTGAATTCCCCATCCAAAATGAATTTATTCCCATCGCGACTGATGGGGCCGTCTGCGTCACCGTAATACAGGTAGGGGTATTCACCAGCCGGGAAGAGACTGTCGCCGGCATACCAACCTGCCACATATTCATCGTTGAGTGTCAGCGCCTCATTGTTCAGGGAAGTCCGGAGGAATTTGAAATAGAATTCGTTAGTCACCTCATATTTAAGAATATCATAACTATAATCGATGGTTGATGAGTCGGCATATCCCAATGCGAAGGTACCAGGTGGAATGCTAATAAACTCCAGGTACCGGATGGGATCATCTTTATCGCATCCGGAAACAATAAATATTAGTATAACAATTATTCCCGCTGATTTCATTATGTACTACCGGCAAGATAATACATTCTTAAACAGTAAAATTGAAAGTGTAAAATCACAGCATCTAAGTGTGACTCGCGCGATTGCGCTTAATACCGGAGATAAAAGTATCAATTTGAGTTCTGCTCCCCAAAGAATTGAGGCTGGCTGGGTAACATTCTTTTGAAAACAAATTGGGTTTCTGCGCCAGGCCTGTCCTAAACAAATCTATATTATACTTTGAGCAAGTACCCGGGGCTCCCGATACGCTACGCTATCGGGATAAACTCCTCCCCCATTTCGAATCATAATTGAGTTTAAGACCCACCTCCCGAAGAGCCCGATTAATTGGGATTTATGGTGGTACCTGGGGCCGGACTTGAACCGGCACGCTTTTGAAGGCGAGGGATTTTAAGTATATAGACCAATTTGCTAACGTCAGTAATATGTGCAGTTATCGGATATCGCAACAAGGTGAGTACCCGTATGGTGACCCCAAATGATACTCTACTAACCTCACACTCTATCATCTCTTTCCTACAGCACTTATTATTTTTCTAATTTCTGGAGTAGTCATTAATTAGTAGCGGTTTTGAAGACCGCGATTCCCCTTGATATACCGAGAATTACAGGGATTGGTGCCATATAAGTGCCAAGAAATTGATCAATACCTGGCAGGTTTATTCGCATCTTGTGAGAATTATGGCACCCACAAGTCTTTTAGTCTATAATAAACTGGATAAAAACGTATACTGTACGAGTTACCATCCTCAACAAGAGCAGGGATTCCAAATCATCCTTCCGCATCATCCTGATCCTGGGTATATTAATCCTCAAGTCTAAATTTCCATCATGAATCCAAGTATCCAGATATGATCACATCAGCAACATTGAATCACAAAATATTGAAAACCATTATTACTAAATTCTAAACCTATTTCGAAATTCGTTCATCTTTCATTCTCACCTGCCTAATTCATTTAATTCTGAATCATATTGTTTCTTCAGATTATCAATTTCTGCCTGTAAATCAGGATTATCGACCTTTATTTCAAGAAATTTTGAATCCTTTTCTGGTTTTTGTTTCAGCGGGATTGTATCATTTTTAGTTGAAACAAAAGGGAAGCTCCTTGCAGATTTGGG
>JACKQG010007191.1_pt1 | contig 11357 bp, 10 predicted proteins | sample 8237621 | NCBI WGS metagenome assembly JACKQG01 (sample SAMN15677084, study PRJNA649215) | marine metagenome | biome: marine; feature: Black Sea; material: saline water; isolation source: suspended particulate matter (SPM) from the Black Sea western gyre | collected 2013-06-09/2013-06-10 | depth... | reverse complement strand
TGGTCCAAGGCCATGCTGACCCACCAAAATATCGTTGCCAACATTGTTCAAAACATACGGTATGAGAAATGCCCAAGTATGAAGCGAATTTATCGCCGCCGAGGTCTAAAGTACGAATTATGACAGAATCTGGCGCTATCTGTTGAGCAACATTTTTGTAATCCTCAAACAATTCATCTTCTGACGGTAGGTCATCTCTTCCAACGTAGAAATATTCTGTGCGATACAGTCCAATTCCCTTTCCGCCGTGACTCTTCACTGAATAAATCTCATCTGGAAACTCGATATTTGCAGAAATCTCCTTTTCATGTCCATCAAGAGTAATTGCAGGCAGTTCTCCTAGACTATGCAAGCTTTCTTCGAATGCATAGAATTTTTCCTGTTCAAGCTGGTAATTTTTAATAGTTTTTTCGTTAGGATGAAGGATGACTTTTCCATGTGTACCATCCAGGACGATTAAATCGCCAGTCTCCAGTTGTTCGGTAATACTGCCCAAACCTACGGCGGCTGGAATATCCAGCGAGCGCGCTAAAATGGCGGTATGTGATATGCGGCTTCCCACATCTGTGGCAAAAGCAGCAATCTTATCTTTCCGGATCAGCACAGTATCCGAAGGGGTTAAATCATGTGCAACGACAATAACCTCTTCCTCTAATGTGGAAAGATCTAGCCGTTCTCGCCCGGTTAGATTTAGTATAAGATGTCTGACGATATCTCGAATATCCATCGCTTTTTCACGAAAATAGATGTCATCTGATTGGCTAAAAACTTTGATAAATTCCTCGCCGACATCCAGGACAGCCGCTTCGGCATTTATCAAATTTGACTCAATTTCATGACGGATTTTATCAATAAACACGCGATCTTCGAGAATCATCAAATGGGCTTGGAATATATCGGCGTCATCTTGATGCGTATCATTAGCCAATTGAATAGCGATTTCACCCAATTTTGCTTTTGTTTTTTCAGTTGCGATAGTAAACCGCTCTATCTCTGATTCGACAGTCCACTCGGCTAGAGAATACCTGGGGACATGCAAATCATCATGGATAATGAATACAGGTCCGATGACAATGCCAGGTGAAGCCGGAGTACCATTTAATATGATTTCAGTATGATTTTTAATATTTTCACTCATTTTCACCAAACCCATCCAGGACCAATTTCCCGAGATTTTCCAATGCCTCTTCGGCTTTATCTCCCTCAGTCATGATAGTAATTGTGCTATTCTTACCAGCAATCAACGCTAATATGCTCATAATGCTCTTAGCATTTACTTTCATATCATCCTTTGCCAACCAAATATCACATGGATATTTACTAGCTTCCTTTACAAATTCGCCCGCAGCGCGCAGGTGAAGTCCCTTCTCATTACAAATCCTAAACTGTTTCTGAAGCATATTCGTGGTATTCTCCATTTCTTCGATATTTCTTAGTCGTCACCACAAAAGTAGCAAAGCAGTAATTACCAGGATAGAGTTTCTTAGCCTCGTTGCCCACTAACTTGTAACCGCTCTGTTGCATCAAAAATACCTTTCTGTCCTCCTTCGCAGGCACATGCTGCTAATTTATCCAAATTGAGAATACTCCTGTAAGTGAACACTTTAAGCAACATGGGTAGGTTTACACCTGTAACCACTCTCAAAGGACGAGATGATATAATATTATTATCGCTACGGCATAGAGAAAGGCTGAAATTGCAGCAGCTTTCTCCGAATATTCCCGCTAGAATTAATACTCCATCAGAGTCCTGAAGTTTCTCTATGGCTGCTTTGAGGTTGGTAAGGATATCATTTGCGCTATCCTGTGGCATTACTCCAACTGTTTCTACGAATTCTTGCTCGCCTAAAACTATCTCGACGGTTTCAATGAAATCCGAAGCAAGCTTTCCGTATGTAGTAACAATAATACCTATCATATGGCTTTCCTTCTGTTAGTATGCTTTGTCAACATTGGATTGATGTATTGTACGGATAATCGTAGCGAAAGTGTCCAATTTTTGCCCGCAGGTTAAATTCCCAATTCGTCTTCCCATTCGTCAATTTCCAACTCAGTAGGTCCAGTTCTTTGCATTTCTTTAATCAACGCGGCGTTGAATTCTTCGGCGGCATAGTATCCCATTTTCCTTGCTCTTAGATTCATTGCAGCAACTTCGACAATAATTGATGTGTTTCGCCCAGGGCGAACGGGAATAGTTACATGGGGTAGTTTTTCCTCTAAAATCTCATAGAAATCATCATCCAAACCGGAGCGGTCATATACCTTTGCCTGGTCCCAATGTTCAAGGGTTACCACTAATTCTACGCGCATCCTACTCCGAATAGCAGTAACTCCAAACAGCGTAAGCACATCTATAATGCCTAACCCACGTACTTCCATATAGTGTTTCAATACATGCGCGCTCATGCCCACAATTCTATGTCCGCTGATACGCTTCAAAAGAATAGCGTCGTCGGCGACGATTCGATGCCTACGCTTTATCAGTTCCAAAGCACATTCGCTTTTTCCAATTCCACTTTCACCTAAGATTAGCACACCGATTCCGAAAACTTCTACTAAATTGCCATGTATGATTTCATACGGGCCAAATTCATCTTCGAGAAAGAGAAGAAGTCGCCTGATAAAAACAGGGGTGGGAAGATTGGTTGACAAAACAGATATTCCAACGCGGTTGCTTTCAGCAATCAACTCCTCTGGTGGCTTTAAGTTTCTGGTAACAACGACGCAAGGAATCTGATAAGATAGCAGTTTCTTCATAATTTCAGCGCGTTGGGATGGTTCTAGCTCATTTAGATATGCAATCTCATTGTTGCCTAAAATCTGTATCCGTTCATACGCAAAAAATTTATAATAACCGCAGAGAGCCAATCCAGGAAGATTTATCTCCGCAACTCGGATTTCCCTGGAAAGCCCATTTTCACCTGCGATAAGCTTCAGTTGTAACTCATACTCCATCCGTTTGAGAAGTTTTTCGACTGTTATGCTTTGTGGCATTTGAGGACCTCTGATATTAAAATTATCAGTAGTCCTCAAATATGGAGCATTTGCGGAGTACTGATTATAGGTTTCTACCAAGAAAAATTCATTATATAAAAAATCGGCGCATTTCATTCCCAAACACGAATGTAGGGTTTTGATGCGCCGTTAAAATTTAAAGTAGGGAAAGCTTATGATGTTAAGAAAATTCCGGTTCAATCCAGCCATAATCTCCGCTACGCCTGCGATACACAACATTTATTTGATCTGTTTCCGAATTTAAGAACATTATAAACTCATTCCGAGACAGTTCAAGTTGCATTGCTGCTTCTTCTGCAGTCATAGGCTTAGAAGCAAATTTTTCCGCTACTTTAACTAGCTGTGGCGCGCTTTCTTCCTCATCTTCTGAGACATCAACTTCATCTACTTCATCCGCTTTGCTGAGTTGTAAAGCGGCTTCCAATTGTGAAACGCGATGTCTTCGGTCTTTGATACGTTCTTTGTATCGACGAGTTTGGATGTCAATTTTATCTACAACGTCGTCGATAGATGCAAAGATATTTCCTGTTTCTGATTGTGCGTGGAATGTTACACGTCGCGCCATAAGCGTAACCTCTACAATATATCGATGTCCATGCAAATCAAAAACAACATTTGCTTCGATGATTCCATCCAAAAAAGTTTCAGCCTTTCTGACTTTCTTTTCTACGTAGTCGCGAATATCATCTGTTATTTCTAAATTACGTCCAGTGATGAGAATCTGCATAATATCTTCCTCCTATACCAGTAAGTTGTGAATTAATGAACGATAAACCAGATTGCATCATAATACGCGGATAATCTGTATGCTACGATACCATTGGCATCATTTTTGTGTCTACCATTTCCTCTTACGTATGGTAGACGAAGGAATATTTAGGTCACTTCTATACTTTGCGATAGTTCTCCTCGCTACTGTGATGCCTTTCTCCTTTAGAAAATTTGTGATATCTTTGTCGCTGTAAGGATTGGCGGTATCCTCAGTTTCTATCATCTCTTCAATCATATCCTTCACCACTGTCGTAGAAGTTTGCTGTCCAGAATCATTTTCCAATCCGATACTGAAGAAATCTTTCAATTCGTAGATTCCCTGGGGAGTTTGAACGTATTTTCCATTCGACACTCTACATACGGTGGATTCATGCACATTAGCCATTTCTGCTATTTGCCGCAGAAGTAAAGGCTGAAGACCTTTAACGCCTTCTTCCAGAAAATCTTTTTGCACTTCAAATATGCTTTTCGTTACATTCATAATAGTTTGGCGGCGTTGCTCAATACTTTTCATGAACTCTTCTGCCCTTCGCTTTAAATTGTCAAGCCAATTTCGGTCTTCAGAGGACCGTTCATTATACCTACTTAAAATATTCATCAAAGATCTGCTCAAGTGTAGTTTGGGCATTCCATCATCGTTTGAGATGAATTTATATTCACCATCGACTTTCTGAATGATAACATCGGGGATTTTGACTCTAAGGGGAGTAGAAATCCCAAATTGACGTCCTGGATAAAGCTCTAGTTTTTTTATATATTCTATAGCTTCCGAGACATCCTCGATATCTACTTCTAGTGCCTCCGCTATATTCGGAATATTATTTTTTTCAAAATCTTCCAGGTGTTTATCAATAATCTTTGCAGCCAAGGTATCTTCGAGCGTGAGTTCTTTTATCTGAATCAATAAACATTCCCGAAAATCTCTAGCGCCAACCCCTATTGGTTCAAAGGAAGATTGAATAAATTTTAGCATATCTTCCACTTCAGTTTCACTGCAACCAAGATATTCAGCAATCTCTTGCACGCTCGATTTTAGATAACCGTCATCATCAATGTTGCCGATAATTGCCTCACCGATACGGTATTTCTCATCAGGAAGCGGATGCAAATCTAATTGCTCAAACAAATAATCTTGTAAGGAATATTGCTTGGCGACATCTTCTCTGTATAAGTCATCATCATTATGATGTTCCCAAGTCTCCTTCTCACTTATGCTTAATGTGTCATCGAAACAATCTTCCCAGCTAATATCTGTCTCACTGTCTACTCTGTCTAAATTCTCTTCAGGTTTATTCAACTCAGGGTCCAATTCTTCCTCTTCCAGTTCCTCCTCCTCTATTTCAAGCTCGATATCTTCCTCCAACATTGGGTTTTGCTCAAGTGCCAGAGTTACATGCTGCTCTAGCTCTAATCGCGGCATCGCAAGAACTTTTATCGCCTGTTGCAATCTGGGCGTCATTATCAACTGCGTCTTCTGCTGCATTTCAATTGTAGGTCTTAGGTTCACTTTTTATTCACCTCCTTAAAGTCATGATCGACGGACGCCTCAACTTGTTGAGGCAAAAGCCCCGAACAAGTAATGTCATTCTGAACGAAGTGAAGAATCAGGCTTCCGACTTTCCGAAACTCTCTCATTTTCACCCATTAATAATATTTTAACAAAACTCTTCATTAAATGCAAGCAAAATAAAATTCGATAAATTCCTAAAGAATCTAAAAAACACTTGCATTTCACCTCTATATCAACTATACTATAATAGTTTAAAACTTGACTTTGGTAGATTCTATTGCCCTCTTTTCCGTTGCCTTCTTTGCAAAACTAAAGTAATGATTGGTGACTATCTGAATACAAGGAGATAATAATATGCCGACAGGTAAAATTAAATTTTATAACAAAGAAAAAGGATACGGTTTCATCCTTCAAGACGATGGAGGACAGGATGTATTTCTGCATAATTCATCTTTGCTTGATAAAGTGCTGTTGGAATCTGAGTATAGCGTAGAATTTGACATTGAACGAGGTAAACAAGGTATGGAGGCAAAAAATGTTATAGTAATTTCTCCCAAGCCGGATACCTTGCCTCCTTTAGTTGAAAAAACACAGCCAAGGAAAGTTGTTGAAGAAGTTACTGAAGAAATCGAGGAAGTCGATAAAACAAAAGAAACTCCTAAATCCTCAAAAGTCCAGAAGCCCTCAAGAATGCATGACCAAACGGATGTGCGAATGTCTGTTGCGTTTATGACGAATCAAATTCAAACGAAAGCTATTTTAGAATTCGTTTTTGTTGACAATGAAGTCATTCGTGGTGAATTAGTAGGTTTTGACGCCTATACTTTGAAAGTTGTCTCAGAAGCAAATGAGTATATAATTCAAAAGCATGCGCTCAAGTACATCAAAAAAGAAAGAAAAGAAAATCTTAAGAAAAACTCGAATGAGGAAGAATAACAATTGATACGTCGGACAACTAGACATTTTGTAGGCTAGACAGTTCCATGTAGCGGCGTCCGACCTGCCCCAACGGAGATGGGAGAATCGAATCTGTACCTCTGAGCAAACGTTTAGGGGCCTGGCTTTACATGAGGAGAACTAATGTATCCTATAATACTGGAAATTGGACCAATACACATATACAGTTATGGTTTGATGATGGCAATTGCTTTCATCACCACCAGCCTTTTACTACGAAAAGACTTTGAAAGAAAAAAGATAAACCCTGATTTAGCGCATTCTATCACTCTGGTTGCTATTGTTTGTGGCGTGATTGGCGCTAGAGCTTATTCGATTATTGAAAGTTGGACGTGGAACCCAATTCTCAATGGAATTTTACGACTATTAGGTTATATACTATTAGTGGCAATTGGATTCTTTATTTGTCGTTTTTTGTTTCGTAAGGTACTTACTGGGAAAACGGAGAATCCAGAATTAACAAATTCGATAAGTTTTACGCTGGCAACCGGTGGCACGGTTGGAGTAATCGGGTATTTAATCTTAACGAATTGGAACGATTTATCCACCGGATTTTTTACTTCTATGATGGGAAGTGGATTGGTTTGGTACGGCGGACTTATTTTTGCCAGTATTGCCGTAATAGAAGTTATCATCCTAAGTAAAAATCCTATCCTGCGGACGATTGATTGCCTTGGCCCACTGTTGATTTTGGGATATGCTTTTGGACGGATGGGGTGACTTCTGGCTGGTGATGGCGATTATGGACAGCCATCCGACTTGCCGTGGGCAATGTCTTTCCCAAATGGTGTTGTACCTACTAATATGCGTGTACATCCAACTCCGCTATATGAAGTTATCTTCTGCCTTGCCATTTTTGCTTTTCTTTGGAAAATCCGCGAGCGGAAAGAACATCTACCCGGATTCATATTCGGAGCGTCTCTAATTTTGGCTGGCATCGAACGATTTGTTACGGAATTTTGGCGTATAACGTCGGTCATCACTTTTGAAGAAAGTAAACTGCAATTCATCAACAGAGCGCAAGATACCAGTTTTATACTTCACCCGGGTTTGAGCATCGCTCAAATTACCAGTTTAATAATGATTGGCGTTGGAATATGGCTAATATTGAGAAGCCGAAAACTACATTTACAGAAAGCGAATGTGTAAAACAAATGAAAATCGTTACGATTCTGTTTTTCATCATATTTGTGCTATCTGCTACTGAACCGCAAGCAGCCTTCGAGAATATTGGCATAGGCGCAAAGCCTATGGGGATGGGCGGCGCTTATACAGCGCAGGCGGATGATACAAACGCTATAATCTGGAATCCCGCAGGCCTTGCAGATATTTCCAAACGAGAAATAGGTCTGAGCTATCTCGAACTATACGGATTGGTAGGATACAGCTTCATCGCGTATGCACACCATATCGGTAATATTGGAACAATAGCGGGAAGTTTGTCTGGCTCCAACGACAGCGAGGACAGCTATCAGGAGGTAGCGCTGAATATATCCGCCGCTCGACAAATCATGAAGTCATCACGCCCCGATGTTTCGGGATTTGGGTCAAACTTGAGTCTGGGATTCAATCTGAAATATCTTAAATCAAGGGCAAATATTGGAGAAATTAAAGTTGGCTCCGGCTCAGGATGTGCAATTGACCTCGGCTTGCTTTACAATTTGAGAGATAAGTTGCGATTTGGAATTTCCCTACCCAATTTATTGTCTTACATAGCGTATAATCGCGAAGAATTGAAAAACGCTTTAGCTCACCAATACAGCGAATCTCTGTTCAGAGAATATCATCTGGGTTTAGCCGTGAACCTCGATTTCATTCACAGAAGCCTGGGAAAAACATCATTTTCTGCTGAAATTGCTAACGGTGCTCTGCTGTTTGGAATGGAAAAGCAAATTAGAAATGCTGCTGTTAGAGCAGGATACAGATTTAGTAATGGGTTGTCAAGCGGAATCACTATCGGTTTGGGGTATAGAATGGATGGATTTGAACTGGATTATGCTTATGTTAGCGGGAGATATGGTTCGCAAACTTCTCAATTTTCTATAAAACTGCGTTAATTCGATTACCAATGGCAGTTACCTTGGAATCAAAATTATTGAGTGAGATACCACTGATTTAATTAACTGACGCGGATAGTGTAATATCTTATCCGCGTGCGTCTATTTGATTGCTTCGTTCCTCGCAACAACGTCTGTGGTATCTACAGGGCAATAAGGAAAGATTATGAGTAAACTAACTTACGAAGCCGCGGTAAATTATCTGGAAAGTTTCATTGACTATGAAAAAAAGACAAATTACTCCTACAATCCGCGGCTGTGGAATTTGGAACGGATGCAGCTTTTGTTAAATTCTTTGGGTGAGCCGCAGAAAAAACTAAAAGTAATTCACATCGCCGGCAGCAAAGGCAAAGGCTCCACAGCCGCTATGATTCATGCCATTTTGAATACAGCAGGATACAAAACAGGTTTGTATACCTCTCCTCATCTCATTACTCCACTGGAAAGATTCCGCATTAAGTCAAAATTAATGTCTGAAAATCAATTTTGTGAACTTGTTGAACAACTCCAACCGCACATTGATGAAGTCAACCAAAAAACGGATATCGGCAAGCTCTCCTTCTTCGAAATTTACACTGCTATGGGATTCGTATTTTTCGCAGTGGAAGAGGTGGATTTCCTCGTTCTTGAGGTCGGTCTGGGTGGGCGTTTGGATGCTACCAATGTTGTTGAACCGTTGGTTTCTGTTATCACTCAGATTAGCCTTGAACATACGAATCTTCTTGGAGATAATTTAGCCTCTATTGCGACAGAAAAAGCGGGTATCATCAAGCCAAACAGTTTGGTTATGAGTAGTCCACAACAGCCGGAGGTTATGGAAGTAATCGAAAAATCCTGTGCAGAAAAAAAAGCTCAATTGTTTCAGGTTGGCAAAGAGATCTCATTTGAACGCCTTAGCATTGACCAATCCGGGCAATATTTCACACTCAAGAGCAACATCGCAGAATATCCTCGATATCATTTGCCACTCCTTGGCAAACATCAGTTAATTAACGCTGCTACAGCCGTCGGTGCTATTGAGTTGTTGCGTTTTCACGGCTATACAATTTCTGGAGAACAAATCAAAATTGGACTTGAGCAAACAAACTGGCCGGCTCGGATGCAAGTCATCGGGCATGAGCCAACAATTTTACTAGATGTCGCACACTCCCCACAATCCGCGCGAGTATTGCGAGAATCAATTATCGAGACATTCATCTACGACAAATTGATTCTTGTTGTTGGTATTTCAGGAGATAAAGACATCAAAGGCATTGGCGCTGAACTCTGTCCGATAGCAGATATAGCAATCCTGACGAAAGCCTCAAGCAATCCCAGAGCCGCTGACCCCGCGAGTATCAAATGGGAATGGGAGGAATTTGACGTACTTCTCGTCATCAAAAACACGGTTGCATCTGCTCTTGATTATGCCCGCAACATTGCGGGAAAAAATGATTTGATTTGTATTACAGGCTCGTTCTATCCTCTCGGAGAAGCAATGACGTTGCTTGGAGTAAGTACGAAATGATAAAGCGTTTAGATTTGATTAAAATTACCGATGATGAAATGCCGGTTTCCGCGCGATTATCTTCATCCCGTCCAATTTTATCACCGACATCACCAGCAGACCCGGAATGTCTCGCCGGATGTTGTGACCGTTGGTGGATAGATAACAAACCAGGTAAAAATGTTGCCATCCATTACTGGATATTTGAGTCTCCTAAAGATGCCAAACAGGCTGCCGTAGAAGGCAGAAAATATCTCTCAGCGCGGTCAATTTACATTGACGGCAAATGGGAATCTATCTATCAACCCGAAACAGACATTGAAGGTGTGTTTGGCGACAAAACTTGGAGTTGGAAAAACAATATCCTTTTCGTCAAAAGCAATGCGGTTGTACTTCTGTCTGAACCTGGCCTGCAGGTCGAGTTGGCAACTATACGCTCAATTGCTCGTAAAATCGAGGAAAAGATAGAAGAGGTAAAATGATGCCTGCAAAAAACATAATTTCAATCTTCACGTTTCATGTTTTACGTCTCCACTAACCGTTGCAAGCTACCAATTTTCAACAAAATGTACACAGCCGCAGTTTTACATAAACCACGACAAATTAGAATTGAAGAGCGCGCCGAACCTCAACTTGAAAGTAATGAGGTGTTAATAAAAGTCAATTACGCCGGAGTTTGCGGAACAGATATAGCCATATTTTCTGGCGAATATGTTGCGCCGCTTCCATTAGTCCTTGGACACGAATTCACCGGTGAGGTATCGGCAGTCGGAAGTGAAGTGTCCAGTGAACTAATTGGAAAAAGGGTTACAGCCGAAATTAATAATACCTGCATTGCCTACAAGCGAAGAGAACTTTGTCCCGCTTGCCTGCGAAATCTTCCTACCCACTGCACCAGAAGAACAGTCGTCGGCATCATTTCCCACGATGGCGCATTTGCACAACTTGTCAAAGTTCCAGTAGGAAGTATTCATGAACTCCCGGAAAATATATCCATGCAAGAAGGCATATTCATTGAACCGCTTGCCGCTGCTATTCAAACGTTCGAGCTTGCAGAAATTAAGGACGGGGATACAGTTGTAGTGCTTGGAGTAGGTCGATTGGGAATACTGGTATGCGCTGTGGCGAGCCTCATGGGCGCCAGAACAATCGCCGTTTCCCGAAGCGCAAATAAGCTTCAAAAAACTAAAAAATACGGCGTTGCAGAAACAATAGATTTGTCGAATAATGATATTATTCGACAAGTCAAAATGATGACGGACGGTTTGGGAGCCGATGTCGTTGTCGAATCGACGGGTTCACCGGTGGGAATAAATACAGCTATCAATCTGGTACGTCCACGGGGAACAATCGCTTTGAAAACAACTTGCGGAATTCCTGCCAGCGGCATCGACACCACAAAGCTGGTAGTAGATGAAATCCGCATTCAAGGTTCTCGCTGTGGTCCATTTGACAAAGCTATCGATTTATTGCAGACAGGTAAAGTTTCCGTAGCGTCATTGATTGAGGATATCTACCCACTTCAGGATGTTGCACAAGCCATTGAATCAGCAAAGCAAGC
>JACKQG010007190.1_pt1 | contig 11357 bp, 7 predicted proteins | sample 8237621 | NCBI WGS metagenome assembly JACKQG01 (sample SAMN15677084, study PRJNA649215) | marine metagenome | biome: marine; feature: Black Sea; material: saline water; isolation source: suspended particulate matter (SPM) from the Black Sea western gyre | collected 2013-06-09/2013-06-10 | depth... | reverse complement strand
GTTCTGGTAGTGGCTGATCTGCATATTCTGGTAGTGGCTGATCTAATAAATTCAGTATATCTTCAAATGATGATTTTGAGCCTTTGATTGTACTATATGAAGCATAAGCTTGTTGTAGCACTGGTAGCAGTCTTTGGGCGCCAAGAGCCAATGCGCCTAATACGGGAATTGCTGTGGCCATTCCACTTTCTTGTTGTGTCATCATATAAGCGGTGTTTGTCAACAAAGTTGTCCGATTTTTCATTACGCAGCCTCAAGCAATTTCTGCTCCTCAGCACGGATCTCTTTGGGTGGATTAAGCCAGACCTCAGTGACTGGATTCCAGTTTCTGATTTCACCTGACCACCGTTGTGGGTTCTTCTCTTTTGCTGCCTGATAGACCGCCTTTCTCTTCTCCAGAATCTCCTGATCTTCTCCTCTATGACGTTGCCCCGGGGTAACAAACTGGATGCCGCTATGGTGATGTTCTTCGTTATACCATTGGACAAACTCATGCACCCACTTACGTGCTGCCTCTATGCTCTGAAAGGGTTTGGCAGGGAAGGCAGGGGTATATTTCATGGTTCGGAATAGACTTTCAGAATAGGGATTGTCGTCACTTACTGATGGACGGCTGAATGAGGGGGTAACCCCCAGCTTCTGCAGGGTAGCGAGCATGGTGGCCCCCTTCATTGGGCTGCCATTATCGGAGTGCAATACCAGTTGTTCCGGTTGCACACCTTCGGCCAGACAAGCTTTGCGGATCAGTAGGCTGGCATGGGCCGCACTCTCGTTCTCATGGACCTCCCAGCCCACTATCTTGCGGCTGAAGATGTCTTCAATGAGGTAGAGGTAGTAGAAGCTCCCCTTCAGGGCTGATGCCAGGTAGGTGATATCCCAACTGTAAACCTGATTCGGGGCCTCAGCCTTGTACCCTTTTGGTTTTGTTACTGTTTTAGGTGCTTCAGCACGGCCTCTGCGGTTCACTTGGTCTGCCTCTCTCAGAACACGGTAGTAGCTAGATTCTGAGGCGATATACTCTCCTTTGTCGGCCAGCATAGGGACGATCTGTGATGGAGGCAGGCTCTTGTATTCCGGGGCGTTACAGACCTCCAGAATTCGTGTTCGCTCATGCTCAGCAAGCTTGTTGGCCGGCTCTCTTGCTGCGGCTGACTCTTTGCGTCGATCTTTCAGCTCCTGCTCTTCTCGTAGCTGCTTCTGCCAACGTCGTAGAGTCCGAGCGTCAATCTCAACCACTTCACAGGCTCTCTGCTGGCGTGCACCAGCAGTGACGGCCTCGTCAATCAACTCTATCGCCATCTGGCGGTCTTCAGAAATAATCATTCTTCCCCTCCGTCCCCCCAGATGGCCTGGGCTTTTTTTTCGAGAATCAATAGAGCGGCAGCCTCTGCAAGGGCTTTCTCTTTGCGTCTAAGCTCTTTCTCGGTCTTGCGGTTCTTCTTCTTGAGCTGTTGAAGCTCACGCCGCTCTGCCTTGGTGAGACGCTCTGGAGCATCATAACCACTCATTGCTACCTCTTTCCAACGGGCAATCTGCTCAGCATAAAGCCCTTTTTTGCGACAGTACTCAGAGAGCTCTTGCTCATTGAGTGCGGCGGTTTCTATAACAACAGCCAGCTTGTCCTGGCCACTCCAGTTTTCCGGGTTTGATGGATCTGCAGGCACGGCCATTCCCTCTCTCTGATACTTGTTTCTCCAAGTATACAGAGTCACATCACTGACCCCAGTATCACGACTGATCTGGGCTACTGATTGGGAATTGGGGGGCATCATCTTCTGTACGATCTTCTCTTTGAATTCTTTACTGTATCGGGACACTTGTTCATCACTTTCCGTCCCCTTGAAAAGTTATATTTGCTCACTCAGGTGAGCGGACAACTATGCTGACACAGGGGGCATAAGCCCCTTCATAGCAATATACTGAAACTGTCCCTCTGGGCCCTGATGCCATATCATAACTACCTGTACAAACCTGATGTCCAGCGTCATTAAAAAGCTCAAAATCTCCTACTGTACGCGTATCTTTTACCTTAGCCACTCCTTTTATAGTAACTATCTCGTCGCCTTCTGTAATTTGGATCATCACAGGAAATGTTTTCCTAAAGTCTCTATACTCAACTTCTTCATAAAAGAATACATCTCCTAGCGCAATAATCCTGCAATTGCACTCACCGCCCAACACTTTATTAATTTTATTTGCTCGTGTTTCGCAACCTCTTCTAGCTCTACCAACAGCAACCTCTTCCCGATTATTTTTTGACGAGTAATACCTGTACCTACTATCACAACTTTCTGGAGATATACCAAACATTGCTTTATATTTGTCACTTGGCATAGAAATATAATCTCTTGTAAAACTATAACTATCTGTATTCATACTTTTAGTAAAGCTAGTTGGTGCTAATTCAGCTTCTGACACCGAATCTTTTATATTATGCAACACTACTCTAGATGGACCGCTCACATCTGACGCAAGACTCGCTCTATATAATTTTTTATCTAACACACTTGTGCAGCCCATCAAAAGAGTGGTCAGCAATAATGAAGCAATTCCTTTCAGCATTAACATACCTCACTTAACAATATAAATATAGTTTTTTTCATACTGTCTTTTTATGAATTACGTCACCACGACGCAATAACCTTATCCTTGTCTCCAATCAATTGAGGGTGTTGCTTGTATCCTGAAGCAATTGCAGTTTGCTGTACTTTTTTACTAATAAAAGAGTGGAGTTCTCCATTGGTAAATTTGTTATCACTATTTATATCTGCCTCGCCACTTAATCCGCGCATCATCCAATAGCTAAATAGCCCATGTTCTAATACTGGGTGGCTTCTAGCTGTTTCATCACTAGCTGCAGCAGAAAACAGAGTAAAGTTAGTAGGTAGAGTTAACTGATTACTCTTTTTAACGATTCTTATTCCTCTAGCATCTGCGACCAGTACTCCATCGCCACCCTTAGACCTGCCCGAATAACATGTGTCCATAAACAGCGTCACACTTGCAGAATTTAATGACTTAAGTGTGTCGATAAATTCACTTCTTCTCAACGCTGTTCTTTTTAAGAGTTCAGGGTCTCCATCCCACGGAATTAGATATGCATCATTTCCATCTTCAGATGCCAGTCCGTGTCCGGCAAAGTAGACATACACATCACTTTTTCTTTTATCAACATATGCTGGAAGCCATTGCTCTACTGATTTCCAAATACCTCTCATATCCGACTTATCGCCTCTTATGAGCTTTATTCTATCTGTTGGTATTCCTAATGATTTATTGGCAAAATCATAAAACATTCCTGCATCAGATTCAGCCCACGGAGCATTTGCAATAGCTTCATATTTATCAATGCCTATAATAAGGGCTATTGCATTGGGGTTGTGGGCTTTATTATCTAGTGGTGGTATTAGCTTTCTATCTTTATTCTTATAAGTAGCCTCTGTTCTAGTTATAGTTACAATCTTAGTTGCGGTATTACCTTTAGCATCTGTAGCGCTTACTAACACCTTTTTCTCACCAAAAGGTATGTACATTCTGCTACTAAACTCTCCAGATGCGCCAACAGACAACATCTCCCCATCAATCAATAATTCCGCTATTGTAGAGTCATCAATGGCCATACCACTTAATGTAATTTGTGATTTGGTAATAGAGATATTATCACCTTGAGATATATGTATAACTGGCGGCTGATTATCTACTGTAACCACGGCTTGATGACTATCATTTGCAGCATTAAATTTATCGCCACCATCTTGTTGCCACAGTTCTGAAGCACTATCTTCACTACTGTCTGGTCTTATTTTAGCTGTTAATTTAGATATTTTCTGCACTGCTAAATTTTTAAAATCCTTACTGAGACCATCTCCATTAATAGATTTTTTATAATATTTAATCGCCAATTTATAATTTATATCTACTTCTTCTCCGTATTCGTACATCACACCTAAATTGTATTGTGCACTAGCATGGCCTTGCTCAGCGGCCTGGCGATACCACTTAACTGCCTCTTTGTAATCTTGAGATACACCTTGGCCATTGTCATACATCCAAGCTAAATTGTATTGTGCATCAGCATCACCCTGCTCAGCAGCCTGGCGATACCACTTAACTGCCTCTTTGTAATCTTGAGATACACCTTGGCCATTGTCATACATCCAAGCTAAATTGTATTGTGCATCAGCATCACCCTGCTCAGCAGCCTGGCGATACCACTTAACTGCCTCTTTGTAATCTTGAGATACACCTTGGCCATACTGATACATCACACCTAAATTGTATTGCGCATTAGCATTACCCTGATTGACGGCCTTGCGATACCACTTAACTGCCTCTTTGTAATCTTGAGATACACCCTGGCCATTTTTATACATCCAAGCTAAACTGGATTGCGCAACAGCATCACCTTGGTCAACTGCCCTGCGATACCACTTAACTGCCTCTTTGTAATCTTGAGACACACCTTGGCCATTCTCATACATAAAACCTAAACTGGTTTGTGCATCAGCATCACCTTGGTCAGCGGCCTGGCGATACCACTTAACTGCCTCTTTGTAATCTTGAGATACACCCTGGCCATACTGATACATCACACCTAAATTGTATTGCGCAATAGCATAGCCTTGCTCAGCGGCCTGGCGATACCACTTAACTGCCTCTTTGTAATCTTGAGATACACCTTGGCCATTGTCATACATCAAAGCTAAATTGGTTTGTGCTCTAGCAAGACCCTGCTCAGCGGCCTGGCGATACCACTTAACTGCTTGTTTGTAATCTTGAGATACACCTTGGCCATTGTCATACATAACACCTAAATTGGTTTGTGCATCAGCATCACCCTGCTCAGCCAAGGGCTTCCACTCGTTAAAAGCTGTCTGGTAATCTTCTTTTTTGTAAGCAACCCAGCCATCATTAAAGTCGGCATAAGATATGCCAATCAATTTGGTCAACAACAATATAGTTAATGTAACTATTTTTAATTTCATCTCATTATTTAGCCATGCTCAACATAGGCTTTGCGTAATTAATAGGTACAGCCAGACCAATATTCTCAACCGCCTCATGCGTTGTCATCATGACAGATTTCTTCTCTACCTCTACCAGCTTCGATTTCTCAGCCACCGCTCTTGCCATCATCACCCCCACTACTTTTCCTCGACTATCAAAGATTGGAGAACCACTACTCCCCGGATAGGATGGTATTGAAAGCTGCATTGCCCCGTTTTGACGATTGAATCCACTAATGATTCCTTTCAAAACAGTATGTTCATACTGAGCACCTAACGGGTTGCCAATCATCAGGATTGGGTCTCCCTTATTCACTCTATCGCTATTTCCAATTTTCGTCGCAGGGAATCCCTTCTGTTCAGTAACCAGGCGGATTAGCGCAAGATCTAGCCTGGAGTTAGCATCGATTACCTCCGCACGATAGCGTCCACCCTCAAATGTATTTACAAATAGCTGGTCTGCACTATCTACCACATGTGCATTAGTCATAATGTGGCCATCGTTACCAACAAAGAAACCTGTGCCCTCTGTAGCTCCCTCTTGTTCATCAGCAAAAATATATACCACGCTCTTGTCAAGCTTACTAATCAATGATGAAGATATCCTCCCGTAATCCCCATCTGTACTATCGGTATACTCCTCTGATGACAGCTCCTCACCCTTTACATAACGGTAGACCAAACGTCCTTTGGAATCTTCGCCACGTTCTAGATTGCTCAACAAGGAGTCTTTCACTAACCCAAGCTGGATTGCATCCTCCAATGCAAACAACCCCTCTCCACTGTATTTAACACGGAAGGTGATAGTGCGGTTCTTTACGGTATAGCCATAACGAACCTCTCCCACATTATTAGCACTCCGTAAAATCTTGGCAAAGGCTGTTGAGAGATGTTTGTAATCTCTGCCGCCCACCCCCTTCAACACTACAACAATCTGGTCACCACTCTTCGCCGTATCCCCAGTAAAGAAGTACTCCAGAGCACCCTCATCAATCACTCCAGTAGTGAGACCCGATAGATCCTTATTGTCCTGTACTCGATCCCAAATCACTCCATCAATGGAGTAGGCGTTCTCCCCTTGGTATATGAAGGTCATGTTGATGACCTGATCTTCTTCAGAATAATCGTAACTAAACTTCTCAACCCCTTCGATCTGTTTCACAATTGAGACCAACATTCTTCCTGCCTTGCTGTAGTCTTCAGGCATAACATTTCTCACAGATACCACAATCTGCTGCTTGTCGGGTCGATCCTGATTAAAGAAGTACCCCAACCTATTTCCCATCCCACTATCCTGGACAATATTATCTAGTCCACTCAGTGTGCTGACCTGACTCCAGATGGTTGAGTCCAGATCAACTGCTCGCTCTTTGGATTGGAATATATACTTCAGTTGGTACTCTTCTCGACTGTATGATTTCTCAAGCCCAGTCACATTAAGCCCTTTGATAATCTTATCCAGTTCTGCACCCACTGCCCGGTAATCCCCTGGAGCAATATTATTGACCACAACTACAATCTGGCTGATATCACCAACCGCATCACCCACTCGATAATGGATAGCATGTTCGGTAATGGATGACAGTTCACGATTTGGCAACTCTCCAGATTTCTGAATTGCTGCCCAGAGCCGCTCCTCAACAACAGGAAGCTCATCCTTCGAAAGGAAGGTAAAGATCAGGCTAGAGTCATCCCCGCTAGAGACGAACTGATGCTCTAGCTTTCTAACTCCACCTACTGACTCCAGTGCAGATCGATAAATTCCTAAACGATTATGATAACGGTCTGATGAGAGCCCTCCAATAACCAAACGCTTAGTCTCAGCAGGTAACTCCTTCAGTTCGATCACCTGACCTGAACGACTTATATCAAAGTTATCCAGTAGTTCCGAGTCCAGGGTTGAATGGTAAAGTGAACGGAAGAATTCTGGAGCCCCTTTCAGGGTCTCTCCACGAATAGTCAAAGTATCTTTTGCTTCGTCATAGCGGTCTCGCAATTGACCACTCATTCCTGCAGACTCAACCATAGATAGCAGCCCATCTCGCCAATCAAAATACTCTTTCTTATCTACCCCTCTGACCACGACCAGCACCCTGTTTTCCATAGCTTGCATGCTATCCATATAGCGGCCTAATTCTCGCTCAACTCGCTTAAGATCAAACTCTGATACTGCCTTGGCAAGCATATCTGTTCTTGCCTCCTCTCGCTTCTCCTCATCCTTCGGTTCGGTTGTGAATTTTTGCTTGTGGCTCACAGAACGATCCATCACCGTTCTGCCACTCAGCGGATCAATAACCCGAAGACGCAGTTTCAAATTATGCTTTTTTACCCCGTAGGCTTTGTATTCACTAACCTCATCACTCTCAACCCAAACCATTATGATCGTTTCTGGAGCATACTCCTCCTGCAACTGTTGAACACCTTGCACCCCACGCAATGATTTACGATGAAAGAGGTCACTAAATGGAATACGGTTGCCCTCACCTGTAATAAAGATTTTGGAGAGATAGTCACTCTCAATATCGGTAGGGATTGTGTCAACGACCTCTGAAAAGTGATCTCTTGCCCCCTCAAGTAGAGCCTTCGAGTCTGCCAACAATAGGGTTTGTGTATCACCAGCCCGGCTAATACCAGAGAACACTGTCCCAGCAATTAACAGTAGTGAAATAATCTTTTTCATGGCTACTCTCCTTCACCACCAAATAGAATCAGATTCTGGCCTCGACTATATTCCGGCATCCCTGAACGGATGTCGAAACCACCTAAAAAGTCATCCACACCATCCGCCAGGTCATCGATTGTCCCTCTATAACCGAGACGCACAGTATTATTTTTGGTGTCGGCCCCCTTAAAGACCCAATCTTGGCCATTCTTCAGTTTCTTCTTGAGGTTGTTGAACATACGTTTATCTGCCTTCCTAAATACCAGAGTAAATTCACGCTCCTCATTAACACGGATTTCCTCTTTGCTCTTACGCAGAGCGATCTGCTTTCTGGTCTTAGTCTCAAGCAGGGCAACTGTATCCTGTGTAACTCTCTTGGTAACAGCAATCAGTGTGTCCGTGTCACCACGCACATAAGGTGCTGTAGCCATTCCATCTTGGTGTGCCAAATCTCTCCACTCCCCATTTTCAAAAAGTGTGGCATTAATCGTTACACGCACTCGAACCATTCGATCTCTCACCACCATGGAGTTGATTGTGACTCCGATCAGAAGATCTGCATAATTGGCCAGAATCCTCTTGCCGTTAACGAACTTGGAATCCACATTTCGAAGGTCAAGGTTAGCCTCAAATTTAGCCAACTCATCTTGAGAAAATAGATCATCTATCTTCTCCCCTTCTCTATCCAGCAACTCAACCAGATCCCCTTTGATCCTCTCGAATTGGACTATCTCATATCCTTTTTGTGTAAAGTGATCCTCGACATTACCGATCATGATTTCAACCACCTCGGGATTGATCTCCTTACCCGGGACATTCCAGAATGCCTCAACATAGGTTCGATACTTAGAGACCGCAGTAATGGCACGATCGTCAACCAAGGTTCTCTGTAGTTTCTCCTTATCGACTGCAAACCACCCTCCGATACGAACACTCTCCTTAGTTCCAAGGTAGGTCTTGGTCGTATCTAGCACCTTCTGGGTTAGCTTCCAGTCAGTGATGTAATCTTGAAAATTACGGTTGGCCTTTTCGATAGCATAGTCAAATTCAGTCTGATCCATTGGCTGTGCCAGCGAGTGATTGACCTCCAGGGCAGCCTCTTTCAATGCTTTCCTCTTCAGACTCTCTAACAACCAATTTACGGCCTGTGTGTGTGCCTTTTTACGGTCGCTGAGTTTTTCACTCACCTCTCTGACCACATCTTTAAAAGTTACAACATAGCTCTTTGACGTGGATACCGGAGCCTCAGCAGTCAGTACATCACTCTCCGTTATAGATAATTCAGTGCTTTTAACGGCATCAACCATAAACTCCTTGAGAGCTGGGCGACTAACTTTAATGTAACCTGTAAGCACCACAGCTTTTGGTTTAAAGTCCTTCTCTTCAATCACCGTCTTCAGTGACTTCAGTTCAACAAACTTCCCGTGTATGGTGCTTGCTTTCTTGACCCGTGCACTAAGCTCAGCAGAGGATAGAGGTTTATCGAGAATCTCGTTAATCTCCTCGGCTGCCTCTCTCAGTGCCTCCGTCCTAAGAATATCTACCGCCTTCTGCGCCGCTTTTATCGCAGCATCATCAGGGTTTGATATTTCCTTCAAGATTTCCATCCTATACTGATCGAATGGGTAGACATAATGCTCTTTAGTCTGTTGTGGAAAAGGCTGATTCAGAACCATCTCCTCGGTTAATTGCAATGGTTTCTTTGGTACACAACCAGCACTCAAAAACATACTTACCAATAAAACAATTAATAGATATTGTGATTTTTTTGACTTCACTGTTCTCTCTCCTTTTAACCTGGTCTTATTTCACTAACAAATTTACTTCACTAACCGGCCACATTCGTCTTAACACCTTCAGCCCTCTGCTACGTTCATTAATTTTCCGTTTGAAATTGGTATATCCATCAATACATGATAGATTCAAACCTGTTATAAATCGTGTTGGCAGATAGCGGTCCAGAATTTCAATATTAGATGCAAATACCTTGATCGACTCCTGTCCTTTAGTTTCATCAGAAATAATTAGCTCCACATCGTCATTGGCACCACCAATAGTGTAGGTTTTTCCTCCTTCAAGGAAAGAGCTCTCACCCGGCAAAGAGGGCTGAATTTGACAGGTTCCTCCATCTGACTGCACATATAAAACGCGAACAAAAGCATCAATATCCGGTCGAATGCTAACTACCAATGGATCGCCATCCTTGTAAATGGCATTTTCATGATTCACCCAGACCATGACAGGGATTTTTTTATCAGCATCCACATTTGATTCATCAACAAAGCTGTGAGCAATCATTCGGTTTTGGGGATACATAGACATCCCATGAGGCACAATACTTAACGGAAATTGCGTCGAAGCCACAGCAACTACCCCACCATCCTCAATCCGGGTCAGTGTGTAATTAAGATAGACTTTATCACCCACAATTCTAAACTTACCTTTTAATTGGTGGATTTTATGGCTATCCTCCGGTGTTCTCTTAAGCTGAATTGACGGAAGATCACCCAGCTCCTTACGCATATAACCGTTCATGATTACAGTAAAGTCACTGATAAATGTATCATTTTCCGCTTTGCCGCCAGAAAGACCTACCATCAATGTGTCAAGCTTTTGCCCCAAAAGACTCTGTTCGATTTTTCCTGCAATCTCATAAGCAACCGTTTGCAGACTTCTCTCGTCCCAAGAGGAAGGAAGCTTGTCATTTATGATAGAAATTGTACTGCTAGAGAGCTCCAACCCGCTGGAGTCGATGACCCTTCCGTGCAGTCTAAGGCCAGTTGGCAAGAGATTGAACTCTGTGAGTAAAGAGACCCCAGAGACAATAGGAGCAGAAGCAACCTGAACCCCTTGATTCCTTAAGGATTCAAGCAGGACGAACTGAATCTGCTTTGTAAATGGTAGGTAGATTTTTTCTTGAGATGCATCCTGAGGAATATCGACAAACAACAAATGCTCTTTATGAATCTTAGTGGAAATCTCTTTGGCGAATTCATTGATTTCCTGCTCCCATCCACTTTCAGCAATAGCCTCTTGAATATAGAGAGGAAAACTGAGCACAGATAAGAATAACAAGACGAAAACGCCTCGTTTGGTTTCATACGCAAGAATGCTCGCAAACACGATACCAGTAACCTCCCATTAACTACCATACACTTCTTAGTGTAGCACTTACATTCAAGAAGTTGGCACCATACAAGAAGAATAACTGCGATCACCCATGCATATCAAGGTAGAAAACTGGAACTTGGATATGACTGAATCATCCGTCTGTCCGGCCTCAATCTATTCAACCCCCATAAGCGGAGTGTAGTTGATATAGTCGCAACTCAGGGCACCCGTCACTGTTCCCGCATTATTTTGAAGGTGACGATTTTCTCAAGTCCCCCCGTAATTTTTGACCATGCCTATCTAGCAGACGGTCTAGATACCCAGATTTCTGAAATTCTCCTCCTGTGCAGAGACAAGACAACCTCTACAAGATAACCTCTATGTGGCTAAGCAAAAAGGGGTGGGTGGGGGTCCGGATGGGGGTTTTTAGAGAGTGTAGACTAAACTATTGGGGGTACTATTGGGGGTATCGCAATATATCCAATCATGATTATCGCTTTTATTTCATGATGATACAAAATATCTTCGACCCCTGTCGGGGAGGCCAAACTAAAACAGGATCAGGCTCTCTTCCTGGA
>JACKQG010007189.1_pt1 | contig 11357 bp, 3 predicted proteins | sample 8237621 | NCBI WGS metagenome assembly JACKQG01 (sample SAMN15677084, study PRJNA649215) | marine metagenome | biome: marine; feature: Black Sea; material: saline water; isolation source: suspended particulate matter (SPM) from the Black Sea western gyre | collected 2013-06-09/2013-06-10 | depth... | reverse complement strand
CATAAGCATCAAGAGAAATAGTCCAATCTGCATCCCCTTCAAATTCCCAATCAAAAGCTGAAAAATCACCCGTCTCAAAATCTTCTATAATTAAACCAACTATGTGAGTAAAATCGTATTGAACATAATATTCTTCAGCAATTACTTCGTAATTAAATGTTATTGGTGTTCCTTGTGCAATATCATCACTTGCTGTAGCAGTAAAAACCGCATTACTAAAAGATTCCGGTTCAATTGGTCCTAATTCATAAAAATCATTTTCAATTGTTATCAAATCATTATTGCAAGTCAAACTTGCAATTGCAACTGGAGATGTAGCATGACCAATGTTGTATGTAGGAATGGTTATTGTAAAAGTTTCACCAGGATCAATAATTCCATTGTTGTTTCCAGAGCTATCGTCAAAGATTATATTTTCTACTAAAAGATTTGGGGCATTTACTGTTATATCAAAATAAGAATACCAAGTTTCGTACGAATTTCCAGATATTTCTAATTGGAAATTTATTTGATGCTGGTCTGGAATGTTATTTGCAATTTGGAGTTCAAATGCATTCTCAATTGTAACAATAGTTTCACCGAGAATGGTTCCAACATTCTCTTCTCCATCTATAATTGTTATAAACTCGTCCTCTGTTGATAGTATTGCATAAACATTGATAGCATCTTCCAGACCAATATTTTCTAAAGCAATATTCAAACTGATGTTTTCATCATATTCAGGTATATTATTATTATCATCAATGACTTCAAAATTATTAAGAATTACATAAGAGCCCTCATTGGGAATAATGGTAATCGGAAAAAATGTTGGAAGGCAATTGTAACCAGAAATAATTAGTTCTGCTTCCCCTGTTTCAGTTATTATAGAATTAAAAATTACCTCAACAAAACCTGTTGAATCCGTTAATCCAGTTCCATATAACACACCATCTTTCATTATTGCACAAGTGAGTCCTTCAACTGAACAATCTCCTGAACTACTCAGTGTTATATTTAAAGAAGTGGTGCCGATTGGAATAGAATCCTGGTAAGTTGCTTGAATAGAAATTGGTTCATCAGTCCATATAGACATTGCGGGATCTCCAATAACATTGCAATCATAGAAACACCAACGAAGGGCACCTTCTTCCCATTGCCCTGGAGCATTTACCCATGGAGCTGTATCAATTTTCGATTCTAAATGTGTATTTCCAATCCTTCCTATTCTACTACCATAGAGAGCGTCTATGAATTCACGATGTAAATGTTGGGAAGGTCCCTCTGTTTGTCCCTCATTAAACCAACCATAACGAGAGTTTCCCGCAAATGCAACAGCAAAATTTTCAATATTAATCATCTCTTCTCCAATACAATCATCATAATCAAAAGCACCCGAATAACAACCATGAGTATAAACAAGAGTATAATTATGATTAATGCCATTTACTTGGGAAAAATTTGAATTTGTTATATCAGACAAATTCAGGCGCATACAATAATTCCAATTTGCATGTCCGACATGATGAACAAAAGGTTTTCCTTCATTTATTTTTGAAATCAATGTGCTACCCTCCCAATAACCAATATCCCTATCATAAAGCGTCTCAATATCATGGTCTTCTGGAATCCCATTTGTTGTATAACCATTATCATCGTGATAGCCAATCAGTAAATCAAGATAATCACCACCCCAGGTTAAAGGGTCTTCCCAGAGAAGCTCTCCAGCTAAAATGGGTTTATCCAATTCCCCAAGAACAGGATTATCCTGATAGGAAATTATTTTGCTAAGAATATTATTCAAATCATTTAGGTTGTTTATTACAAGACGGGCAACAGAAACCTCTGGTAATAAGTCATCTTCACCTATCTCACCCCATAAATTGTTTCCATTGTCATTCCATGAACCATCCAGAGAAGAATAATATAAATCTGCAGGAATATTATCATCTTCATAAACGGAAGAAGATTGGACCATACAATAAAATCCCCGATAAGGAACCAGTTCAACATCACCACCTAACAAAACATATTCAATACTGTGTTCTTGATATTCTTGAATAATATAATTACGAATTTTTTCCTGCAAATCAAGACCAGTAATAATTGAGTTTATCATTTCAGTAGTTATAATTTCTGTTCTAATTCCTCTTATCAAATACAAATCTATCAGTTCTTGATAGTTGTTTTCAAATTGAGAGGGAGTAACAATCAACATTTGGTAATCACCTTCTCTTGGTTCTCGTTCAGGATAACATGATATAAACTTCGGATTTTGAGCGATTCTACGAACTTTCTTTATTGTTCTTGGGGATGAATTCAAATTTTCTAAAGCTTGATATGATTTTTCATCAATTCGTGTAGATATTTTTACAGTAACCTTTTTGAAGAAACTTATTTTCCCTGTTGAAGGAAAATACTTTATAGGTGTGAAAGCTGAAAATCCAAAAGAGTAACCATTCATAAAATGTGTTGAGAGTTCGCCATATAATTTTTCAGGATACTGAACATCACTGTTATAAACCTCTAAATCCTTCACAAATTCTCCTGACCTTCCTTCTGAAATTGGTTGAGAATGTTGTTGTGGATATAGTTCAAAAAATCCAACTAATTCAGTTTCTTCATATCCTATAATTTCAATAGATTCTGCAATTTCTCCTGGTGGTAATAATAAGGATACATCTTTATAAGGTAATGTTGGTTCTCCAGCTTTTCCTGTTAGTAATGTGTTTTCAAAATTGATAATTTGATATCCATCTAATTCAATGATTTCGTAATTATTAAAATAATATTTTTTTTCAATAATCTCTGCATTTAAAGAGATAAACAAGAAAATAAATAAAAGTATTGATAATAATTTTTTCTTCATCTCACCTCCATTTGGGATTTCTTAAAACATCAGCTATCAATTGTAAGAAACTTGCATCTTCAGTTAATTTCTTACTTCAATAAAATGCATTTTCTTACTTTCCTATAATCTCCTGCAATTATCTGGTAAAAATACAAACCTGCTTGAACATCTTTTGCATCCCAGCATTCTTGATAATTACCAGTATCCTTATATTCATCAATTAGTGTTTCAATTATTTGACCCTTCACATTGTAAATTTCTATCTTCAATTTAGAGGGTTTTTGTAATGAGTAATTGATGTATGTTATAGTCTTAAATGGATTGGGTTGATTTGGATGAAGAGTAATATCTGGAGATATTAAAATTTGATCATCCGCACCTATATTAGCTATTGTAACCGAACCATCAGTTGTATTATATAAGTAACTAACTTCATTTACATCAAATTGAGTAAATGTTAAAGGTGTAGAATCATCAACATTACCAACAGCATCAAATTCAAGATACGCTACTACACCACTTCCAGTAAATAAATCTAAAGTAGCATAAAAAACAAGCATAATTTGTCCATCTATTATCGCATTTATTACTAAATTGTAATTCTCATTTTCTAAAATTCCACCTTGTAATGTTGCTCCTGCAGCATCTATTACACCCTCATCAAACTCTATAGTTATATCCATACCTTCTAAATCAACTAAATTATCAACTGTTAAGGGGACTGTGAAAGATTCTCCAGGATTTACTATTAAGCTTGGCAATATAGCTGAAGGCTCTGCAAATGCTAATGGTGAAATAAATAAAGTAATAGCAATACTACAAACAAAAAAATATTTTTTAATAATAATCTCTCCTTTCAATTATTGTCATATCCCCGCGTCCGCGGGGATCGCTGTCATAATGGCTAAAGCCGTCATAACGCTTCGCTGCCAAAATGCTCACTTTGTTCGCTGTCATAACGCCTCGCTATCATTAAGTCATTTGTTCGCTTTGCTCACTGTCATAATGATTATTTATGACGAGCCAAAGGCTCATTTGACGCTCCGAAGGAGCAAATGACTATTTATGACGAGCCGAAGGCTCTTATGACGCTATCCCCGTGGACACGGGGAAGTAGCATTTGACCATTTATGACGCTCCGCCAGACCCCGACATAGTCGGGGACTCCGTTTCGGAACTGGCGGACTCAGAATGACAGGTATATGATAAAATTTCCTAAATTTACCTATTTTACAGATTTTTTAACTTTCTTATCTCTTATATCTTCCCATTAATTGTCCATCTGCAATGATATGACCCTTCATTGCTTTCAGAACTTTTTTCTTTGATGCTCCAGGTTTTAAATTGAGCATTGTATCAAGTGCATATATCTTAAAGAAATAGCGATGTGTGCCAGATGGTGGGCAAGGGGGTCCATATCCAATTCTACCTCCACTATGAACACCTTGCTTGCCAAATAGGTTAAGTCTCTCAATATCGTCAAGTAATGGCTTTTCAGTAGAAATATTCTCTGGCAATTCTTTTATTGCTGATGGCATATCATAAACTACCCAATGTACCCAGGTACCCATTGGAGCATCTGGATCATCGCTAATTAGCACGATACTCTTTGCATTCTCCGGAACAGATTCCCATTCTAATGGAGGAGAGATTCCTTCTCCATCACAGGTATATTTTCTGGGAATCATCTCGCCATCTGCAAATGCAAGGCTTGTTATTTTTATAGCCATTTTTTTACCTTCCTTTTCTTCTAAAGAGGCTATTTTCCTCTTATCTAATTCTTTCTTCTTGCAAGCAACAAATGATAAAGATACAAACATACAAAGCGTTAATACTATTATAATTCTAATTCTGTAATTATTGTTTAACATTTTTCCCTTTTTTGTTTCGAGTCGTTGTTTCACTTGCGACTGGAATATTCATCTATTTATCTAATCAATATCATTTTCTTAATAATTGTCTTATCCTTTGTAGAAAGCTTACAGAAATAGATTCCAGAACTCATCCCCGTCCCAGCGGTCCCCGATCTAATCGGGGAGGGGATCTCGAGGACATCCCATTCAATCTGTTTTCTACCTGCTTGCTCAAATCCATTAACAAGCTCTTTTACAAGTTGTCCTCTTACATTATAAATTTGAATATTAACATAAGTATCTTGGGGTAAATCATATCTAATAAATGTTTTAGAATCAAATGGATTCGGATAATTCTGATAGAGTGCAAACTTATCTGGAATAGGTTGAATTATATTTACTTCTAATCTTTTGGTAGTTACTTCTTTTCCTTCTGAAACTACCACCTGTAATCCACCCAATGCTTCTGTCTCATTAATATCAAACTTGGTGAAGTAGACATCTGTTTTGCTACCTTCAACTCCAATCACATCAAACTCTACAAATGCAACTACTCCTGATTCTGATACCAATTCTCTCTTTGCATAGATGACCATTGTGCCTTTACCAGTTTCTGTAAGATTTGTTTCTATTGCATAATCTTTGCTATTAAGTATTCCTTCATTTAGACTTAATTCTGTTAATTTTAATACTTCTGGATTAAATGAAATTTCAATATCAATACCTTCAATTTCTGTTACATTTTCTATTACTATTGGAATTTTCAGGATAGAGTTTATGTTTGTCTCAAATTCAATTGCTTCAAATGATTCAGAAGAAAGGGTTACTCTACTATCTGGTGTCCAGTTACCTGAAACATCACCTAATCTTATAGCGATGAAGTCCTCATCTGTTAAATCTGAATTTAATGGAGAATATTCCCTTGTATTTTCATAAACTATCGGAGGCCAATCATTACATTCAGGAATAGGTTCTGGTGTAAATACCCAGTCAATACCATCACCATTTAATTCAGTAATTAAGAATGCAACATATCTTGCTACTCTGGAAGCATCTGTGCCACTGATATTACCATTCATAGAGACATCTCCTGCTATCATTTCAAGGCAATCAAATTCATACAGTAAAGCAGCATATCTCGCTATTCGGGAGGCATCTAATCCACTTAATCCACTAAGGTCATCAGCTTTGGATGGAGTAGAAATATAATTACCACCAGGAATATCAACTAAAAAGTAATCTCCACTTGTGGTTGTTGTAGTGGAATAAGTTCCAACTCCAGTAAGATTCACTTCTACATCTGGAATTGGATCATCATCACTAAAGTAACCTATATTTCCTGAAATATGAAAATAGTTTTGAGTCTGGTCAAAATAATACGCTCCCATATCATTTCTTGTTCCATCTGGGTCATAATACATTGGGTCAGGGTCTCCAGCATCTATACAAGGTGATTTTGTAGAATCAGGTATTGGAAAGTTTGCCCAGGTGAGATGAAAATCCCCACTTTCCGGGTCTGCAAATAATGGGTCTGCATCTATGTTCCCATCAAGCCAGTTTACAGTGCCATTGTTGTTGGTTACAATAGCAGATTCTCCACCCTGAATATCAGAATATGCAATAGTAATTGAATTTGGACCAGCTGCTTCACAGAAACAAATTTCTTGTGGTGAGTTATCCCACAAAATGGAATTTACTAAACTTGGATTGGCATTAGTAACACAATAAATTCCACCACCTGAGTTAATAGCTAAATTATTAGAAACTGTAACATTACTCAAATTTGGATTGCAATTGTTATAACAATGAATCCCACCACCCCAACCAGTCGTATTTTTACTGATTGTAACATTGGTTAAACTCGGGCTGGAATATAAATACAATCCAATGCCTCCACCATCATAAATAGATGAATTGTTGGAAATTGTTATGTTTAAGAGATTCGGACTGGAATACCAATAAAAGTAAGCACCTCCACCACAACGAGCAGTACTATTTGTTATTATGATATTATTTATAAAAATATCAGATGAATTATAGCAATAAATTGCACCGCCACAATTATCAGGAAAATTCCCAGCGGCTTTTCCATATTCCAATTTACAATAGACAACCTTTGAACTGTCCTGTCCATTCAAGTCGGTATCGTAAAATCTTAATCCGTGCCAACCTACTATGGTATCCTGTGCAGTAAAAACTATAGTATCAGAAGCAGTTCCTTCCGCTAATAATCTACCATAAATGTTAAACTTATGATGACCGAAAAAAATAACCTGCACACCAGGTTCAATCACCAATGTGCTGTCAGTCGGAATATTTATTTCACCACCAATAATATACGGGCTATTGCTAATTGTCCAGATTCCACTTACATTGCCTGGTGGTATATTGGGTCCCTGGTCAAAATAAAATGCACCCATATCATTTCTTGTTCCATCTGGGTCATTGTATATCGAATCTGGATTACCGGTATCTATACAAGGTGATTTTGTGGAATCTTGTATTGGAAAGTTTGCCCAGGTGAGATGAAAATCCCCACTTTCCGGGTCAGCAAATAATGGGTCTTCATCAATATTATCTGTGCCAGACCATCCCCCTTGTATGTCAGAATAACTTACTGTAACAGTACTATAGTAGGATTCATAGATTTCCTGTGGAGAATCATTCCAGAGAATACAGTTCAATAAACTTATACTGGATAGACAATTATAAATTCCACCACCATCATTATCTGCACTATTTTCACTTATGGTTACATTGGTAAGAATCGGGCTGGAATAATAATAACAGAAAATACCACCACCATTCAAAATTACACTATTCCCACTTATGGTAACATTGATTAGATTAGGACTAGAATTATAACAGTAAATTCCACCACCTTCATAGGCACAATTTTCAATTATGTTAACATTAGTTAAATTCGGATTAGAATTATCATCACAGTACATCCCACCACCATAATAAGCAGTGTTCCCACTAATTATAACATTAATTAAGTTCGGATTTGAACACAAGCAGTAAATACCACCACCATTCTCACTTGCACTATTTCCGGTTATGATAACATTAGTTAAACTTGGGCTGGAAAAACAATTGTAAATCCCACCACCCAAATAATTAGCAGTATTCCCACTTATAGTAACATTATTTAAACTGGGACTGGAAAAAATGTAACAGTAAATTCCGCCTCCAAGAGAATCAGCATTATTTCCATTTATAGTAACATTTATTAAATTTGGACTGGAATCTTCACATAAGAAAATCCCACCACCATCATGCGCAGCATTATTGGCAATTAAGCAATTCTGTATCAGAATATCAGAGGAATTGTAACAATAAATTGCACCACCACAATTATCCGGCGAAATCCCAGTAGCCTTTCCATATTCTAATTTACAATAGGCAACTTTAGAACTGTCCTGTCCGTTATCATTAGTATCATAAAATCTAAGACTATGCCAACCTACTGTAGTATCCTGTGCTGTAAATACAATCGTATCTAATGCAGTCCCTTCTGCTAATAATCTGCCGTAAATGTTTAACTTATGATGACCTGAAAAAATAACCAACACACCAGGTTCAATTACCAATGTGCTGTCAGTTGGAATACTTATTTCACCGCTTATAAAATATGGGCTAAAGTCAATTGTCCATGTTCCACTAACATGTCCAGGAGGGATGAGTGTACCAGCTTGGTGATGAAAATAATATGCACCCATATCTGCAATTGTACTATCAGGGTCAAGAGGTGAAGCAGGGTCTCCTGCATCTATACAAGGAGATTTTGTAGAATCATGTATCGGACAGTTAGCCCAGGTTAAATGAAAATCTCCATTTTCCGGGTCAGCAAATAATGGGTCTGCGGATATATTACCAATGCCAGGCCATCCGCCTTGAATGTCTGAATAAGTCGCATTTACAGATCCAGAAGATAAATAGATTTCTTGCGGAGCATCATTCCAGAGAATACAGTTCAATAAAGTAGGATTGGAAATATAACACCAAAAACCACCACCATACAAATTAGCTGAATTATCTGATATTGTTAAATTGGTTAAACTGGGGTTTGACTCTAAACAGTAAACTCCGCCACCATAATCAGCTGTATTTTTAGTTATAGTTATAGTATTTATATTTGGATTGCAATTATTCCAGCAGGAAATTCCACCACCAAAAACCGCAGTATTTTCTGTTAGAATAACATTGGTTAATGTAGGACTGGAATTATTCCGACATGAAATTCCTCCTCCATCGGAATCACTAGCAGTATTTCCTGTGATAGTTACATTTATTAAGATTGGACTGGAATTAGACATGCATGAAATACCGCCACCAAGTACGCCAGTATTTTTTGTAATTAAACAATTTTTTATCAGAATATCAGAGGAATTATCACAATAGATAGCTCCACCATAGCAATCCGGAGGGTAAGCATCCCATGGTCCTATTCCATATTCTAATTTACAATAGACAACTTTTGATGAATCCTGTCCGTTTGTATTTGTGTTGAAAAATCTCAGGCTATGCCAACCAGCCAAGGTATCCTGGGCAGTGAAAGTAATAGTATCAGTGGCAGTCCCTTCTGCTAATAGTCTGCCGTAAATGTTAAATTTATTATGCCCCAAAAAAATTACCTGTACTCCAGGTTCAATTACTAATGAATCATTACTTTGAATTGCTATTTCACCATCAATAATATATGGACTATTAGCATAAGTCCAGGTGCCACTTACTTCTCCATCAAGAATGTGTGTGTGTGGACCAGTTATTACATGTGCATAAACAGTTGAATCGTGGATAGTATTAACTGGTGGATTTGCGGAGCTATAGATTTCAATAGGAATGCCGGAAACATAGTCATCATAAATCTCAACTGCAAAGTGGTTGACAGTACCTGTTGTTGTGGTTTCGCTGTCATATATGCCTAAAAAGAGGTAATCAGGAGGTCCGAACATAAAAGGGGTAAATTCAGTAATATCCATCACCATATTGTTTGAGGGAAATGGATGAGAACCTCCATTCCAGTAATAATCAAATCGCTTTTCTGCATAAGGTGAGCTGATACTTCCAATGCTGACTGTTGTCTCACATTCACCTCTAAGGTCGTGGCTTATTTGAAACACAGATATCATTTCAGGTTCATAATCTATCCAATTCTCGTAAAACATATAGTATCCAACCCGCTGCTTCATACATTCATAAGAGATGTAGTAAAAGCCATCAGCTACATTTTCCCATCCACCAACTCCCCGTGAATTGGCAACTTTTAATGCTCCGTAAGTATCTGGATTTCCATCTTCCATATATGGACCATAATCATCATCGTATCCAACTATGGTATTCGCATGATTAGTACTATCTGGATGATAATTATCAAGTGTCCATAGATCTGTGGATGTCAAACTGTCATAATTACCAGCGAGAATACTAATTACTGCTAAATTCCCATTTGCTAATAATTGTTTTAAATCTACAAGAACTGTATCAGTTATTACAACCGATATGCTTCCATAGCCAGTCTGTGACCGATACAATGGAGCCTGTCTCCAGGCATCTTCATCTGGCCAGGTAGTTGAATCATTCGGATCATAGGGCATCTTTTCCCAGGTACAACAACCAATACGATGCAGTAAATTCATAGCATCCCAATATGAAGATCCCTCATCTACCCCACCATTAATCTGGTGATAGATGAAATCAGGACTAAATATTTGGTCTTGGTAAGCTGCACTCGGATGCCCCTCATCCCCATCTTCCCATAAGCACCCAGAAAGATCCCAGGAATGTTCCAGTGCCTCTTGAAAAGTCTTGGTATAATAACCGCAAGCCCAGGTGACACATGAACCCTCTGAACCCTGATTACCGATTGGAGGAAACCAATCAGTATCAGAGTTATCGTGGCTTGAACGTACATCATCCTTAGGGAATTCCATTTTATCCACCATAATAGGTAACTTTCTAATTTTTTCCCATTGCTCTTCTGTTGGTGGTTTTAAGCCGGTGCCGTAGCCATTAATAATTACATTGTAATTTTTTCCTTCCTCGTAAACTCCACAATATTCTTTGAGTTTATTGAATTCTTGCTCAGTCATAACCCGTTTGGTTATCTTAGCTTGCTGTGCAAAGAGCATTGAGCTAATTAGCACAAGAATACTTAGAACTAATATAGCCAGGAGTTTTTTTGTCTGTTGCATTTCATACCTCCTTATTTTTCTTTAACCTTACGACAAATAAAGTTAAAATTCTTCCAAAGTTACTTCATAAGCAAACATTTCTTGGTATCTATTACTTTTTTACCACCTTAGCAATCTATAAAAATAGATACATGAACTAACTGGCTTGCCATTTCCATATTTTCCATTCCATACTATCTACTGTAAACCTTAGTGTAGTAGAATCATTTTCTTCACAAATGTCTTATCCCTAGTTGAAAATCTGTAGAAATAGATTCCTGAGCTCATCCCCGATTTCTCGGGGACATTCCATTCAATCTTTTTTCTACCTGCTGTCTCAACACCATTAACAAGCTCTTTTACAAGCTGACCCTTTACATTATAAATCTGGATATTAACATGAGTATCTTTAGGCAAATCATATTTAATAACTGTTTTTGAATTAAATGGATTCGGATAGTTTTGATAGAGTGCAAACTTATCTGGAAGGGCTTGAAC
>JACKQG010007185.1_pt1 | contig 11360 bp, 4 predicted proteins | sample 8237621 | NCBI WGS metagenome assembly JACKQG01 (sample SAMN15677084, study PRJNA649215) | marine metagenome | biome: marine; feature: Black Sea; material: saline water; isolation source: suspended particulate matter (SPM) from the Black Sea western gyre | collected 2013-06-09/2013-06-10 | depth... | reverse complement strand
CCTCTGTAATGTGGAAAATGTAACTTAAGACAAAAAGACAGAACCCATAAAAGATGAGCATGTGGCCAAGACCGGATAGGTCCTTCCTGGTCACATTCTTGATGACGCACCGCTGTAGCAATACCTGCCCTAAAGCATATCTCAGCCTCGCCCACGGCCGGTCAAACCGGTTTTCCTCTTTTCCCAATTTGAGAAGACGTACCAGGAATCGTGCTCTCTGAAAAAAAGCATAAGAAGTAACCGCAATCAACAGCAGAAGGAAGATTTTACCGGTTGTTGGTAACATAAGGTGTTCCTCCCCATCACTGAAGTCCCGTCTTCGATGAAACAGGTCAATTTTGAGTCCAGCATCTGTGCGGAACCGTTACACCCACAAACACGCCACCTGTCAGAACGCTATTTGATCCATCTTAATACCCGCGCGTCTCAGCCGTTCACAATCCCTTTCCAGACGTTTGTTGGCCACCTTCTTTAATTCTTCCAGGTATTTTTTGGGGTCATCATAAGATCCGGTGCCATAGAGTTTTTCAATGGTCGTTTTCTCCCACCCTGTACTAAAGGTAAACGCGGCGACCAGTCCAAACCCCTTTCTCTCCCCGTCTTCCTGTTTCACAATAATCGACGGGCGCTTGAGCTGCACATCCACAGAAATGGGTATTCCGGTCTGGGCAAAATGGATGAAATTCTGCAGTCTCATTGCCGGGCTCTTGACCGATGCATCCCCATTCAGGCCGATAAAGGAGTTCTGGAAGGTAAACAGATCGTGTTCAATGGCAATGCCTGCATCCTTGAGCCTGTCGTAATCCATCTGCAATCTGTTGTTTGCAATCAACAGGCAGTCAAGGGCATATTGAGCCTCGTCGTCAGCAAAGGAATAATCCTTCTTGAACGCAAATGGTTTGCCGTCAACAGCTCCACTGTATTCCATGGATAAAATGACCGTATCGACCTGCCGCCCTTCACGTTCAAACCTGACGACCTTTCGAGCGGGTTTCCCCACCAGATCAACCTTTTTCCCGGAAGCTGCTTCTTCAATCAGGGCTTCCAGCATGTTTATTTTAGATGTTGTGTTTGCCATAGTCCTTTCTCCTTTTGATCATTATCATAGTGAACTCAGCGCTGATCCGGGTCCATACACCCCCTGATCAAATGGCCGACATACCCTTTCCGCAACCCGTAAAGCGTTTTCAATCATAAGTGATGCAACCGATGTGCCAATATTGAGAAAGCTGTGTCAGGCACTTTAACCTGTTGTAAACCATATAAATATGTCTTTTATATCCTATGCGGCGGAGGGGGGCGGTGTGTCCATTATCTTTACAAATTGTAATGGATATGTTGACACCGGATTGCCAATTTGAGGTGCGCTAAGACCCGCGCGGAATCCCTCTGTTTACGGTCTGGGGAGAAATGAAGTGACAGCGCTTAAAGTTCCCCTCCCCGGTGCCCAGAGGGAAATTGTGATTAGGTAGGATAACGCCACGAGGGAAAATCGATGAGGCGGCGGCGTGGCTCAATCGCGCCCACGGATTGCACCTGCTTCAACAACGCCCAGCGTGGTCAAGTTGACGACTTCCTCTACGGTCGCCCCATACTGACGGAGGTGTGCCGGGAGACGCGTTCCCATGAGGACAGGACCGACCGACACGGCCTCACCGATATATTGGATCAGGTTAAGGGCCAGGTTCCCTGACTGGAGATCAGGGAAAATGAGGACATTGGCGTTTCCCTCGAGTTCAGAGAAGGGGAAGTATTGATGCCGCAGGGCGCTGTTGACGGCGATGGCCAGTTGTATCTCCCCATCGATTATGAGATCAGGGTCGTGGGATCTGGCGATCTCGGTTGCCCGGCGGATTTTTCGGGCTAACGGATGATTTACACTGCCGTAGGTAGAGAAGGACAACATGGCCACCCGCGGTTCGATGTCAAGGGAGCGGACAGTGTTGGCGGTTAACAGGGCGATCTCGGCCAGTTCCTCGGCCGTGGGATCGATGTTCACCGCGCAGTCAGCTAAGAAATAGACGTCTTTGGGCAGGAGTATCATGTAGTGGCTGGAAACCCTTCGTATTCCCGGGGCAGGTCCGATGACCTCCAGGATGGTTCGCAGCGACTCCACATAGTGGGTGGACACCCCGGCGAAAAGCATGTCGGCGTCGCCGGCATGGACCATGAGCGCAGCAAAGTAATCACGCTTGCGCAATCGTTTGACGGCCTCGGCATGCATGACCCCACGCCTGCGGCGCATGTGGAAATACTCATCCACATAGGCTTCGAACCGCGGACTTAGAAATGGATCGATGATCTGGACACCGCCTAAGTCCAGATCGAGACGCTCCGCAACCTTCCGGACATCATGTTCGTTTCCCACCAAGATGGGCTGCGCGATATTTTCGTCCATGAGGATGGCGCAGGCGCGGAGAACGGTTTCACTGCTTCCCTCGGAGAAGACAACCCGAAGGTCCTCGTGCCGGGCCTTCATGATCAGATGTCTCATGGTTTCCCGGCCGGCGCCTATCCGGATGACCAGCCTTTCACGGTATGTCTCGTCCTTTATGGAGAGGCCAGCCACGCCTTCCTGGATGGCCTGCCGGGCCACGGCCGCGGATTCGTTTACCAGGATTCGTGGATCGATCGGTTTGGGCAGCAGATACTCGGGCCCGAAGCTGAGGCGCTCATCGCTGTATGCCTTTTCAACCTCCTCTACGACCTCCTCCCGTGCCAGATCTGCCAGGGCGTGCGCGGCAGCCAGAAGCATCCCTTCGGTGATGCAGTTCGCCTGGACATCCAGAGCTCCTCTGAAGATGTAGGGGAAACTCAGGATATCTAATATGGCATTTGGGTACTGGCTCAGGCTGGTGGCCATGATGAGGTCCCGCCGGCTGGCTCGGGCAGATTCGTAGTCGATCTCAGGCTCCGGGGTGGACAATGCCAATACCACCGGGAAAGCATTCATGGAGCGGAGCATCTCCTGGGTAACGATGCCGCCGTCGGATGCCCCTAAGAACACGTCAGCGCCAGCCATGCCCGCAGTCAGGTCCTGCGCCGGGTCTTGCCGGGCAAAGACCCGTTGATAGTCGTGGAGGTCCTCACGATCAGGGCTCAGAAGCCCATGGATGTCATATACCAGAAGATTTTCCGGCTGAACCCCAAGCTTCAGGAACAACCGCGCGCAACCGGTGCCAACGGTTCCGATGCCGCTGATCACCACCCGGATATCTTCAATCCGCTTTTCGACCAGGTCCAGAGCGTTCAGGAGGGCAGCGGCCGCTACCACGGCTGAGCTGTAGAGATTCTCGTGAAAGACCGGTATCTTTAACTCCCTGACGAGCTGGTCGTAGATGTGCAGACCCTCTGGCGCGCGAAGGCCGGACAGGTTGATACCACCAAAGGTCGGTTCGAGCATAAGGACCGTATCAACAAAACGGTCCGGATCAGTGGTATTCAGCTCCAAATCAAACACATCGATGTCAGCAAGCCGTTTGAAGAGGATCGCGATCCCTTCCTGGACCGGTTTTGCCGCTGCCGGGCCGACATCTCCCAGGCCGGGGACGGCCGATCCATTGGTGATAACGCCTACAAGGTTGCCGCGCGAGGTGTAGCGAAAGACTTGGGAAATGTCATTGGCAATGGCTTTGGAAGGGAATGTGGCGCCGGGCAAATAGGCAAGCCGCATCTCCCGGGGGGTCAGGCAGGGCTTTGTGGCGCGGACCTCAATCTTTCCGGGGCGGTCGCTGCTATGGTAGTTGAGAGCGTCCTGTTGTCGGATCATAATGGAATCTCCTTGGCTGTTGAAGCTGGGGCCCGATCTTTCCGCACCGCCAGCGGATAGTTTTGGACAGTCTCCTGGAGCGCCGCCAGAAAGGGAACGACCGGCCGGGCCTGAAGGATCCATAGTTTTGCACCCTCGATGCCGAATTCTATGTCCAGCGGGTAGCCATAGGCGGTCTCCAGCCGATCAGCGATTCTCACCAGTTCGCAAAGCTCGACATATTCAAGTGCAGGCCGGAGACGCTGGTGGCTGAGAGTATGGCTCAGAACCGTGCCCAGTCCCGTATGTTTGTCGAATACCACCTGTTCATTCTTGTCACGGGTGATATAGCGGAAACGCAGGGGTCCGCCTCCACGGATCCCCTCCTTGTCCACCACGATCTGGTCGGCGGAAACGATGCCCGAGACAACCCCTTCGCCCAGACCCAAGGCCGCGTTGATGACCATTTCCCTGAGATTGCCCTCGGCTACGTTAACGGTCTGGAGGACGCCCGAAACCCGTGACCAGACATTCCGCTGGACGATTACGCCCCCCGCGGGCTCAGAGGTCATGCCCAAAACCAGGCGGTTATGGATGGCCCGCTCCGTCCAGAGACCGCTCCAGGCCCTTTTGATGTGATCGAGGAGAGCAGTTTCTCGGCGGATAAAGAGGAAGGTGTCAAATTCACCGGCCCGGGCCGCCATCTCCGCATCCTCTTCCTTAGACGAAGATCGAATCGCCACAAATGGATTGAGCGGGTCTTCCTCCGCGCTGTCTTTCGGCATGTTCTCATTGAGGTGATGATAGGCCGTCACCACCTCTTGCACAAACGCCGCTGGAAGCGTCATTCCCTCCCACAATTGCCGGATGTTGATAGATTTTTGAAAGTCGTCTACATCATCACGGCGCAGAATCGATTCAATAGCCTGCCGAAGGGTCGTATCCGGAGCGGTCCCTTTCAGAACATCGACGTTCCTGTCAGGAACGGCGTCCAAGATCTCCTGGAAGGCGCGGTCGGCAATCACGATCCAGGGGGGAGTCAGTCCCCGGCCACCGAGCCGCTCCACTTCGGCAAGGTTGGCCGCCTTCCATCCGATGAAGGGAAAGAGTTCAAAACCGCCATCCTGGGGCGTCAGGATCCGGCGGCGCTCAAGCCTGTCCCGTGTCTTGCGGTCCTCGCGAACGATCCGGCGCTCTATACGCGCAATCGGTTCCTGCAGGTCCGGTTGGGTCTCGAGAACGAGATCCAGCCGATTTGCCTGGCGCACCAGGTGCCGGAGACGGAAATCCACCTGAAATGAAGACGCTGCCGCCGCCATATCCCGGACAATGATTTCCCGGAGGGCCCTGAGACGCTGCTCTGCCACCGGATCCACATCCTTGGGGCGCAAATCATCTATGGAGACCGTCTCAAAACCGCAGCCTCGCAAGGTGGCAAAGACCCCTTCAAGCGTCTGGCGGAGGTGGCGCATCTTGAGCCGGAGCCAAAGGATTTCGTAGGGTTGTTCCGCGGACGGGATCTGTCGCAGCAATGTCTCCATCAGCGCATGGTTCCGGCGTTTGAGATCGTCAAAGAGCCAGAGAAGGTGGTCGCGGGCGATGCTCCCCACGTCCGGGTTTTTCAAGAGCGTGGAGAGAAGATGCGTTTTTTCACTCTGACCTCCCCTATCGGAGGAAAGATGGTCGCTTACCACGAGTTCGCGGACCACATGACAGGCCAGCATCGGGTCGGTGAAACGGCCCAAGAGCTTCTCAATCTGGTGGCGGCTCCGAAGCCGCCGGCCACGCAGGATCAGGGTCTTCTTTTTGTCGGTTGTCCGGGTCAATTGCCGGGTCGCTTCACCGAGGTGTTGGAAGTCTTCATGGAAGGCCAGTGCGTCTCTACCCTGGCCAAGGACCTGCAGGCTTCCCTCATCAGCATCTATGACTACCAGGTCGCCCTCTCGAAGGCTATGATCGCGTTCATGGACATCCGAGTGGATCGATATGTGGCAGCCATGGGCCGTCTTTTTTTCCTCCCGGTACCGGGAAGTGCGGCACATGAGCATAAGGGCGCCGTCCGGAGACCGCTGCCATTCTCCCGAGATAATCAGGGCCGGCTTTCGGAACTGGATAGCAGTAAGTCCTGCATGACTCAAAATGCCCCCGCCGGTGGAAATGATGCCGGAGGAGTGGTATAAAAAGGTATTATCTTCGGGCCGGAGCGAAGGTGTAACGAGGATGGATCCCTCGAAGTCCTTCGGCCTTCGCCCCTCTGTACCCAAAAGGACCCTCCCCACTGCGCGTCCGGGAGATGCCTTTAGCCCCTTTAGGGCTTTTTCGTCGTGAAACGGGCGCGGCAGTTGGTGCAGATTTACCCGCCTGAAGAGATCTCCGATCCTTTCCGCCCCCTCCATATCCACCGAAACCATCGACCCCATGCCGGGAGACGTGTAACGGTTGAGCCAGAGCACCATCGCAAGTACAGACGCATCCAGGCTCCCATTAAAGCACCATTTTATAGCGCCAGTTTCACGACGGCAGCACAGAACCTTGTCTGGGGCAAACATGGCAAGGCAGATCATACCTTCCAGATCCCGGACCACGAAAAGGGTCAGGGTCCTGCCTAAAATGGGGAGCGATGCAGACTGGACCTCACAACCGTTCAGGCGCCCGGTGGTCTGAAACGGGAGGGTCTGTTCAAGCGGGGCCAGCAGACGTGCCAGGGAGGCTGATGCGGCCACAGCCTCCTTTTCAGAGGTCACGATTTCCGCAAACCGCTCTGCTTCGTGTACCCGCTTGAAAAGGTCTCCGGGCGTACGCTGGAACCCGTTATCCTTCTCTGTGATTTCTCCACGCGTCACCGCCTCTCGCAGCGGACCCAGGAAGAGGTTCTCAAGCTGGAGTTGTCCCATGGAGGGGGGGCGCAGGTCCCCGCAAGAAGGGGCGGTCTTGAGGCCCAGTCCTGCGAGTGCGGACTGGAGCCTGACAGACAGATCGGCAGGTACCGGCGTACTGAATCGGTCGCAGTAGGGGGCCTGGCCCGTCCAGGCAACCTCCCGATCGCCTTTAAGGCCCTTCTCCACCTTCACGAGGATGGCCTGCCGGTCTTTGGTCAGGAGTTGATTGATCGGAAGAACCCCCCAGCGGGCGAAGAACGCGGTCCAGGCATCAGCGACTGCCTGGCGCGATTCGTCAGGGAGATCCAGAGAACCGATAACCCAGTCGATTTCCATGAGATAGGGAATCAACCGAAACAGGGCCTCGACCTTCTTGCAGAGGTCCGCCAGGTCCAGGGTCTTCTCCTTGTCATATCGGGCGTGTATCCGGGTATCCTTTGCCTGGACGTCAAATTCGATCTTGCGCAACACCTGTTGAATCGCATCGAGAGAGGGGTTTGGATGAAGATCGAGTTCGTTCTTGCTGACACCATAATATTTCAAATCAATCATCCCGCCCTTGAGTGGGGGCGAATAATCGATCCGAAGAAATGCCGGGTGATTCTGAAAGGAGAAATAATAGTGAACTTCATTACCGTAACAGAAAATCCTGACATCCGGGAGGACCGCCTGCCCGTGAAGGATCTGACGCGCGAAACCTTCGACCAACGCCGAGACCGGATAGGGAAGGGAAGTCGATTCATCTGCCCTCTGTTCAGGTTCAAAGTCCACATAGCGGATCTCCCTAAAAACCCTGAGGATCCGGACCGGAGAGGCAGTTGAGATGCTCACCGTGCGGTTTGTGGCCCGCCGGGTCTCCACCAGACAGAAAACAAGGTCCAGTCCCCGCTGATGGAGGTACCGTTTTAGACCGTGGAGGGTCTGGACCTCGTCTAATGACGCTGGATCTTCAAACATCTGTACAAGCCGGGTGAGTTCCGGAGAGAGTTGATTATCCTGGGGCGCTTTCTCGAGTTCCAGGGTGATGCGTTCACGAAGCCCCCTGTACTTATCGGAGAGGGCGGCGCAATCATCTGAATGAGATGAAAAGAGAGCCGTAAAGATAGAGACAATCCGGCCCATCAAATCAAGAATCCGTCGGATTGTTTCCCGGGTCAGCGGCGCCAAGCTGAGGATTTCGGCCAAGACGTCGGCGTGGGCCAGGTTATATTCCCGGAACAGGGAGACCGGGTTGTCGTCTTTGACGCCTTCCCGGTCTTCACTGCCAAGACCCCCATAGGCGATAAATATCCAGTGCTCGCCGGATGGGCGGGCTTCTTTGACAGATTCAAAGAGCGTCGCCTCTGCTGGGGAGACCATGAACGGAAAGGATTTGCCGATGCTGATGCTGATCTGCTTTCGCACATGGAGACCGAAGTTCAACCTCTCCCAGCCAAGTTCAGCGATCAGTTCCCGTAAAAGCCGGTTCCCGCACAGGGCCTCGGCCCTTTGTAAGGACGGAAGGACCGGCGGGGGAACTCCAGGGACAGGAACCAGATGAATCAGGTCTAAATGGGTGGCCCGGGTAAAGGCCAGATAGGGGGAGAGGAATTGACAAACGTCCCGGCCCAGCACTGCTTCCGCCAGACTGGACGGGGCCGGGTTCCCCTTCGAATCCAGGATGCGCGCTGCCATAAGGCGCTGACGCCTGTCCTTTTCCTGCAGGTAAAGCGCAATGAGCGGGTCTTGGCCGGCCGGCCGGCCCGGCAGGGTGAGATGCTGGATGATCTTGGCCACCATCTCAAGGCAGTCCGCCGCCACCAGGGGGCTACCATCCATCTCAACTCGACTGGCCAGGAATCCTGTGATCTGAAGATTCACGGATATGGCCCCTGATTCTGCCAGATCGCGCAGCCGTTCAAGTGCTCGCAGGGCCAGGGTTCTATCCCGGGCACCCAGCATCCCTTTTAGAAAGGGCCATAGATCTTCCGTGCTCAAAGAGAGCGTGTCAAAGAGATCGAACAAAAGCGTCGCGATAGGGCCCATCCGTGTGCTGAGAAGCGGAAGAAGCTGACGAAGACGTTCCAGGTCCGAGGAACTGGGGGGCGATGTCAGTTGCCTCCGGAGTTGGGTGCAGGCGGCCTTGACCCGCTCGGCGCTTCCCATGGCGACTTCAAACTCGGCGGCGATAGCGTTCAGGGCAGCGGAGAGGGAAGCCCCCGGGGATGCATCTGAAGGAGCAGGGGTTTCAGGACTTTCCGGCATAACGGACAGGCAGATAATCGGGAACCCACATGGCATTTTTGACAGTCTCCTCGAGGTTCTCAAGAATGTCCGGGTCCGCATGACCTTCTGAAACAGCACATTGGATGACAGCGCACGCGATAGCGTGGGAATACTCCCGTATGCGCCGAACTTCAAAACGCGCCGCACACCCTCCTGAGTCGTCAGCAATTGTCTTATTAGAGAGGGCCTTGGCCGCGGCAAGGAACATGCCATCGGTAACACGTCTGATGTTTCCTGCTGTCACGCCGAGCCCGACGCCCGGAAAGATGAAGAAGTTGTTGCACTGGCCGATTTCGTAACTGCGCCCGTTGTACACTACGGGATTAAACGGGCTCCCTGTAGCCACAATGGCTCTCCCCTCTGACCATCGAATGGCATCTTCCGGAATGCACTCGCTTTTGGATGTCGGGTTGGACAGGGGTAAAATAACGGGGCGCTCATTGAGTTCAGCCATTAACTTCACGATCTTTTCGCTGAAGCGCCCCGGAGTGGCGGTTGTACCGATCAGGATGTTCGGTTTGGCATTTACGAGTGCTTCCTCCAGACTTATATTGGATCTGTCCTTGCATACGTAGGAGGCTATTTCATCCAAATCTCTGGCATAACAGGACTTGAATTCCTCCAGGCCCGGACGAGCCTTTGTAACAAGCCCCTTGCTGTCGACCATCCAAATCCTTTTTCGAGCCTCTTTTAGTGAAAGGCCCTCATCCTGTAAGGCCGATACAATGAGGCCGGAGTTCCCGTATGCCGCCGCGCCGGCTCCAGCTAAGAGGATACGGCTTTCCCGGAGTGGCCGACCAATAGTATGCAAGATCCTATCGATAAATGCAAGGACCACTCCTGCGGTTCCCTGGATGTCGTCGTTAAACGAGCACACGCGGTCCTTGAATCGATTCAACTGATTGATGGCGTTCTCTTTCAGAAAATCCTCCCACTGAAGCAGGACATTGGGGAAGACCTTGCACACGGCCTCTACGAACCGGTCAATAAATGCCTGGTATTCCGCTCCCCGCACACGCTTTTGCCTGAGCCCGAGATAGAGGGGGTCCTTGCGCCGTTCCTCATTGTCGGTGCCCACATCTAACATGATGGGAAGCGTGCTGTAGGGAGAGATGCCGGCGCCAAGCGTGTAAAGGCAGAGCTTGCCGATCGGGATTCCCATTCCGTCCGCGCCCTGATCGCCGAGCCCGAGGATACGCTCCCCGTCGGTTACAACAATTATGGATGGATCTTTGAAATAAAAATTGCCCAACGCCTTTTCAATGTCGTCCTTTTGATTGTAATTGATATAGATGCCCCTCGTTCGTCTGTAAATGTGGGAGAATTTCTGGCATGCCTCTCCCACGGTGGGCGTGTATACGATCGGTGTCATCTCTTCCATGTACTCATCCAACAACCGGAAGAAGAGGGTTTCGTTCCTGTCGTGCAACTCTGCCAGGAAGTTGTACTTCTCGAGATCAGTGGGCTGCGCCTTAAAGTTTTCGTAGTTCCTGAGCAGTTGCTCTTCCATAGTTGAGATCGAGGATGGCAAAAGGCCATATAGCTCAAGATCATCTCTCTCACTGGCGGTAAAAGCCGGTCCCTTGTTTGTAAAGGGATTATTCAGAAGCGCCTTTCCTTTGCTGTGCACAGCCATGTATTTTTGGCGGGTTTTCGGATCGATCTCTATTGAAAAATCCATCACCTTTTCCTCATATGAAACTGGATACTGGATACCCCTGAGACCTGTATCCGCATAGCGCATGGCGAACGGTTCCCGCTTTGCGCTCTGCGCTTCACCGCAACCCTGTAGGCCGATCTGAAGGTATGGAAGAGATGGTTATTTAAAATGCCAGCTTATCCACCTTAATACCCGCGCGTCTCAGCCGTTCACAATCTCTTTCCAGACGTTTGTTGGCCACCTTCTTTAATTCTTCCTGATATTTCTTGGGATCATCGTAAGATCCGGTCGCATAGATCTTTTCAATGGTCGTTTTTTCCCATCCTGTGCTGAAGACAAAGGCTGCAACCAGTCCAAACCCCTTCCGCTCCCCGTCTTCCTGTTTCACGATAATCGATGGGCGCTTGAGTGTTACATCAACAGATATAGGTATTCCGGTTTGGGCAAAATGAATGAAATTCTGTAACCGCAACGCGGGGCTCTTAACCGATGTGTCTCCTTTCAGACCGATAAAGGAGTTCTGGAAGGTAAACAGATCGTGTTCAATGGCAATGCCTGCATCCTTGAGCCTGTCGTAATCCATCTGCAATCTGTTGTTTGCAATCAACAGGCAGTCAAGGGCATATTGAGCCTCGTCGTCAGCAAAGGAATAATCCTTCTTGAACGCAAATGGTTTGCCGTCAACAGCTCCACTGTATTCCATGGATAAAATGACCGTATCGACCTGCCGCCCTTCACGTTCAAACCTGACGACCTTTCGAGCGGGTTTCCCCACCAGATCAACCTTTTTCCCGGAAGCTGCTTCTTC
>JACKQG010007184.1_pt1 | contig 11360 bp, 13 predicted proteins | sample 8237621 | NCBI WGS metagenome assembly JACKQG01 (sample SAMN15677084, study PRJNA649215) | marine metagenome | biome: marine; feature: Black Sea; material: saline water; isolation source: suspended particulate matter (SPM) from the Black Sea western gyre | collected 2013-06-09/2013-06-10 | depth... | reverse complement strand
AAAGCCTCGCGGTGATACACCGAAGTCTCATGGATCAGGTCATGGTTCCCCGGCAGCAGCACTGCCGGGGTATCCAACTGGCCGATCTGCTTCACGAACCACTCCAGCACGTCATCGGAAACACGTTCGTTATCGAACACGTCACCGACTATCAGGAGCATATCTCCCTTGTTGTGGGCCACGGCCTCCACCACCGAAACCAGCGCATCAGCCGATTCTGGGTGGCCGGCGGGGTCGCCCAGGTGGGTATCCGAGGTATGTATCAGGCGCAGCTTTTTATCAGGCATATTCTTAATTTAACATAAAGGATTGTGAGTCTGGGAATCCAGAACCGGCTAGCCTCCCAGTACCCCACGCTCCTTCAGGTCGGCGATTATCTCCGCAGGATAGCCTGCTTCGATCAAGATCTCTTCGTTGTGTTGACCCAAAGACGGAGGTACGCGGCGGATGGTCGCCGGTGAGTCGGACAGCTTCAACGGAGAGCCAGGGAATTTCAAGTCAGGGATGCTGGGATGGTTAACTTCGGCAATCATGTTGCGGGCCAATACCTGGGGGTTGTTCACCACGTCTGAGACGGTGTTGATGGGGCCGCAAGGCACGCCGGCTTCCACGATGCGACTCACCCAGTGGTCGGTGGTATTGGTAGCGAACACTGCGTTTAGTTCATCCACGCATTCAGTCCGGTGCGCCACCCGCTCTGTGTTATCGGTGTAACGGGGGTCTTTCAGCATCCCGTCCTGGCCGATTGCGGTGCACATGCGCTCCCACAAGCCCTGGTTGGCGCAGCCGATGATGAACTGGCCATTGTTGGACGTAAAGGCCTGATAGGGAACCAGGCTGGGGTGGCCGGAACCCATCCGTGTGGGCTCAACTCCGGTGCCCATGAAACCGGTGGCATGATAACTGAGGGCCGCCACCTGCCCGTCGAGCAGGGCGGCTTCCACCCACTGTCCCTTGCCGGTCTGGTCCTTTTGGCGCAGGGCCGTGAGGATGGTCCCGTAGGCCATCATTCCGGTGAACAGGTCCACCAGGGAAAAACCGATACGCAGGGGCGATCCGTCCGGGTTTCCGGTCAGGTTCATCAGGCCACTGTAGGCTTGAATCAGAAGGTCATACCCGGGCATATCAGCCATGGGGCCGGTTCGACCGTAACCGGAGATGGAGCAGTAGACAACACCTGGGTTCGTCTTCTTGATTTCGTCATAGCCAAGTCCCATCCGATCAAGGGTACCGGCCCGGAAACTCTCGATCATGACATCGGCATCTGCGGCCATGTCCTTCACGATCTTGAGGCCTTCGGGCTCTTTCAGGTTGACCGCCAGGCTCCGTTTATTTCGGTTGAAGGTCAGGAATTGGGTGCTCTCACCGTTCCAGAAGGGAGTCCACTTGCGGGTTTCGTCGCCGCCCGTGGGCTCTTCGATTTTGACGACCTCAGCGCCCATGTCTCCCATCAACATGGTGCAGAAGGGCCCGGCCAAAGTTCGAGTCAGGTCAACCACTTTGATTTTGTCCAACGCCCCAGCCATATTCATTCTCCTGGATTATCGGTTTTGTTTTCGGACTAGCTTCAACGAATCGCGTCCGAGGGCGACTGCGCGATTATAGCATGGGCTCCCCAGTGGGACCGCTATCCCGATATCCGTTGACCCTCCGGACGGCTGGTGCTAGCGTGGACGCCAAATGTCACAACAGTCAGCAAACATACCGGCTAGCATAATAGTCCTGGGCGGCATAAACATGGACTTGGTGACCTTCTCGCCCCGGTTCCCCAGACCTGGCGAGACGGTGGTAGGCAGCCAGTTCCTCACCTACGCCGGAGGCAAGGGCGCCAACCAGGCGGTGGCCGTCGCGCGCATGGGGGCAAGGTCAGCCATGGTCGGAAGAGTCGGCGGGGATATATTCGGCCCCCAACTGCTCGACGGCCTAACTGGGGCGGGTGTCGACATCTCAGGCATCAGCGTCAACCCAAACGAGAGTTCGGGGATTGCTGTGATCGGCGTCGACGAGACCGCTCAGAACTGCATCACCCAGATTCTGGGAGCCAACGATACCTGTGGGCCGTTGGAATCGGCAGCAGTTAGACACCGCCTGCCGAGCGCCGCTGCCCTTCTATTGCAGTTGGAAGTGTCCATAGAACTGTCACTGGAGGTAGCACGGGAGGCCAAGGTTCAGGGCGTGTTGGTTATGCTGGACCCGGGCCCAGTCAGACCTGTGCCTGGCAAACTCCTTGAACTGTGTGACGTACTCACTCCCAACGAAACCGAAGCCCAGGCATTAGTGAATTTTCCGGTGACCGGCCAGGGGTCGGCGGCCGAGGCGGCGAATAAATTGCTTCAGTTGGGAGTGGGGTCTGTTGTCGTCAAACTGGGCGCCCAGGGTGCCTACTTTGCTGACCAGAATTCCCAGGGCATGGTACCGCCGTTCGACGTCGCTGCTGTAGACTCGGTGGCCGCGGGAGACGCTTTCAACGGCGCTTTGGCCGTATCGTTGGTCGAGGGTAAAAGCCTGGAAGAAGCAGCGACGATCGCGTCAGCTGCGGGAGCGTTGGCCGTGACCAAGACCGGCGCTCAAGACTCCATGCCAGAGCGCAATCTGGTTGAAGCGCTGGTACAAAGTCAGCGGCGCTGAATCCGTCTAGCCAAGTAACTAAAGACAAGAATCGCCACGGTGACGAGCCACCCAATCACAGCCAACGTAAAAACCCACCAGTACGGCGGCCAGTTTATCCCGCCTGCGATGCCCAGGCAGGCAATGATGGTCGCCAGACCGATTGCCTTGGCATGAAGGCTCCGGGACAATCTCCCCTCTTCCACATCCACCACAGCCAGGTAGGCCAGAACCAGAGCCAGAATCGTAACGATCGCGGTGCTCTTCCAGAATGCGTCCGAGTTGGGTGTGCCCCAGTATCCGATCAGCAGCAATAGCATGGCAGCTACCGCCGCCCCAATAGCAACTTGTGCAACCCTAGATTCCGGCCGCCGCTCTGCGGCCCAGACCGGCGCTAGACTGCAGAAAAAATACCCCTCAACCGTCAGGGCCGTTAGCAGAAACCGCCCCCTGGTCTTGGTGTATTCACCAACCCAGATAATGATGATGACGATCAGCACAGCGACAACGGACGACAACAAGAACCCCAGACCATAATCCCTGGGAGTCATGAAATCCTTGGCTATTTGTCTTATTCGAAAGATTGTTTGAACCTGCGTCGGGGCGACCCACCGGATTTGTACGGAAAATAACCGGCCCATCACGATTTAATAACACCGGGGCCAGGGCATATTATAATCAGCGGCATCATCATCCAAAGCGTGAAATTCCGCCCTTCAAAACCGTTTTAAGATTATTAGAGAGTATTTATTTGAACCGCGACGATAAATTCTGTCCGTCTTGCGCCACGGCCCTCCAGATCAAAGAGGTCTTCGCACGAGAGCGGCCCATGTGCCCCAATTGCAACCGCGTGATCTTCTATGACCCCAAGGTGGCGGTCATTTGCGTGGTTCCCCGGGACGGCCAGATACTGATGATTCGCCGGGGAACCGACCTTGGTTATGGGCTTTGGGGACTGCCGGGCGGGTACGTTGACCGCGGAGAGGTGGTGGAAGTCGCCGCAGCGAGAGAGGTCTGGGAGGAAACAGGGTTGGTGGTTGAAACCGGCGACCTGATCGGCCTGTTCTCCGTGGCTGGAGACCCGGTGATGGTTGCAGTCTACGCTGCCAAGGAGACCGGTGGCACCTTGGAAGCAGGCCCTGAGGCGCTGGAAGTGGGGTTCTTCAGTGTCGACGACCTACCCGAATTGGCCTTCCCAAGGGACCGTGATGTGCTGGCAAAGTGGCAAAACTCCGTTAACAGCCAAGACTGAAACGAAAAACGTCGCCTGGAAGGATCACCAGGCGACGTTGCGGAGAAGGGAGACTACATGTCTTGTTGTTATGTTAACCAGATTTCGGCTGCATGGTCAAGTTTAAAGGTCGATTCGTGCCTAGAACGGCGATTTAGTCCGGATGATATGAAACAAAAAAATACTCCACCCGGGTGAGTAGTCCGGGTGGAGTGGTTGGAGATAGGAGGGTAATGTTTTCAACCCTACTGTATTTATGTTAATCAGGCCTTCAGGCACGGTCAAGCCACGAGTAAATCTTGGCAGGTGACCCAGTCCTAGACACCCAGTCGAAACGGCGGATAGACGTCGGTTACCAAGACGAATGCGTAGCCTCCCACGCGGTTGGACCAGCGCATCACCCCCACCACGTAGCCAAACAAACCCTCTGGGTACTTGCCGGTAAAGATGATCGAGAACCAGGCGACTATCACCGCGAAAAACACCCCAATCCAAAGGAAAAACAATATTATGTAGTGGGGTATCGCTAGGAACCATTTAACCAGCGGGAGCCAGCGGTTCAGGTCATTCACAACGTCTGGATACGGCATCTCCAGATGGACTGCCTGTTCTTCATCCGTGGACGGATATTCGTCCCTCAGCAGTAGAAGATAGACAAAAACCCGGTTGCTGAACCTGGAGAGCGCCAGGTTCCAATCGAACCACCATCTAGGGTACTTCTGCCGGAACAAGATCATCAGCAGAGTTCCAAAAGTTAGGATTCCCCCAGCCGCAAAACCTTGCGAACCAGAAATCTGACTCAGCAGAAACCCAATTGGTATGACCCACAGAATGCGTAAGAACGACGAGAGGCGGTCCAGAGGCGCCTCAGGGAAATCAACCGTGAACTGAATCGGGTAAGAAGTTTCAGATTGCATGTCGGATTACTCCTTCTCGTTGATTCTTGGTAATCAGAATCCTTTTGAACTAGCAACCTTCCGGCGGGTCTCACAGATTATTCCCAACCCCAATCAATATATTTTCTCAGATTACTTTGCCGATTCCACCTGCCGGATGGCCCGAATACTTGACCCATCGTTCAAGATGGGTGCATACGATTATAATCAGCGCATACCAGAGTCCCAAGCACTACCCCCTCCAGGATGCGAGCAGATACAATGTGTTGCCGGGCCATGCTGGAGGACACAGCGGTGGACTCCGATCCAATCTTTACCAAAGACCCACGCGGAGAAACCTGATGGCAATATACCGAGTTTTTGCAGGCAGCGACGGCGAGAGCCACATCGAAGAAATGAAACTGGAAGAGCACCCAGAGTTGGGTGAGTTGAGGGGCCTAACCGAGCTTCAGGTCAAAGATTTTGACGGAAGCCGCAACATGGACTTCCATCCTCTTCCCGAGCGTCGGCTGATAATCCATCTCACCGGCGAGGTTGAAATCACCGTCAGCGACGGAACAAAACAGATACTCAAGCCTGGTGACATTCGACTCATGGAAGACACCAGTGGCAAGGGGCATTCCCACCTGGACCTTGGCCCAAATTCAGCGGTCTACGTATTACTGGAAGGCTAGTTGGTGAATGGCTAACTGGTTCACGGGCAGAGGGCTTCTTCCGCCTCTAAACCAGTGTGGACAACCGAGCGGAGATAGGCTTCGATCTCGGCGTCAAAGAAAGTGTAAAGACACACGTCGGTCAGGAACCTTCCGTGGGCATTTGGATGTTGTGGCGTGGGTAGACGCTTTAGAGAGTCACTCACGCCAAAGTCCAAGAATGCGTTTCCATCTGAAAGCGTACCGATACTGGTGCCCACCAGGTCTCCCTCTTTCATTTCCAGCGGCCCCACATCATAGGTGGACGAGTCACCAACCGGCGGGTTATCCGTGAACAGGTTGGCTATGGCTGGAACTGGCTCGCGTACGTGATCAAAACGGAAGGAAAGACCCTCGCATTCCGTTTGGTACAGCAGCAAGTACTGCGGCTCGTCAGGTTCCAGATAAACGGACCCCGCGTGCAACGTCGCATTTATCGGCATGCGTACATCAACCACGTTCTGGCCGTTCGGAACCCGAAAATAGCCGTGCCCTTTGTAGTCGTCGACCAATATTCGCCCGGGCGGCCCGACTTCATAGATATCCGACAGGTTTGGCAGCGGGAAAGTGGTGAACCAACCGGTGAAATCAGCGGGGCAGTTCCCCCGGGGTTTCATCTCCAGTTTCAGAGTGGTCTCCGCCCGTACGCATTCGGATCCACTGCAATCTTCCGCTTGGACCTGAATCTCGCTCAGAAACTCCCCCCATCTGAAGCCCCGCTTGTAGGTCTCGCCGAAAGAGCTGCCCGTGCTGACGCTGGATGTCCAGGTAAATTTCCTACCGCCTTGTCCTTCAGCCTGGCAAGATACCCACCGCTCCGGTTCGTCAAAGCTACATACGATACGCAGTTCCACCGGTTCTGGGACGGCTGTGCTGGTCGGCATTGATGTCGGTGTTACAGGGACAGGGGTTTGAACCGTTGGAGGCGGCGTCGATTCCTTTGTGGGGAGCGCTACCGGCTCCGTTGGATGCGCAGATGGTTCCGCTGTTCTTGCCGGTACTACTGTAGTCTCAGGCGCAGGCATTATGCCCTGAACCGGGGTTTTGGTGGCAGATGCCGCTACGGCAGGCGTACTTGTTTGCGACAAGGTTGGCACTGGGGGAGGGGTAGTGGTTGCCACGTCAGAACACCCAACCAAAACGGCGGCAATTGTCATCAATAACACGAGCAGCAGCTTCATATGGCAATGCTAACATTGGCCTTTTATTAAAACAGGCCGCACGGACGTAGCGAGCCGCGCGATTTAATCCGAGATGATCAAGCCAAGAATCCAGACAACAATCAAGAACCTCACACGATCCGCCCTGGACTTGGTATTTCCCATCAACTGCGTTGGGTGTGGTCGAGAGGGCGAGGTGATCTGCTGGTCATGCATAGATCATCTCAGAAGATTAGAGAATCCATACTGCGACGTTTGTGCCCAGCCAGCAGTCGAAGGCACCTGCCAATGGTGCTACGAAAACCCCACTAAGCTTGATGGAATTAGAGCGCCGTATCTGTTTGACGGGCCAATCAGGGAAGCGGTTCACCGGCTGAAATACCGAGGTTGGCGCGTGGCGGCGCCGGTGCTCGGCGGGCTGATGGCCAGTTACCTGGAACAACAGCGATTATCCGGCGAGGTATTAATTCCCGTGCCACTTCATTCCCGCCGTCTGAGGAGTCGCGGCTACAACCAGTCCAACCTGCTGGCAAGAGAGATCGGAAAGCGGGTGGGCCTACCGGTGCACGAGGAATCATTGATTCGAGCCAACGACTCGCCACCACAGGTTGAAACCCGATCTCGAGAAGACCGCCGCAGCAACGTGGCAGACAGCTTCCAGGCCCCGCTTCCAGTCGTAGGCAGGTCTGTAATACTGGTGGACGATGTATCCACCACCGGAAGCACGCTCTTCGCCTGTGCAGCAGCCCTGAAAGAAGCCGGAGCCAACAGCGTTTGGGGTTTGGTCTTGGCCCGCGAAAGCTAAACCCCTCAAGTTGGATTCAAGAGTTACAAGCTGGCATGGATCTTGGCTCTATTCTTATGGTTCAAATAGTAACCAAAATGGGGTTAATACCTGGTTATCGTTCGGCTTGAGAGAATGGTTTATTTGGTGTCAATTGTGTCATAATGAGCCGTAAGACGGGTGGAATTCTGTGAGGCAGCGAAGATGCGGACCAGTCGAATAATCGACAGGCTGACTGGCAAAGGGAATGTTGAACGGGATGGGTCGGTCATCTCTGAAGTTGACTACGAAATCATCGTTTCGCAATTCTCCAACGACTCCGCCCTCCAAGACCAACCCGAACCCCAGTCAGCGGCCACAAACGCCCGTGGGCGCTTGCGAGTTCTGGAAGGCAAACGAAACCTGATCGAAGGTGAACTGACACTGGCCCTCAACGATGGCCGGAAATGGAAGTTCACTGTAACCAACGGCAACCCCGTATCCGCCCTGTATATGGTCGTTCAATCCGGAGACGATGACTTGACTCCGGAAGCTCTCCAGAGCTAACCACCCCTCAGCCTCCTCATCAAACCCGGTCTCTCTCCCAGTATCATCACGCCTAGCATCTGGTTAGGAAGACAGCGATTTATCCAATTTCCTAACACATATGGATATCTTGCTGCCCTCCCACAATGTTCTCACATTGCCTTGTTAATCTAATGTCAGATGAAGCAATTGATTTTCATATCTGCTGTGGTTTTGATGCTGATTGGCGGCACTCTGGCCTTCAGGCCAACCTCCGATGAAGTCATCATCATCACCCAGGAAACGCCCTCCAGTGTTTCAACCGGTGTATTCATGGTCGACATGGAAAACGACGTCTGCGCCTCCGAATCACCGGTTCACGTTCCGTCTTCTCCCACTACCGCCACAACCGAACCCGGTGAAGCCGATGAACAACCTACTGTGTTTTTGATGATGCTTGAGGACGGAGTCTGCGCTTCACTTTCGCCCATCTCGACAGCAAGTCTTAACAAAACCGAGTCCAACTCTGACCAACAAGCATATTCCGCCGGAGATTCAAGTAAGACAGCCATCGAATCAGAGCCGGGGGTCTGGTACATACAGCACTGAAAACCTCTAAGATCCCCCCCTTCTAAAAGAGAGTCCTCTGTTGGGAGAGGGCTCTCTTTTTTTGTCGAGACCTACTTTCTGAATCCTGAATCCTGTCTAGTGGAATAGCCTAACCTCAGCCCTAACCGCTTCCAGCTGCAAAAAACTGGCTCTAATTTGGCCTGGCAGCCCCGTGCCTGATTATGTTGACTCGTTTTATTGTATTAATACAACCAACAGGCGTAATCAGTTTAGCCAGGAGACGGTCCATGGATTTCAACGAGATATTCCCTGCAGGCTTGGATATCACGGATGCCTATGATCAATTGGAGCCGGTTGCCATCTATATCCTAGGGATGGCGCTATACGCGTTATTCATCTTCAAGTTCTACCAGTTTGTGGCCTCCAAAGACATCTTTGGACTTGATGTATCCAAATATGAACAAGCAAGATTCAAAGCGGCCCGGGTTTTCCTTCACCTAACCCTGTACGTTGCTAAATACCTGTTCATCTTCCCGTTGGTGGCATTCTTTTGGTTCGCGGCGATCACCATTATGCTTTCGTTTTTGGCATCAGATCAGGATTTCCGAGAGATTCTGCTGATCGCCATGGCCGTTGTAGGGACAATCAGGATCTGCGCCTATATCACCGAAGACCTATCAAGGGATCTAGCCAAGATGCTCCCCTTTGGTGTGCTCGCCTTTGTAATCATCGAATTATCGTCATTCGATGCTGCAGACTCCCTTGATGTGCTCAAGCAGGCAGACGACAACCGGGAAGCCATCTTGTATTACCTCGGCTTTACCATCGCTCTGGAGCTTGCCTTACGAGTCATCAGCGGCGCGATTGTCACCGTAAAGTCCAGCATGACCGGCGGTCGGTAACGCTTCTATCGGAGCGACGGTTCGGGTACCATCGATAAAATTCGGTCTTTACCCTGAGGTTGATTGGGCTAGATGAGCAATACCATAACCGGTGATCCAGTGGCCGCCGCCAAAGCGCTGGAGCCGCAGATTCGAGCAGTCCGGAACGAGATCCAAGCCCAATGCCAATTACCGGACGCGCTGGCCGAGTCCATGGCTGAGGCCGGCCTTTTTCAGCTATACGCGCCCAGGTCTATAGGCGGGGCCGAGACCGACCCGATTACGGCCTTCAACGCTGTAGAAACGCTGTCCAAGGTGGACGGCTCAGTGGGCTGGTGCTCGTTCGTGGCCAGCGCCATCTCCATGTATTCAGCCTGGGTGCCTGCCGAACTGGGCCGCGAGCTATTTGGCCAACCCCTTGATGTCAGGGCAGCCGGTTCGTTCCGGCCCACCGCTGATGCCCTCATTGTTGACGGTGGCTACAAGATCGGAGGCCGTTGGAATTACGTCAGCGGCGTTGACCATGCCAACTGGCTGTTCTTGAACTGCAACATCGTAAACGATTCTGGACCGATGAAAGACGAGCAGGGAGAGCCGGTCACCCGCATGATGATCGTCCCCAGGGCGGCCGGCGTGATTGAGAAGACCTGGTCAACCATGGGAATGCGCGGCACCGGCAGCAACGATGTGGTCATCAAAGAGGAATTCGTGCCTGATGAACGCACCTGTCTTTTGTACGAGCCCTCCGCGACTGAAGGCCTACACTACAACCCACGGTCCGTGTTAATGACCAGTTGGGTGCTTGTTGCCGGTAATGCTTTGGGAATGGCCCGAGGAGCTATGGACCGGTTCGTGGACATGGCTACTTCGTCTGGCTCTAATACCACCCCCGTCCTGCTGCGAGACCGCTCCACCGTCCAGACCACGGTGGGTGAGGCAGAGGCTATCATCAGTGGCGCACGTGCTTATCTACTGGATTCTGTAGGAAGACTCTGGAAAGCGGCAGAAGTGGGAAATCCTGACCTTGGGCCGTTGGTCTTACAGGGCAGGCTGGCCATCACCCACGCCATCAGGGAATCGGTGCGGGCTGTGGATATGTTGTACTACGCCGCTGGAACCAACGCCATCCACCAAGACAATGGCCTGGAGTTGTTTTTCCGTGACATTCACGCGGCCAGTCACCATATTTCAGGCCTGCACTCGAATTTCGAGTACGGTGGCCAGCTCCTAATGTCCGCGACCACCTCAGCCTCCGGCTGGTAGGTGCCTCAGCCGGCACGGGCGAGTTTTTAGATGATTTTAGTGGGCGTTGTTTCCGTATCGGGGAACTCAGTTTTCTTAACTGATTTTTATTACGTTGTCGGGGGAGTGGTGGATTAGGGCCACTATCTTCCAGCCTGCTTCGGTCTTGCGCACGGTGAAGGCTGCGCCCCGGCGTTCTATCTGCTTTCCGTCTTTGCCAAACCTGGTTGCCAGGCTGCTGGCGATGGCCGTGTCGTCGGTTAAGACCTTGATACTGGCCTCTGACCTTTCTGTATGGCCAAAGTCCTGTTTCCTCAGGTCATCAAACCTGGGACGCCAGAAACCATCAACCTCAGAGGCAGTCGTAAAAACAAACACCCCGAAAGGCGTCGTGAACATACAAGGCAGATGGAAATAATCGACTATCGCATCCAAGTCGAGGTTGCCAAAATCACGGAAGTAATCATCAAATAGCTGATCAACTTCCAGCTCAAGCTCATCCATTCTCTGCCTCATTGATAACGAATCTATACCGAAGACTGACCCGCAAGAAACCTTCATTCACTACAGGGTCAGTCAAACTAGACCGACGCCCAAACACCTCGCCAAACCGGAAGCCGGCTAAGCCGGGCGGACCCAGGTTTCGGACCAGGCTAGACAGGCTGAGCTGCTGTCCTTGTCGCCGCGTCGGTCTGTGGTAACCACGCCGCCGGCAACATCCCCGTTGATGGTCAGCTGGGCCTTTCTGGCGGGGATGAAACAACTGTAAACGCCGTGAGGGCGTCCGGTAGCA
>JACKQG010007183.1_pt1 | contig 11361 bp, 12 predicted proteins | sample 8237621 | NCBI WGS metagenome assembly JACKQG01 (sample SAMN15677084, study PRJNA649215) | marine metagenome | biome: marine; feature: Black Sea; material: saline water; isolation source: suspended particulate matter (SPM) from the Black Sea western gyre | collected 2013-06-09/2013-06-10 | depth... | reverse complement strand
TGTATCGCCGTGTAAAACAGCATCAGGTGGCCGTTCAGTTCTTGACTCCGATCAGCCGTCAGGGTGATCGGTCTGACAGATACATCGCCTTCCTGACGGAAGACCACGTGGATGAGACCACTGTGGGCGGCCAGTATTTGGTCTTGTGTACCGACCGTTTCTTTCAGCAGTTCTTGCTCGACAAAGATGCCTTCGTCAGCCAATTGTCGTTTGGTGGTGATACTGCCCTGTAGGCCGTGTATGGCGTGGAGCAACCCCACGGCGAAGGATGAACTACTGCCCATGCCGCTGCGAGCTGGGAGGTCACCATCATGATGGATCTCCAACCCTCGATCAATCTCCAAGTATTGAAGTACCTCACGGATTGCCGGGTGCTTGATCTCCTGAATGGTCTGGCAGTTCTCAATCTGGGAGTAGACCATCCGGTACCGGTGCTCGAAGAAAGGAGGCAGGTAACGGCAGGTTATGTAGCAGTATTTATCGATGGTGGTGGCCAGCACCTCGCCACCGTTCTCCCGATACCACTTTGGGTAATCAGTGCCGCCGCCAAAAAAGGAAATCCGAAATGGAGTTCGGCTGATTATCACGAAGTTGTAGTCCCCGATGAGTGGTTCGTTGAGAAAACCTGCCGCTCCGCCAGGTGGCAAAGGATGTGCTCAATAGCCAGATGGGACTCCTGGATGTGCTGGGTGTCATCGCTTGGTACCGCTATCGCGGCGTCACTCAAATCTTTCAGTTCTCCACTCTGGCCGGTCAATACCAGGGTTTTCATGCCCGACGACTTGGCGGTTTTTACAGCCTGTATGACGTTGGTGGAGTTGCCGCTGGTGCTGATGCCGATCAATAAGTCGCCAGGTTTACCCAGAGCCTGTACCTGCCTTCCGAAGATACCTTCAAACCCGGTGTCATTAGCGAAGGCAGTCAGGAATGACGTGTCGGTGGTCAATGCGATGGCTGGCAGTCCGGGGCGTTCGAAATCCTTGGTCAAACGACTCACGAACTCGGTGGCCATGTGTTGGCAATCAGCAGCGCTGCCGCCGTTGCCGCAGAGCAAGACTTTGCCCCCAGACCGGAAGGTGTCGGCAATCATGCTGGCACCCAGGGAAATGGACTCGGCGCATTCCTCTGAAGTCCGGCGTTTGGTCTCCGAACTCTGAATCAGGTAGTCGCGTATCTCGCCAATGCTTTCCATATTGTGGTTCACGATAATTTGCTTGGGTTTACCGAGTTTTGTTCTTGGGAGACCAGGGTTTTCATCACTTGAGAGGCCTCTAGCAGGTCGTTGACCAGATAATCTGGTTGGGCCAGTCGCTTGCTGGCCGTTTCAGCGCCGTAACCGGTGGCCACTAAGAACGTGGTTGCTCCAACGTTCTGGCCCATTTCGATGTCCGATTCTCGGTCACCGACGACCAGGCAATCAGCAGGGTCAAATTTCAATTCTTTGGCGGCTTGTTCAATCATTCCAGGTTTGGGCTTGCGGCAATTGCAGGCGTCGTCGGGAGTGTGAGGGCAGAAATAGATGCCATCCAAGTGGACTCCCTCGTCCTCCAACATTTGGCACATACGTTGATGAATCTCTTCCAACCTAGCCAGGTCGAAATATCCGCGGCCCACTCCAGATTGGTTCGTAACTACTGCCACTCCCATCCCACCATCTCTCATACCGCGGATGGCTTCCGCTGCGCCTGGTATCAATTGGACTTGGTCCGGGTTAGAGAGGTAATTGCATTCCTCGATGATGGTGCCGTCACGGTCCAAGATCGCGAAACGCTGGGGTTGATTGGAACCCAGGGTCATACGTTCTGGTAGGCCCCGCGTCCCATCATCCGGTAGGCTTTTAGCAACTCAGGAATTCCTTCATCCAGGGTTCTCTTGGCCTCGAAACCGGCCTCCCTCAACCGCTGATTGGAGACGATGTAGTTTCGCTTGTCGGGGTCGCTGCCTATCTCCGAGAAATGGAGATAGAAGTTGGGCACATACTCTTGGATCTTCAGCGCCAGTTCCTCTTTGGAGAGATTGGCAGCATCAAGACCCACGTTGTAGGGGCGGCCAATCATCTTCTCTGAGTTCTGGATACAGTGAATGAAACAGTCTGCAACGTCGCGGATATGAACGTAATTGCGCTTGAAGTCCTTTTCAAAGATCACGATGTAGCCGCTGGTCACAGCCTCGTGGGTGAAGTGGTTAACCAACAAGTCCAGGCGCATCCGGGGCGAGACCCCGAATACGGTGGCGAGTCTTAAGGTCATGGCGTTGGCCGAGTCTAAAACCAAGCCTTCAGCTTCTGACTTTGTCTGGCCATAGAGGGAGATGGGCTCCAAGGGAGTCTCCTCGGTGCACATGACATCGCCGGTCTGGGTTCCGTAGCCGCTGTTGGTTGTCGGGTAGACCACCAACTGCTCTTGGCTCCGGAGTCGGTTGATCAATCTAACGGCCTCGACGTTGACCTCCCTGGTCATCCAGGGGTCCTGGGCGCAGGCTGGAGCGCCGACCACGGCGGCCAGAGGGACGATGACGTCGGCCTTGCTGACCAACCGTGTCATCAATCCCTCGTCCCTCACGTCACCGTGGACAAACTCGAAATTCGGGTTGGCGCACAGGTGGAAGAGGCTGTTCTGCTGAAAGCGGAGACTGTCTACAACCGTTACGTTGTAGCCCTCGGCCAACATCCTCTCCGCCATGATGCTTCCTAGGTAACCTGATCCACCGGTAATCAATACGTCCATAAAATCTCTAATAATCCTGGGTTCTAACGTTGTGGTATTCCCTGGCCACTTGGGACCGGGGTCTAATCGAATATCTTGCTGTAGGCCGTTTGTTTATCGCCGCGCAGGTCCAAGAACCATTCAATGGCTTCTCTAACCGCTCCGTGTCCGCCTTGAGCTTGAGTTACGTAGCAGCTGCAGTCTTTAACTGCCGATACTGCGTTTTGGACGGCTATTGGCATACCTACCCGCTCCATGATGGGAATGTCTTGTATGTCGTCGCCGATGTAGGCCGCCTGGGATGCCTTGATGTCGTAACTGTCCAACAACTGGTCCAAAACGTCTGTCTTGCGTTTGGCCCCTTGGAAGACTTCATCAATTTTGAGTTCCTTGGCCCGTCGGTTGACCACATCAGAACTGCGGGATGTGACGATTCCAACTTTGATGCCAACGGCTCGGGCCAGTCCGATGCCCATACCGTCTTGTACGTTGAATCGTTTGGCTTCTTGGTCCTGGCCAATCAGGATGATTCCGCCGTCGGTCAGCACCCCATCCACATCAAGAAGCAACATCTTCAGGTCTGCGGCGATGGCTGAGATACCGCTGGAATCGGTCAAGAAACTGTGGCTCCATGGGTCGAGTGGATTGCCAAAGCCATTTCTAAGACGTTTCGCATGTGGCTTAATGGCAGCATGTTGGAGCCATCAGAAAGTGCGTTGGCCGGGTCTGGGTGCGTTTCCATGAACAGAGCGTCGATTCCAACCGCAACTGCGGCTCTTACCTGAGCTGGAATGAAGCCAGGCCGACCTCCGGTAGCGCCGCCGGATGCGCCCATCTGCTGCACGCTGTGAGTGGCGTCAAATACGACTGGATAGCCCCAAGATCGCATGATCACCAGGTTCCGCATATCCACTACCAGGTCGCGGTAGCCGAATGATGCGCCTCGTTCACTGACCATTACGTTCTGGCCCCCGGCGCCGGTCACCTTTTCCACGGCAAATTGCATATCTTCAGGCGGGAGGAACTGGCCTTTCTTGATGTTTACCGCTCGTCCCGACTCCCCGCTGGCGACCAAAAGGTCTGTTTGCCGGCAGAGGAATGCAGGTATCTGGACAACATCGGCCACTTCTGCGACTAACGACACCTGACCCGATTCATGGACATCGGTCACTACCGGCACGCCCAATTGTTCTTTAACCTTGCTGAGCACCGCGAGACCGCTCTCTAGCCCGTTTCCCCGGAACGATGTCGCTGATGTTCGGTTTGCCTTGTCGAAAGAAGATTTGAATATGAAAGGTATGTGCAAATCTTGGCATAGTGTGGCCAGGTGCTCACCGACTTTCATACAGAGGGATTCCGACTCTATGGAACAGGGACCGGCCATCAACGCCAACGATCCATTGCCAATGGTCAATTGACCAACGGCGATGGGTGAAGCCAAAGAGCTGAACGGCTTCAGTGCGTTTTCCCAGATGTCGGTGTTTTCGTTTTGCATATCGGTATTAATTCTTAAAAGGGTTATTGATCAAGACTTGGCTTGCATGGTTCTTTTAACTGCTTCCAGATCTTCGGGTACGTCCACTGCCTGAGGTCGATAATCTATTTCCAGGGTCAAGAAACGGGCTCCAGATTCCATGAGTCTCAACTGTTCCAGGTTTTCCACGCTCTCCAAATCGCCTTTGGGCAACTCAGGGAACCTTCTTAAAACTTCGTTCCTGTAGGCGTAGACACCGGCGTGGCCCCAGAACTTGGAGTGAGCCAACCAATCCTGGAACTCGGCGTCCCTTACGTAGGGAACCGCGCTCCGTGAGAAATAAAGGGCAGAGCCGTCGTGGGCTCGAACCACCTTGACCACATTTGGGTTGGCCAGTTCCTCTACGTCTGTTAATGGATAGACCGGCGTCGCAACGTCGGCTTCACTGCCTTCCAACGCCTCCACCAATCGGTCGACCACAGTGGGGTCGATCAACGGCTCATCAGCTTGGACATTGACGATGATCTCGGCTGCCATGGAGTCCATGACTGAAGCAATTCGGTCCGTGCCGGAAGGGCAATCTTCAGATGTGATCAGTGTTTTTGCTCCCCAGGTGGAAGCGATGTCCAGTACTTCTTGGCTGTCTGAGAGTATCCAGACTGCCTCTATTTTTTTCGCTTTGGTGACAGCTTGGTAAACGTGCCATAGCATGGGCTGGCCGAAGATGTCGGCTAGTACCTTGCGGGGGAATCTTGTTGATTTCAGTCTGGCCGGAATGGCAACAATCGCTGTCAAAATGCTCCGTTGAACGGCAGAATTCGAGAATGAAGAGATGGGGTGCAGGACTGGGTTTTGCCAGGGTCGAAAGGAATGCTCCGCCATTTTTCGCCCTGACAGGGCGAAAATTTGCTAAGGGCATGTACGGTATTCCGGAGCGTAGGCTACAACGGAAGTTACCGGTTGTAGGTATCCTGGTTGGCCTGGTTACACTGCAGTAGTGGTTCGCGGGCCAAACCCTTTGATCCAGCGCTTTCTGCCCCTGGTTCGGCGGGGCAGTTGCGGCATCTCTGGTGGATTGTCATCCACGGGCCGAAGGTCTTCCCAAGGAACTTGGGCTTGAATCAATCGACCCATAAATTGCATGAGAACTCTGGCGCTGGCATCGGGCGACTTGGCTTCTTCCAAGACCTCTGCCAACGATTCCAGGTTGCCGGATACCACGCGAACTTTTTCTCCGGCGGTAAACCGTTTTGGCAGGCCACCCTGAGCGGTGATGACCTCCCAACGTGCGACCAGTTCGTCCATTATTCCCTCAGGGAGGTAGGGGACGTCACGGTCGAAGCGTACCCACCCGGCGATACGGTGATGGTGGCCGAAAGAGGGCCAGCCGTTAGCCGCTGGGTCGCATTTTATGAACAAATATCCGGGGAACATGGGCGCTTCAGATCGCCCCTGTTTGTTGTCAGTAGCTTTCATCAACGGGAAGAATATCTCGTACCCGTCACGAGTTAACTCTTCGACCGCTTGGAACTCAGACCTAGGCTCTGTACGAGCCACGTACCATCGGTGGCTCATTTGATCCTCGATTTCGACGAATGGTCTGCGAAGAAAGTAACCAATTGTTCGGGGTCTAATCCTTGGTCAACTAGCTTTTGCTTGAGTGGGTCTAATACTCCCACAGATGCGATTACTATCCGGTCGTACTCTGCTGGCCGAATTTGAGAGATATTCTTCACAGGTGTGCCCAAAAAGCGGCCACTTTCAGGTAATTTCTCATCAAAGAAATCAATCTCTTCGATGCCGATCTCTTTCAAACCGAGGAAGACCAGCTCAGCGAATTGTCCGGTTCTGCAGATGGCGATTCTGGACTCAGAATTCAAGGCCAGCGGTTCCAATTGGTCACGCAACGTCTGACGCACGTTCTGATAGTGGTCCAAGAACGAATGGACGTATGAGGTCATCAGGCGCAACCGGTGGGTGAACCCCTCCGGCGTCAACGTGTAGAGACGACGCTTCCAACTGGCCTGGCTGACTTTCACATACCCTCTGCTAACCAATGTCTTTAGCAATACATTGGTTAAACCAAGGGCGATACCAACCCGGCTAGAAAGCTGCCGTTGGGTAACGTCGGGTGTGTCGTCCACCTCAGAGAGCATCATCAACTCCCTGTGTTCGGGCGAGTCTAATCGTTCCTGTTGTTCATTTTCTGAACGCATCGAAAATAGTTTAGGATGTGAGAGATTTTCCTGTCAAGCCATCTTGGAACTAGTTTCCATAACTTTGAGATGAAGGGTGAAAGATGTCTGTATGAAAAGCGGCAGAGTATTATCATCTAAAGGTAAGAATCAGCGGACTTATTTCTGGCGAAATAGAGGGGATGATTGGAAATGTTGGAGATTATCGAAGGGGACCGGGTCGGAAAACGAGCGATACTTTCAATGATCTGCAGCGGCATGGTCTTTGACGCGGAACGGGAAAAGATATTGATCACTCGCCGCGATGACAATGGGCTCTGGTGCCTGCCTGGCGGCCGAATGGAACCCGGGGAGAGTGTTGCTGAAGCCTGTGCGCGTGAGGTTCTTGAAGAGACCGGCCTGGAGGTGGAGGTAGGTAAGCTTACCGGGGTTTATTCAACGCCCAACCGCGTTGTCGCTTACAACGATGGCAATTCGTACCAACCGGTGGTCATGAATTTTGAAGCGACGATAATAGGCGGTGGTTTGACCACCAGCGACGAAACCACCGCCTGCGGTTTTTATTCATTGGCCGAGATGGCTGATATGGACGTGATGGAATCAAGCTTGGAAAGAATCAAGGACGCGGTCTTGGGGTCAGACCAGGCTTTTGTTCGTTAGAAAAATATAGCGGGCCTAGATCGGATCGTAGACCCAGATTCGGGAAACGTAATAACCAAAGGCGATCTGACTGATAACAAGGACGGATAACGCACCGATCAACCCGGACTTGGCCATGGGAAGCCTATCCAGATTTGCCAGCAGCAGCGGCCCGAAATACCAAGCTAAAGGAATGGCCAGCAGCCGGCCGAACCGGACAATAACCCAAACCTCTCGCTCGTTGAGCAGCACCACCAGAGTAAGGATCGCCGCCCCCAAGGCTAAGGCATACCATCTTCGGTCATCATCCTTCGGGGCTCGCCAAGACTGGACCACCACCGCAATCGCCAGGAGGGCGACTCCGCCAATCATAGTTCCCTTCCCGATCCCAGACACGCCGCCGCTGATGAAACTGCCCAGCAACCCATCGAAAACGGGTAGTGCATTCGTGCTCTGGAACTCGAAATCAAGGTTTGATGAGAGCAGCCAGAAAGTTGAATCGTGGTGTGCGGCGCCCATTATCCAGATCACAGACACAGGCACCAGCATGACCACCACCGCGGCCAGGGATGCTGGGTCACGCTTGGTCATCAGATGGGCCAACATCACGAGGATTGCAAAGGGCCACATTCCTTTGTGAGCAATGAGTGTCAGCCCAAGAACCAATCCGCCTGGCAATGACTGCCGGCTTTTCAGAAACCAGATTGCAATCAAGAGGGGCGCCATTCCGAACATGTCGGCAATGGGGTAAGCAACGTAGGTCACACCCACCATGGGCCAGAGCACGAACAAGGCAACAGCCAAGACCCCCAAGGCTCTAGCTGTTGAGGACTCGTCTATTGCGGTCAATCTGTAGGCGGCGATGGTCGCGATGGCGAAGGCAACAAGCGTGGTGAAAAGGAGAATTGTCGTGGGCGGTAGCGCGCCGAGCGTTGCTCCTCTAAGCAGCGCCAGGCTGAAGGCGTAGCCTGGCATGTGGAAGGCGTCGTAGGGTTCCCGCCACTCGAGGCTGTCCTGCCAGTAGTCGTAGACATCCCCGAAGGCCATGGAGTCGTAACCCATGCCATATTCCAGGTAGAGCCAATCCGCCATGACTACCAGAACCCCGACCAATACCAACCAAAGCCAATACGGGCGGGTGGCAAACAGGCGGACGACAGACGATATCGGAGAGAATTTCAGCACGTCGGCAAGCAAAGAGTCAGCAACTTTGAGTCCGTGGAATCTGGTCAGAATCTTAGGGCAACTAGTTGATTATGTCCCAACGACATTAGCGTCTGTAACATCGCTGTGGCGGAATTTACCGCCCTTTCTGCCGTACCAGACCACTTCCCTGGCGTAGGTTTCCAACTCCCCGTTAAAGCAGTTCTCCGGCGTGATTACCAACGAACAAGGTCTTTGTTCCAGTTTGCTTTCGTCGCCAAACAGAATCGCCTTGAAATACTCGTGGAAGTTGTAGTTCTGGTCCAGGCTGATGCTTTCCGGAGCGTAGGGGTCGATGATCATCTGCTTTTGGTACTCGAGCATTTGCTCAAGCAGCGATTCGTCTATCACCCAATCGTTGGCCGAGACTAACTCGCGTATAAAACCGCCGATCTCTTCGTAGAAAGCATCTTTGTCGCAGGTAACGTTCAGGAATGTGGCTTCTTCGATGGGCCAAATGACATCGCCAAACTTCGGGTCGACAACACCCCAGTGTCCGCCTTTAACAGCCTTCTCCACCGCCTCGGCGGTTCGGGTGTATTCCTTGCCCAACAGCGTGTCTGGGTTGGCCCGAGAAAACTCCAGCAACTGAAGGTAGAACTCCTTGTAGCTGAAGTCGAGTTGGTAATGAAAATACATGGCCAGATATTGGGTCAGTCCAAGGCTGTGGAACGCCTGGACAACCCAGGCACATACGAAAACGCGTTTATAGTCGGATTCGGACATGCTATTGGTCTCAATGACTATGTCGTAATACTCGGTCACTGGGTCCTGTGACGAACTGCTGTGCTGCAATAGCGCTGGGGTCTTGATGGTGCGAATACCGTGTTTCTCGATATAGGCCGGGTCTCCCATCTCCGCATTCAACAGAACTATGCAGACGTAGATGTTTAGGCCGTCATGCTGACCCGCATCAAGCAGTTTTTCGATGCCGTCCACGAACGAATCATGGGTCTCTCCAGGAAGTCCCATGATGATCTCGGTGTAGGTTGGAATGTCGTTTTGATGGTAGAGCTTGACCAGTTCTTCAAAGTTCTGGACTTTGATGTTGTTCCGCTTGATCACACTCAGGGTGTTTTCGTCCATGCTCTGAAAGCTAAGAGTGACCCCCTTACTCATGTCGGCATCATTGAGCAATTTGCCGATCTCAAAGACCTTCATATTGCTGTTCTTGGCGTAGGCGGCGCGGAACTGTTTGGGGAAACCCATCTTCTGCTTGGTTGCCACCAGGTTCTTGGTCAATCCCAGATCCCGGGGCAGCAGGCCGTAGTTGGCGTCACAGTTGTACAACAGCTCTATTTCATTTTCTCCGAACCATTTCAGCTCGGCTTCAAGACGGCTGTCGCTGTAGGGCCGTACCTTGGTGAATACCGCTGAGCCCCAGTCACAGAACGTGCATGAATAGGGACAACCACGGTGGGTTTCCTGGGTGGCGTGGAAGCCGTAAGGCTGGTCAAGGAGGTAGTCGAAACACCCGGATAGATACGGAGATGGGAATGCGTTCAGGTCTGGATTTTGTTCCCTGAACTGAGGGACGGAGCAGCGGTCACCTTCCAGGCGGACGCTAACGCCCTGCACGGCCTGATAATTCGGCGTTTCCTTCAGGAATTCAAGCAGAATCTCAGAGAAGGCAGTCTCACCCTCATAGTGCACCAAAAGATCAACGTAAGAATGGTCCTGGAAGAAATTCTGAGGCTTTGACGGGACTTGTGGACCGCCGAAAACTACCAGGCATTCCGGATGGTGAACCTTTACCCTCTGGGCTAAGGCCTTGCTCCATTCCCAGTTCCAAAGATAACAGGAGATACCGATTATCTTCGGGTTGTCCAGGTTTTTGGCGACGACGTCCGGGTCTTCCCTCAGGTATACAAAGTCCAGAAACTTAAAGTTTTCCTGGATTTGCGGGATGGTCTGGCAATAAGCCTGAACAAGACCCACGGAATGGGGCAAGAATACGTTGTTGCCGTATTGATAATTAACTTGCACCAAGCAAACGTTATTTGTTGCGTTTGATGTCAAGATTCCCTCTCTAGGTCAGTTAACGGGCAGGAGCCTGAGCGAACGTCCCAAACCTGTCGTTGCGATGGATAAAACAGCGGTTTCAAGTAAAAGGTTACTAGTTGGGCGCGTTGGCAGCCCTAGCGTCGCAAAACCCGATTTCGCACGGAAATCAGGCTGTCTCGGGTCAGGTCTATGGCCCCGTTCAGCCCTTTGGTGGCAACTTTCAGGGGCAATGGCATGGTTGGGTGAAGCACCCCGCTGGTGCGCAAACCACGCCAGGCCTTCCAGCCGTCACGCGTCCGGCGGAAGTCCGTTGTTGATAGGACATGGGTGCGGTCTTTGATCGTAAAAAAGTGCTTCTTCCCGCCAACCATATCGCGGTTTCGTTCAGCCTCTATGCTGATACCGATTCCCTTCGTTCCGCCTGGATGATGCGCGTAGTCGTGATCTTGGTGGACACTAACCACTGCTGCGGTTGAGTCGATGAGGTCAGCATCCATATGCCGGGCTTTGTACAGACACCAGCATTCAATGGCCATGCGTCCAACAGCAAGAGGCGGCATGTCATAGAGCATTCCCTTGGGGTATACCCAGAAGTCGATGCCCGTTGAGTGAGCCAGCTTACCTTTGGCGGATACGTCTTTTACGACTTGTTCCTGCCAGCCCTGATTGAAGTCCATCAGGTCAGTAATCGCTAAATCCCACCGTTGGGCGGTCATGAGAAACCACTGGCTCTGCTCCAGAGCCCTCTGGACGGCCTGGGTGAAATCGTTCATCAAGATGACGTCGGCATTCACATAACAGATGAACGGGAAGCGGGCGGCGTCCTCCACTTGTTGGTAGGCCGAATCTAGGAGTGGAGTGCCAAATTCGTTGCGCGTCAGGTTGGGGATGTGTTCAACGCCCAGGTCCGCCGCTGCCTGGGCGGTTCCCTCGTCGTCTCCTGCGAGAATGACCTGGCACTTGGGTTCCAGTAGAGCCCAACTCTTGATGGCGTTGCGCTGTATGACGTTGATGTGCCCTTCGAAAGCCTTGGGCACTGTGAATATAGTAAGCATTAGATAAGGTCTCTTGTGTGATTAATCGCTGCGTACTGGGCCAATGCCCAAGGGAACGTAATCTGCGACTTTTGCGAATTTGGCCG
>JACKQG010007182.1_pt1 | contig 11362 bp, 24 predicted proteins | sample 8237621 | NCBI WGS metagenome assembly JACKQG01 (sample SAMN15677084, study PRJNA649215) | marine metagenome | biome: marine; feature: Black Sea; material: saline water; isolation source: suspended particulate matter (SPM) from the Black Sea western gyre | collected 2013-06-09/2013-06-10 | depth... | reverse complement strand
AATACTGGTGTAACATTCAGAAATACACCCACTAGAGGATTAGAGGTATCACCTTATCTAAACCGCTTAGTTTGCTCAAATGGAATGACCTCAACATCATTCTCTGAAACATACGGTTTACATGAACTAACTGATAAATCAATCCGAGAGTTTAATGATCATATGATTAGCATGGCATCTACAGGATTCCAACCTGTAGGATTAGCTGACAAAATTAAATCTGCAAATAACACTGATGCATCAATTGCTGAAGTACAACGCGCAATGTCCGCTATGTTATCAACTGACAAAAAAATTGATTATGAATATATGCAAAGGTATCTACCAATTAACCGAGTTATGAAAGCATACTCTGATATTGGAGCTGAGCCATCTACATTTACCACAAAGCAATTACAAAATGCTAAATCAGGTTTATCAATCTGGGAAGTAGTAAACGGTATAACAAACTTTGCATCTAACGATCAAAAATACAATATAGATGATCACAAAACTGGTAATCTAATGGTATCAGCCGGAAACCTTTTAATGAAAAAGAATTTTGATACTGAAGCATTAATCCAATTTGATCCATTTGCAACAACTGGGTTACTATCGGAAAATGAATCTGCTCGCCTTATGGGACAAGCATAATCACAAAGGATGAGGTTAGTAGTTTAGATTTCCGTTTACCTACTAATCAATAATCCACCGAAGGCATCTGGGTAACATTATCCAGGTGCCTTTTTTTGCATAACAATATATAATAAAATCAACTGAAACTTTACTATGAAAAACTTATTGAAACTCATCTGCATAATAGTCTTATTTTTCTCAGTTAACAGCTGTGGGGTACATTGGCAATATACAACTTTAAATACAGCAGGCCATGTAGATACTTTGCGGTCTGAAGGTATAGCTGTAGATGAGATAAACACAGTAAGTCAATTAAGATGGAAGTTAAGAACAGATTGGAACTTTGCTAACGACTATTACTTCTTTCTACAACAACAAAACTACAGCTTCTTCCATAACCAATATTTCTATAATAGACTAAACAGGTTTGGATGGCAAAGTCCTCATGATTATTGGATGAATTGGCAATGGAGCTGGCACTACGGTTATAGCAACAATTGGATGTGGAACCAATATCCTTATTATGGCAATTGGGGATCAAGCCAATGGTACTGGGATCAGTGGAATAACCCGTGGAGATACTCTCAGATTTATGGGCCAAGAACTCAGTGGCTAGGGAATGTATATGGTCGTAGGTCCTCAAATAGAAACCGCTTTGTCTATTCTAATTCTAATAGATCTAGATCCATCTTAGTCTCAGATGGCAGCACATCTGATAGTCGCACATATTTACCAAATACAGCGTCACCAATACAAAATTCAATTATCCGTAATAACTCTAAACCACGTGTGCTACCAACTACAAAACCACCAGTTGTCAACAGACCTCCAGTAATCAACAAGCCACAAAACAACAATCCGGTAATTAGGAACAACAACAATAGCAGGCCAAGGATCAGCAGCTCCAGCTCTCGCCCTAATTATAATAGTAGACCAAGTGCTCCAAAAACAACTACTAAATCATCAAGATCTGGTAATAACCCTAGATAGTAACTAACAACCATAATAGAATCGCGTATACTAGAACTAACCTTATATACGCGTTGTACTCATGTTCCTTTCAGTACTATCAGTTAATCCGTTCCGGTAGTCCGATACGCTGAAACTGGCTCATGTCTTACGGTTCCAGATACTATCGGTCCCTACAGGCTGAAATGGTCCTTTTCCGTACTCCTGTGACCGCCTTTCTAGTACTCTAAGTACTCTCATTAACTGCAACTACCCATAAATGGCTCTAGTGTAGGTCAATGTCTAGTAGAGGAATCCAAATCCGGCCGCACATGCTAACACCTGACCTAGGGGTCCAGAATCGCACGTTGCTGAAACTGTACTCTGAAGAATCACCTACATGTACTCATAGCACTATAATACTGTACTCCAACAGGAATAGCCCTGGTACTGGCGAAGCAATTGTTAATAACTTTTTGAAAATAACTGCCTAAGTATGGCCCGAGTCGCGAAAAATTGATTATATTTATATTATAATTAAAAAACAAACTACTATGGCACAATTCAAATTAAAGCAATACATGTTTACCTTCGAAGGCGGAGGTTGGAATACTGTCTGGGCTAAAACTAAAGCCGGGGCTATTAAGGCAGCAGCGCTCGAGTACAAAGATTCGGATAGTCTGAATCCTCGAAAAGAATCGTTCCATGTAGCAACCGAGGCTGGGCTACAATCAGCAATGAGCCTCTTCTATTAATCAAATAACTATTAAATTAAAAACGGAAAATTATGAAAAAAATTGAAACATTCAACAAGCCACAAATCGTACAATTAAGAAGTGAGATCGATAAGGCGCTAGACCGAGTAGCTAAACAATATGGTATTACTATATCAGCTGGCAATTGCTCCTTCTCAGGTAACGAGGCTAACTTCAAACTTAAGCTAAATACTATTGGAGACGGTGGTACTGTAATTACTCGCGAATCTAAAATGTGGGATCTATACAAAAGCAGAACTAACTGTAGCCACCTCAACATTGGAGATACTATTACAATCCAAGGTAATAGCTATACACTAAGTGGTTATAATACTAGAGCAAGAAAAGCTCCGATTAACTTTACTGATGGTAGAGGTAATGGCTACAAATGTTCTATCAATATGTTGAACTTAGAAAACGCTAAATAATATGGATCTGCAATTTATAACAGAAGAAAAGGTGGTAGAGTTTATCAATGGTATGGATGAGGTTTCGACCGACTCCATACTAGATGATCCTGCTATTGTGGAACTACTATCTGGTAGTGTACCTCAACAAATCGAAGATCAACCTAATCCTCTAGGTACTATTGAAAGCTTTCTACAGCTGTTTATAGATAGAGAAGAATATGAGGTTTGTGCCGATCTAGTCAAAGCAGTTCCAGAGCTATGCAAATACTAGGCAAATTATGATGTAAAAACACTCCTTTTTTGGGTGCAAATACCAGGTCCTCTAGACAGCCGCTCTAGAAGGCCTATATTTGTGTGTATTTTAGGCCTATTTTAAGCACTATTTGGGCCTCTAGAGCACCTATATATCGTCAAATATCGTCTAGATAGCCTATATATAGCCCTCTAGAGCACTATATTGGCCGCTCGAGACAGCTACAGGCCGCTATTATCGTCGTATATAGGTATATAGGGTCCATGGACTGCTATAGCCGCTAACCTCACGCTACAGACCAGGCAGCCCGCTACAACCACCACAGCACTAAAACAACCACTAAATCATCTCTAGCCCTAGTACGGTCTAGACAGGCTATAGGGCTCGCTGGACCACCCTAGCAAGCAACCACCATAGTATAGCAACAACAAGAGCAACTAGCTATATAGTCTATTAGTAGTGGTGGTAGCTCATGTCGTGGTGGTCAACAAGGCAATGGGCTAAGAGATAAGTTAAGAGTATCTTTCTCTTTAAGTGTATTTTTCTCTTAAGCTTCTAGAGGTCTACTGGGCGCATGACTTTTGCCTGTACAAAAATTTCCAGTCTAGAAAATGAGCTATGTCCAGATCTCACTAGTAAATCCATGTCTATAAAGGGCATTTCTAGTCCAGAAAAAAACTAGCCCGAAAAAAATATGTATAAAAAAGTCTTATAACACTTTCAGAGTTGAGGTACACTTGTTATAATTATATTAAATAACAACTTAAAAAAGAAAATATGTTAGAAGCCCTTACACAAAACTCAACAGATGTGACATCAATCAAACTAGCCCTAGACAACATCGCCCTATCTCTGCGATTCGTTGTATACATTGGTCTGGTAGTATCCGTGTTGTACTGTGGTAATACTATTAATAACTGGAAGAAATAAGAAACAATGAAACTACTACACTGTACCATCTGCGGGGATATCGTGAAACTCGAAAAGACTACCAATAAATGCCGTTGCGGCAGTTGTGGTGGACACTACCGAGAAGACGGGGTCAACGCGATCTATTACGGTCCTGCTGTTCCTATAGGTTTTGTTAACTCAGAATTTGTTACGGCTATTGAAGATCAACCTGAGTATGGTAATGGTCTAGGGTTTGGCGCGTTTAGTATTCCAAAGGTTTGTCCTACTATGGTCCATATAGATATTGTTGACTATATTGCAGTATATGATTATACGGATGGATTTGTTGTTGATGAGATGTATGATGATATGATGGAAGAAGCTGAGTTACAGAAGAGTAAGTCTAAATTAAAAAATGTATTTAGAGATGAGGAGTAGAGTACTAAGGTTTTGTGAGAACTGTATCTGGACTATTGGTTGGACTTTTATAGCATGTTTATGTGGTCTAATAGTCTACGGTATATCATTTGCTTTTTGGCATTTGATTACGGACTTGATTGGTTAACTATGTGCTTTCAGTATAAAATGTGCGACAGATGTGCGACCGCCCTATAAAGAATGCAAGTACTAATAATAAATAAAGAAATGAAAAAGATATTAAAATTTATAAAAAAGGAATGCTGGCTAGCTTTTATGTTAGTGGGCATCTCTCTATTGACCTGGGCAGTTAGCCAAGGCGAAAGTTTTGTAGGCCATCTTCCACTAGCTTGCTTAATAATAGTATTAGGAGTGGGAATGGAATCAACAAATAATAAACGAGACAAATGAAAAAAATTTATTTAAAAGAATCCCCTGGAAAAGGAATGGGAGTATTCGCTGGTGAAGATATCAAAAAAGACGAACTAATAGAAAAATGTTATCTTATTAGATCCGATATGGAAAGAACAGATGTAATGTATGATTATGCTTTTAAGTATCCACACACAGGAGACTTTAAACATTTGGTTTTACCAACTGGCTTTGGTATGATTTATAATCATGATGATAACTCTAATGCTATTTGGTTTGATGCAAAAGAAGCAATGCATTTTGATTGGTTTGCAAAAAAAGATATTAAAAAAGACGAAGAAATATGTACTGATTATGGAGCTGGTTATTGGGTAGAAATGAATGAACGAAATCCAGAATTAAAAAAAATAACAAATGATCAATAGTGGAAAAGAATGGGACTTCATGGAAGATGAAGTCCAAATAGAAGAAATATTAACAGAAGCCAATGCCTATAATTTAAAACAAGAGGTTATAACAACAGCTGCAATATTTATGAAGGATGATCCTGAGTTAGATAAGGTATCTGCCTATAATATGGCTTACTTAGAATGGGTAAAATAAATTATGAAAGCTATCTTAGAATTTGAACTACCACAAGATAACCAAGAGTTCAAACTAGCAACCAAAGCATCTGATTGGTGGAATGTTTGTTGGGAAATGGACCAATGGTTGAGAACCCAATACAAATATATGCCTGATGAAGGTTATAGTGAGGATAGGTATAACACTTATGTTGAGGCTAGAGAAAAACTCTTTGAACTAATGCAAAATAGTGGCGTAAGTTTAGATGATGTAGAATGAGAAATATATTAATAGTAACTATGTATATTAAAAATTTAGAAAATGGAAAGAAGAATTAAAATAGGAGATGTTTGGTATGTTAGAGAAGAACAACCAATAGAAGAAATAGAAATGAATGTCATACCATTTGATGGCAGGGTATTTGAAACTGATTTATATTGTTTTGAAGCAACTCGATTATATGATGATGAATGTTTCCCTTATAAAGGTTGCGATATTAACGTTACAGATAAGCGAGCTAAACCGTGGAAAGAAGAACTTTTAGATAACCCAACATGGTTTATTGGGGTATTAGAAAATAATCCTGAAAGTATGGATGAAGCTCGAGAAATGTTATGTGAACAGGGTATTGCAGAGTTTCGTGCTTTTGTTAGAGATTTAATAAATGTAGGTTGGGTTAATAAAAATTTAGAAAATGACAACAATTAATTATATAGCAATTTACATGCTTTGTGGTATTATATTTTCAGCAGGATTTGAACACTTATTGAAAGTATACAAACATCCAGGTAGAAAAGATACTAATAATTGGCAAAGAGCCTTTTGGGTTACTGCATGGCCATATTGCTTAATTAAATTTATAATAGGATATAACAGTGTAGATTAACTTTCAGAATAAACTTTTATAGATTATTATTATAGTATAACAAACAAATTAAAAATGAGTCGATATAATTCAAGAATGCATGGAGTAACAGAAGATAATTGTAAAGTAGATCTTAACTGGGGATTTGATCATGTTTTAGGTTATTGGTATGACATCATAGAAACTCGTAATGGTAAAGATACTGTTATTGAAGAATGGCATTCAGGTATGGGAGGAAGTAGAGGTAAGATGTTAGATTTTTTAATAAAGTATAATTGCCCAGAAGAACATCGCAGCATGGTTGCATTAGATATGGAATTTTAAAACCGCTACCGCTGTGGTGGAATTGGTAGACACGACAGACTTAAAATCTGTTTCGCCGAATGGTGAGTGAGGGTTCGAGTCCCTCCAGCGGTACCTAAAGCTAAAAAGATATGAATACAAAACTATACAGAGGAAACGGATACATAGGTGGTGTATGCCAAGGTTTAGGAGAATGGTCAGGAATACCTTCAATCTTATGGAGAGTAGCTTTTTTATTTGTAGTTCCTGCAGCTTTATGCATTTATTTAGTTCTGTGGATATTTCTTAAAAAGGGCTTTCAGAATTAAAGCAAATAGATTATAATTATACTATAACAATTAAACTATAAATAATATGGCAGAATTTAATAGAGGTGACAAAGTTTCATGGATCAGGCCAATGACATGTGTACCACACCCTGAAGGTAAAACTGATCGTGATGGTAATGTACTTCCAGTGTTCAGAGACAAACTTGAAAAAGGAAGAGTTATTGGAACTAATGCAAACGGTTATTCAATCCGACCAGACTGGGCTGAACAATACAAGGATGCTATCTGTGGTGAAAGGTATTATGACAAGACTGTTGGTATCAAAGACGAAACATTAAAGAAACTCTAATCATGGAAAATACTATCGATGTAAAATCCAAAGACGAAGTATGGTGGGCAACCACTAATGAATACGATCTTGAAGTAAATGGAGAAAACTTATCAGTAAGAATTGCTGAAACTCCAAAGAGTACAGAATTCTTTGTATGGAATGAATCTACTGGCTGGGAAGAAGCTGATACTGATACAGGTATTATGGAAATAATTTATGAAGCATGGAGTAACGGAGAATTAGAATAATATGAATTGGAAAAAGGTAAAAGAAAATAATATGTATAGACAAGGGAGATCTAAAGAACAAGTAAGAGGAGCTTATATAGGGGCTTTTATTGCAATAATAGGATTGGTTGTTACATTAATTATAGCAGCTTTAACATCATAAAGATTTGGACCAGTAGCTCAGCTGGATAGAGCACCTGCCTTCTAAGCAGGCGGTCATAGGTTCGAATCCTATCTGGTTCACCGCGATTCGGGATGTATCTCCTCAAGCTTATACCTTGTAGAAAGAGTAATTGGTTACATATGAGTTCAAGTCTCATCTTCCCGACCTTAATCTAATAAATATAAAAACAAAAACTTAAATATGCTAATAATTAAAAAAGGAGAAAAAGATTCAATTGACAAAGTACTAAAACAGTATAAAAGAAAATGTAGAGAAACACAGCTCCTTAAAGATATTAGATCAAGAAAAGAATTTGTTAAACCTTCAGAAGCTAAGAGAAAGCAAAAACAGAAAGCCATATATCAACAAAAGCAAAATAAACAGTTTTAAAAATTGTTAATAACTTTTTGAAAAAAACGTGAATTTATAGTTCAGAACCCAAGAAATTGTTTTATATTTATATTATAATAATTAAAACAAAAACGGAACTATGGCAACACTAAGAATCTTTACTCAGTACTACGAAAATTACTCGGACACTCAAACTCCACATTGGAAACCAAAAGGTGGTCAAACCTTTATCATCAAGGATATTGAAGGTGATATGATTATGTACTGTGACAATCTAAAAGAGGTTTGTTCAAACCTTGTATCTGCAAAAAGCAATGAACATGCTAAATACGAATACAGAGAACATGAAGTTGACTTTATCGGCGACGAGGAAATCTCTGTAGCAGAACTTACTAAAGAAGTAAGGGATCAGTTTAACAATGAAGGGAAATATGCAACTAATGATATTCCTGGATTTGAAGGTACATTAGAAAACTTAAATAAACTATGTGATGATATGATTAGTTATGCAAACGGTTCAGGTACTGTAGTTGAATGTTCTGCTGATTTAGATAATGAATGGGCAAACGAATCAGAATAAGATGATAAGAAAAAAAGAAAAACAATTAGGTCCAATGATTATAGATTTAACAGGACCAGACGGAAATGCATTTGCACTACTAGGTTTAGCAAATAGGCTATCTAAAAAATTTGGTATTGAAAATCCTGTAGATGAAATGCAAAAAGGTGACTATGAACATTTAATAAAAGTGTTTGATAATGCATTTGGTGATTTTGTAATTTTAGAACGATAATATATGAAAGCAATTAAAAGATACTTAAAGCAAATAGATTCAGTAGAAGTTTTAGCAATTTTTGCAATCTGCCTATATACAACTATTTTAGTAAGCATGATATTTTAATGGATTTAGATAACGACATAACCATTAATGTTTTGGAGGAAAAGTTATGGGATCATTATTCCGAACTTCCAAATCCTTTATGGTATGCACAACCAATTAAAACAAAAGATATGAAAAAAGACGTAGTAATATTTGACCTAGATGGTACTCTTGCTCTTATTGATGATAGGAGAAAACTCTCTACTAAATCAAATGGCAAAATGGATTGGGATACATTTTTTGATCCTGATAATATTAAATTAGATTTACCTAACCACTCAGTTATTGAAATGGCAAAAACTTTAGATGCACAAGGGTTTACTATTGTTATATTCTCAGGAAGGAGTAAAGCTACTAAAGATGCGACAGCCGCATGGTTGGATAAACATAATGTTCCATTTAATATAATGAAGATGAGACCGACTGGCCATCCGTGGGCATTTATGCCAGATGATAAGTTAAAGCAAGGTTGGTTGGATGATATATTTCCTGGTGATAAAAAGGATAGAATACTTTGCGTATTTGATGATAGAACTAAAGTAGTAAATATGTGGAGGGATAACGGCTTAAGCTGTTTTCAAGTAGCTCCTGGTGACTTTTAAAATAAAGATATGGAAAATGTTTTACAAAAATTAAATTAATGAAAATTTGGCACATTAGTGATACACATGGGTTCCATAAATTACTTCAGATACCAGAAGGTATTGATATGGTTATTCATAGTGGAGATTGTAGTAATCCAAGAGACCCGTATAGTAATGAACCTGAAGTTAGAGCCTTTATTGATTGGTTTGGTGATTTACCTATAAAGCATAAAATATATGTCGCAGGTAATCATGATACTAGTATTGAGAAAAGGTTTGTCACTAAATCAGATTTTAATGATCGTGGTATTCACTATCTTGAAAATGAAACTATCGAAATAGAAGGTATTAAGATATTTGGTTCACCTCACACTCCGACATTTGGTCAATGGGCCTTTATGAAGGCAAGGCACAAGTTAGATAGAATCTGGCAAATTGCAATTGAAGATGACACAAATATCATTGTAGTGCACGGACCACCAAAGGGAATGCTAGACCTATCTTATGATAGATTAAGCAACTTAGAATTCTGTGGTGACAAATCACTAACGAATAAGGTAAAGGAAGTAGAACCTAAACTAATGTTATTTGGTCACATACATAATTGTGATGGTATTATTAATGCAGGAACTAGAACAATACCAGGACTAGATACTATATTCTCAAATGGATCTGTAGTAACTGATGGAAAATTTGGTAAATTAAGTAGTAACGGTAATATATTTAAAGTATGAACAAACTAAAACAAAGAAAATGAAAATATTACAAAAGATAGCATGGTTAACTAGAAAGTGGAATTTATCAATAAGACTGCTTGACTTACAATTACATGATGGAGATAACTCTTGGGGTTTTCATCTACTAGCAATTAGATATAACTATGCGGCATATTCACTATTAGCATTTGAATGTAGATTACCTAACGGTGCAGAAGTTAAACAGTTTGTAGTAGACCGTGTAGACATTTTATTTTTAAGACAGCCTCTTAATGATTGGGCTTGTGACTTAGAAGAAAACAACATGTGGTCTGGTAGAACTGCTACGAGGTTAGAGAAAATTGGAATAGCCTTAGTTGGTACAATCTTTAAATAAATTGTTAATAACTTTTTAAACAAAACGTGAAACTATAGTTCAATATCTAAAAAAATTGATTATATTTATACTATATTAATAATTAAAAAATAAAACATGAGTAAGTATCAAGAACTATTACAAAACCCACCAATATTTACAGAACTTTACGACAGTGAAAATCTAAGAGAAGTTATTTTTGAAACTATTAGCTGTATGTGTGATAACAAACACTTCATAAAATTCAAAAAGAATTCTGATGGTGATTTTAAAATGAACGGAAATGGACATTCACTTAGCAATTGGTCGATGAAACATACACCTCATGATATTGAATGGGAAGCTGATGATCAAAATTGGGGAGCAGTTGTAAATATGATTAATACCGGTACATCAAAGATATCAACTATTAAGTGTAGATAATGAAGTATATTAATGTTATAATGGTCTCAGTGTTTGCTTTTACTCTAACAGGATCTAAGAGTATCAAACAAGAGGCTACAGAGGTTATAGATAATCCTATTATTGAAATTATAGAAGAGGAAGTTAACCTCATTAATGGAAAGATTGATAACCGAGAAGAATTAATAGAAGCTATGGCTTTTATCGAAAGCGGTGGTAATCCTGCCACAATTGGAGATATTAATTTAGGTACACCTTCAGTAGGACTTTTACAAATCAGGCCTATTATGGTTAGAGAAGTAAATAGGATACTAAGAAAACAAGGATTAGATAAAAGATTTAAAAATAGTGATAGAAAGAGTGGTGATAAATCAATTGAGATGTTTAATATCTGGGCTGATGCTTATCACTTAAAAAGTTCCTATGAAAAGATGGCTAGGAATTGGAACGGCGGACCTACAGGGTACAAGAAATCTGCAACTGCTCATTATTGGAAGAAAGTTCAAAATTATGTAACACTAAATTTATAAAAATGGTAAAGGTAAGAATAGTAAAATTTAATGGTCATTCTACAACATATGAAGTAGAATTCCCAAGGGCATATATTGCTAAAATAATTGAAAACCAAGAAAAAATAAAAAGAGGTGTTTGGGTTGATGGTGACACTGACATTAGTATAAAAGAAATTTA
>JACKQG010007180.1_pt1 | contig 11365 bp, 14 predicted proteins | sample 8237621 | NCBI WGS metagenome assembly JACKQG01 (sample SAMN15677084, study PRJNA649215) | marine metagenome | biome: marine; feature: Black Sea; material: saline water; isolation source: suspended particulate matter (SPM) from the Black Sea western gyre | collected 2013-06-09/2013-06-10 | depth... | reverse complement strand
GCAGAGAAAAACTGCGTTGGAACAGTTCTTGGAAGCATACAACGCTTACTTACAGCAGGCGGATAAGTAGCTCATCCAGCGCCCAACGAGGAAGGAGGTGACAACCATGTGTCGCAAAAAAGACAGGCATGATTGCGATTGCCCAGATGAGGAGAAGCACCCTCATCCTCATCCTGAAGGGAAGTGCTGCCATGACGAAAAGCACTCCCACGCGGAGGAAGAGCATACTCATCCTCATAAAAAGTGCAAGTGCCACCATTAATCAACGCAATAGGAAGCGGCGGCTTGCCGCTTTCTATTATAACAAAAATTGGCTAAAAAAGCAAGGGAGGAAAATATGCATAGGGTCATTTCGTTTCCGGAAAGTGAACGGGAAAACTGAATGACCCTCAAAAAATAGTTAGAATGCTTGCGCCACTTTCTACTCACCTAAGTAAAAACTAGATCTAAAATATCAATCTGCCCATCGCCATTGACATCGTCCAGGGATTCAAACGATGCAGCATTCACTCGTTTTGGAACTTTGGCGGATATTTGTGGATGTTGCAGAGTTCTAATGTACCTCAGAACATACCACTGGTTTACGAAGAAAACCAGTCCTCGTATTTACAATCCATACCCCAAGATAGGCTCCGAACTTTCCTTGTACTGCAAAACTGCAACATGTTGCAGTAACCGTTGCACCTCTGCAACGGATTTTGACCACCTTGATTATTCATCTTCTGCCACACACATTTCATAAATACTGGGAACATCAACCGTCCGCTGATTCAGACGCGGTTATCGTCTCTTGGTATGTATATTGCGAAAGTGAGATATGAAGCACTTAGGAAAAATAATGTGGAGGAATCCTATGAAAGTTGCCATCCCTCTGTTTGGCTCACGTGTATCGCCGCGTTTTGGTTGTGAGCCTGAGATACTAATTGTCGATATTGAAGAGCGTAAGGAAATCAATCGGCAGAAATTCTCCACCACAGGCTTGGGAATACCGCAGCGCATCTCTCTTTTGTCCTCTCTCTCCGTTGATACCTTAATCTGTGGTGGCATAGATATTTTTTGTCTGCGTTCACTTTCAGGCAGAGGATTTCAAATCATCCCTGGGGTCATTGGCGAAGCAGACGAAGTGCTAAAGTATTTTTTGTCGGGAAAACTCAGAGAGGGTCAATGTGTCCGCGGGGGAAGGCGATTTCGGGGTGGCAAAAGATTACATTTTAACGCTCCATTCTTTTCGGCTCGCGGTTCACGAAGTAAACCCTGAGCGAAGCGAAGAATCGATCAAAATAAACACTAAGATTGAGGAAAAAAGTAAAAAATGAGGTGATAAAAATGCCAAGGGGCAGACACTTTTTCGGTCCAGGATTAGGGAGAAATAGAAGAATGTACTACGCGACTGGGCTTCCCGGCTGGATGCGTTTTGGTTTTAGCCCAGGTTGGATCGGTAGAAGTCCTACGGGTTTAGGCCCTTGCGCCAGTTATTTCATGACAGGACAATGGCCGACACCACAAGCGCAAGCATTCCCCTCTTGGGAGGGGCCGGGGGTGGGTAGGCAAGCTGCTTATCCGTACTATGGCGGCGCGTGGGCATATCCGCCGCCTTTTACACCACCAAGAGTTGCGCCTGTGGTTACGAAAGAACAAGAACTTGCATGGCTGAAAAGCCAAGCCGATATGCTCAGTCAACAATTGGGACAGATAAATACCAGAATCAGTGAATTGGAAAAATTGAACGAATAATATTTTAGACTTCCGAAGTCTCGAAGACTTCGGAAGTCTAATCAACGAAAGGAGAAAATTTCCGATGAAAGTTGCAGTTTCAGCTACAGGAACTAACCTAAATGCGCAGATTGACCCCAGATTTGGTAGATGCGCAAATTTTATCATAGTTGATACCGATACAATGGCATTCGAAGCGATACAAAATCCTTACATCAGCGCAGCAGGCGGCGCAGGAATTCAGTCCGCGCAACTGGTCGCAAATAAAGGTGTGCAGGCGGTACTCACAGGAAATTGTGGACCAAATGCTTTCCAGACGCTATCCGCTGCTGGAGTTCAAGTGATAACGGGTATTTCTGGAACAGTAAGGGAAGCTGTTGAAAGATACAAAAACGCCCAGTTCCAACCTACGGCTCAAGCTAATGTCCCCGAATATTATGGCACAGGCGGAGTAAGACAAACCGTTATGGGTAGAGGCATGGGGCGTGGAAGCGGTATGGGACGCGGAGGGGGGATGAGAATGGGCGGCGGTCCTCCTTTCGCTCAACCAATACCAAACCCAGCAATGCCAACACAACAGGAGATGAACGCTACCCAAGAATTACAAATGCTGAAAAATCAGGCAGAAGCGTTGCAACAACAACTGGAACAAATAAACCAGAGGATTAAACAGTTGGAATAAAAGTAACGCAGAGAAAAACTACTAAAAATTGAGGAGGTATGGATAAATGCCAAGAAGAGATGGAACAGGCCCTATGGGGCGAGGAGCAGGTACAGGCGCGGGGCGTGACACGGGCAAAGGTATGGGTAGAATGGGTGGTACTCGTCAAGGTGCAGGACCGGTCGGACAGTGTGTATGTCCTTCGTGCGGCACTACAGTCGTGCATCAGGTTGGCGTGCCATGTTATAACGTCAGTTGCCCTAAATGCGGCGCTAAGATGACAAGAGGATAAAAGCCCCACGCCATGCCAATCAGTGCTAATCACAAGAAAAGATGTTTTACGGATAAACGGATAATTGCAGTATCCGTTTATCCATGAACCACTACAATGAATCTCAATTGCTTTTTCAAGTTCAAAGGAGAGAAATAATGCCAATTTATGAGTACAAATGCAAATCATGTGGAGAAATCCAGGAAATTCTTCAAAGAAGCGCAGAAAAACCTTCTCTGAAATGCACTAATTGCAGTAGCGCAGATTTTAAAAAATTGATTTCTGCCGCCTTTGTATCCACAGGAACATTTACTCAAGAATGTAAAACCTGCTGTGAAAGGGATGAGCGGTGTGAGGAGCTCCCCTGCTCTGTTGATGGCAAATGCAGGGCCGTTCCCGAAACTATGGGTTAGCCGAATTTCCTCAGATTTGGATTAAATGGAGGTAATCGAACAGCAATGATGCAATTATATCCAATAGGAATTGTGAAATACTGGAATAAGGAAACTGAGTATCCAAGCAATACAGTCCAGATTCATATTCACGACAAATTTTCCGAGGGGCTGAAAGGCGTGGAAAATTGCGAGCACCTATGGATATTGTTTTGGATGCACAAATTATCAGAAGAAGACAGAGAAAAGCTACAGGCTCATCCTATGGGAGATATAACGAAGGAGAAAAGAGGCGTATTCGCCTTGAGAAGTCCAATGCGACCCAACCCTATCGGATTGACCAAGGTTAGGTTAGTCAAAAGAAACGGCAACGTTTTAATAGTTGAAGGGTTGGATGCTTTTGATGAATCTCCGGTTATAGACATCAAACCCGGATAATGATTATCAACAAGACCAGCCGAAATTTTTGTCTTGAGAAATTATGAAGAAATCGCCAACCCTTGAGGAAATTTAACCTGCGCGGAAACTGTTCGCTTCGCTCACCGACGCCCAGAGGCTTACGGTTAGGATTGGATGAATGCGCCACCTTAGTAGAAATAAAAAATGCCTTCCACAATATGGGCAAAGAATACCATCCTGATAAATTAGTTTATGGTGGTGAAAAAATGATGAAGGATTTTTCAGTTCAAGTTCGCCAATATAATAATGATACTAAAATCGTTGATATATTCGGAAATTTCGATTGCTATACTGCTCATATGATTCGACAGGAGTTTCAGAAATTAGTACAGGAGGGCAATTACAAACTGCTTGTAAATCTGATGCATATCAAGTTCATGAATATTAAAGCGATTAGAGTTTTAGTCAGTGTAGCCGGCGAACTATTCAAGCATAAAGGAAAAATGAAGGTTTGTTCTCTTCCTGAACGAGTTGAGCGGCTTTTCAACTTAATTGGAGCTAAAAAGGTATTTCCAGTGTATAAAAATGAAAAGGAAGCACTAAAACATTTCATAAGGAGGGAAGGATAGATGCCAATCTATGAATAGTTCCTAAATCTATGGACAAATATTCCTACGACATGGAACTAACAGTGGGCGACTAGTTCGTCGCAGAAGTTAGATAGGTTACCACACCGACAGATGCTATTCCAGTCGGTCGCTCTGTGGTCTGGCATTAAGGGTAGCCGAAAGGTGAACGTGTGTCAGACGTAAAAAGCCTGTTTAACAACCACGAGGAGTATTTTACTCTCACATTCAGGAGGTTATAAAGACGGTATGAATGTATATGTTCTTAACAAAAATGGCAAACCCTTAATGCCGTGCAAGCCTGCAAAATCAAGAAAATTGTTACGTTCAGGTAAAGCCCAAGTGGTTAATCGTTGTCCTTTTACGATTAAACTTTCTTGGAACTATGAAGAGAATGTGCAAGAAATCACCGTTGGTCTTGACAAGGGCAGTCACTTAACAGGATTTAGTTGCGTGGCAAAGGGACAAATCCTGATGTCTGGTGAAATTCATCATCGGACGGACATCAAAGATAAAATGGATGCCAGAAGAGCCAATCGACGGAATAGACGCTCTCGTAAATGGTATCGGAAAAAACGTTTTAACAACCGCGCCTCAAGCAGAAGAAGTGGTCGTCTACCACCAAGTATCAAAGCCAACATCGAAGAAGTTATTAGAGTTGTTTGTAGAATCCCTTTACCTATCAGTCAGATTATTGTCGAAGATGTGCAGGTTGATATTGCACGTCTCAATAACCCAAATTTAATCGGCAAAGCCTACCAAGAATCCGATCGTCTTGATGAAAATCTACGAATTGCAACCTTGATGCGTGATGGCTATCAATGCACGCAATGCGAAAAAAAGAAGAGCGGTTCACGAAGTAACCGCGCGAAGCCACAACTTGATGCTCATCACATCATTTGGAAAGAGGATGGTGGTAAGGATACAATCGAAAACTTGATAACACTTTGCAAGGAATGCCATCGGAAGGCGCATAAAGGCAAACTTAAACTTTCTGTTTCAGGTGTAAGTGGTTTTAAAGATCGAATAGCTCAAAGGACAATGCAGGGAAAATCGTATCTTTATCAAGTTTTAAGTAAGATGTCTGCCTTGTCAAAAATATTTGGTTATCAAACATCTTTTTTACGTAAATCACTTTCTTTGCCCAAAGCACACGATATTGATGCCTTGTGTGTCGCTATTCTTTATACTGGTGAAGTAATTCCGCATCACCGTGAAAACTTTTACCGTAAGCCGAAGGCGTCGGTGTACTCATAATAAAGTTCAGGCCGAGACAAACACGGCGTCAGTTTCATGATTTGCCTAAAAAGGACGTTGGGCGTGGCTTCGCGTAGTTTACTTCGTAAACCACTTCGGTATCAGGTAAATTCCGAGTTATCAGGCTTTCGCAAAGGTGACATCGTAAGAGTCAAAGGAAAATGGGTTAAACAAATCAACTCAATTTATAGTAACGGCTACTTAGCCTTTGCACGAATTTCTGGTGAGCCAAATGCTGCTAAACCAAAAGACTTAAAACTATTAAAACGAGGGCAAACTATTGTGTGGGAAAAATCCGTATAATTGTCAACGTATGACAGTAGTTTTCTATATTTTTCAAATACTTATTTCAATACTAATGTACCAGGTGCAACTCAAAATTCGAAGTATTGCAAAGCATAATTGCGACTAACGAAGGACTTATACTGGTTTAGACAACATATTTCCGATTTCACCTGACTGAAACTCACCCTATGAGGGGATTCTATGAAATGCAAATCGGAAATTTTAATCCCAAATCAGTATTACTTGTCAAGAATGTGGAGAACCCGAACCTAAAAAGTTACTTTCACTCTTTGCATCCCTCGGAAGTGGAAAGACAGCGGACTGCAAAACAGGCTCTACATGAGCTTTACCAGGAAAGGGCAGTTCGTCCTAACAAACACCTTAAATGTCACCAACCAGGTTAACGCACACGGTATCCTATCTGTGTGCCTCCATAAAGTCCGTGGTATCTATGAGGAGAGAATAATGAAACACAGTTTTGCGAAGCAAAAAGGTGCAAAGCACATATTTGGGCCCGTGCCTTCGCGCAGATTGGGAGCTTCTTTAGGAATCGACTTAGTTCCTTACAAAACTTGCTCTTACGACTGCGTATACTGTCAATTAGGCAGAACAACAAGCAAAATAGTAGAAAGAAAAGAATATGTCCAGAAGGATTCAGTGATAACCGAATTGCAATCACTTCTTTCAACTTTAGAAGCCCCAAGGGAAGCCATAGATTACATAACCTTCTCAGGTTCAGGCGAACCTACGCTGAATTCAGCAATAGGCGAACTTTTAAGGGAATTAAAAGCTATAACAGACGTCCCCCTCGCAGTGCTGACAAATGGTTCGCTGCTGTATCGAGGGGATGTTCGTGATGCGCTCCATAATGCAGATTTGGTAGTTCCATCCTTAGATGCTGTGACGGAGTCGGTTTTCCAAAAGGTAAATAAACCACATCCTTCTCTGACGGTTGAAAAAATGATCGATGGCATAAGAGAGTTCAACAAATCTTTCTCTGGCGAAACTTGGCTGGAAATCATGCTGGTGAAAGGGATAAACGATGGGCAGGAAGAGATAGAGCGGATGGCAGAAGTGGCGGCTGACATGAATTTGGCTAAGATTCAACTCAACACCGTTATTCGTCCCCCCAGCGAAAAGCTTGCTCTTCCCTTAAACGCAGAAGAGATGCAGAGGATAAAAGAAAAAATCGGTGCGAAAGCAGAAGTTATCGCATACTTTGATAGGAAAAAAGAGAAAATTTACAAGGGAGATATTGAAGCGGAAATCCTGGCAATGCTCCACCGCCGTCCTTGTACGGTGTCGGATATTTCAAGCGCTCTTTCAATTCACATAAATGAAGCCATTAAATATATTGAACAAATGGAAAAAAACAACAGCATCAAGTCGATAAGACAACGAGATGAAATATACTATCAGGCTGTCAAGTGATTGACTAATACAACGAGATTTTTGAAATTTGGTCAGTTGTGGATAGCCGGTAGAAACGTGAAACGTGAAGCGTGAAATATAAAATATTCTTGCCCTTTACTCTTTGCGCCTCCGCGTTAAAAGCTATAGTTAAAATTTAGGAAGGAGCAGTATATGCAGAGAAAATGTAAGCGAGCATTTGTCATCGGGTTGGATGGGGCAATTGGGTGGGCGGTACGCGAGGCAGAGACCCCGAACATTGACGCGCTTCTGAGCAAAGGCGTCGTGACGTATTCGGCGGAGACAGCAGTTCCGTCGGCAAGTTTTGAAGCCTGGGGCGCTATGTTTCATGGCGTTGGACCTGAGAAGCACCAACTCGACGGTAGTCATCCTATCTCAGAAGATGCACCTTGGCCATCGTTCATGAAAGTCGCAAAGCAGGTGCGCCCGGAAACCAAATGCGCTTCCTTTAGTTGTTGGGCGCCTATCAATACGCATATCATCGAACCTTCGTGTGAGTGTCATTACGTCTCAATGCCCGACCCAGAATTAGCGTCGGCTGCCGCAGAATATATCCGAGCACAGCCACCTGACGTGTATTTCATGCAGTTGGATTTTATCGACGCTGCCGGGCATTCGCACGGCTACGGTTCGCAAAAATATCTTGAGCAGATTACAGCTACCGACGCCCATGTGGGAATGGTGCTTGACGCAATTCGTGATTCCGGCGTATTTGACGAAAGTTTAATCATCTTACTTTCCGACCACGGAGGAGTGGGAACTTCACATGGTAGCAACCATCCCGATTGCACGACTATCTTCTGGGGTTGCTATGGACCAGGAGTAGCGCAAGGGGTTGAGTTGGAATTACCTCTTCATCAGGTGAATATCATGGATACTGCTGCTGTCATCGCCCACGCGCTAGGACTTCCGATGCCCGATGAATGGGACGCAAGGGTTCCAAACGGCATCTTTAAATGAGAGTTGTTGAACTTAACAGGAAAGACAAAAATCAAAGAAAGGAGATATATCAATATGAACTCTAAAGAAAGAATTTTAACTGCTTTGAATAATGAGCGCCCCGATAGGGTACCTATTTGTGAGCTTTACATCAACGAGTCAAGTATCGTCAAATTAGCCCAAATCTTGATGCCCGAAAAGGTAAAAGTAGAGGCTACGAAAGATAGATTTGGAGAAGAAAGGCTTGAGGTCTTAGACCTTTACTGTGACATCGTTGAAGAATTAGGGTTGGATGCTACAAGCTCTAACTTTTCGATAGGACTGGAAACTATTGGCGAGGAACGCGGTAGGGACAAGTTTGGCACAGTCTATTTACTTTCCGAACACGGCGAACCTTTTCCCATAGATGGCCCCATCAAAGAATCCAAAGACCTGATAGGATTTGATATGGTGTCCAGGCTCGATATAGATGATTTTTCGAGAGTTAAGTATGTAATTGATAAGGTGGGAAAAGATAAAGCTCATTTTGTAGCTATCACTGACCCATTTAAAGTCAGTTGGCGTCGGCGAGGGAACATGGAGAATTTACTAATGGATTACGTGCTAAATCCCAAATTAGCCCATGATTTAGCTCGCATTGCCACGGATTTCGATATGGCCGCCATTGATATGGCTATTGAAGTGGGAGCCGATGTTATCATTATCCCTGGGGATTTGGCGGGCGAGGACACTACCATGATGTCTCCTAAACATTATCGGGAATATATCAAGCCGTATCACAAGGAAATCGTAGACCACGCCCACAAAAAAGGCGTCAAAATCGTCAAGCACACTGATGGAAATATCTGGTCAATCCTTGATGATTTTGTGGAAGTCGGCTTCGATGGCATACATCCGATTCAACCCCAATGTATGGACATTGGAAAGGTCAAGGAGCACTTAGCTGGGAAAGCCTGCATACTGGGAAACATCGATTGCCGGGATTTGCTACCTTTTGGCACGGAAGAAGAAGTGGAAGATACCGTCAAAGAGACGATACAGAAAGCCGCAAAGGGCGGCGGCTACATTATTAGCTCATCCAATTCAATCCATCCGGGTTGTAAGCCAGAGAACTATATAGCTATGGTTAAAGCCGCTCATAAATATGGAGTGTACAATGAAAATTGATTTCATATTTCAAAAATAAAAGGAGTCGAATATGAAAAGACTTACGGTAACTCTATTCCTATTTTTGTTAGTGCCTACATGGATTGCTTCTGCTGACCTGACAAAAGAGGAAATAAAAGAAATTCAAGAGATAATGAGACAGGAACTCCAGCATGTGGATAAGCGGTTTGATGATATGAATAAGCGGTTTGATGATATGAACAACCGCATCAATGATATGAACAAACGTATTGATGATATGAACAATAGCATCAATGACGTGAGCAATAACATCAATGACCGCATAGATGACGTGAACAACCGCATCAATAATATGACCAACCTTCTGCTCTGGGGATTTGGAGTGCTGTTCGCAGGCATGTTTGCTTTGGTGGGATTTATCATCTGGGATAGAAGAACTGCCTTGGCGCCAGCGATAAGGAAGAACAAGGAAATAGAAGATAAGCAAGAACGGATAGAGAAAGCGCTCAAGGAGTTCGCAATGAGAGAGCCAAGATTGGATGATATTTTAAAGCGGATGGGGCTATAAGTTAATGGCACAACTTTTTTAATTTCTATTATAAAGGAGGCTAAGTATGCCTGAAGTAAAATGTGTATACTGTCAAACGCGCGTCTGCACGGATGACATCGAAAAAACACCAAATTTTTGTCCGAGAAGAATAGCAGAAGAGGCGTTAGAGAAGGCAGAAGAGATTCGGACTACTGACTCGGAAGTGATGAAAATAGCCGAGGTCGCTAAATCCGTTGAAACGGAAGGTTACAGAAAGTGGCCGAGGGTTCAAGAATTGATAGAATTCTCAAAGCGGATGGGAATTGAGAAAATCGGAGTTGCCTTCTGCGTAGGGCTCAAAGAAGAGACAACGCAATTGGCAAAAATCCTTGAAAGTCATGGATTTAATCTTTCTACCGTAGCTTGTTCGGTCAACAGCGGTTGCAACCCGGTCGGACAAGCTTTAACTTTAAACCAACAGGCAACTGAGTTGAATGTCGTCATGGGACTTTGCATGGGACATGATATACTGTTTTCAAACTTTTCAGAGGCCCCCGTCACAACGCTTGTAGTGAAAGATCGAGCCATGTGTCATAATCCCGCTGCACCGTTGGTTAATCGCTACTGGCGTGATACATTCTTGAAGAAAGAGTGAGGTGAGAAAAATGAAAATCACAACTTTAGTAGAAGATACAGCAACCAGGCCCAAATTGATTGCAGAACACGGTTTATCAATGCTCATAGAGACCGGCAAGAACAATATCCTTTTCGATACAGGTCAGTTTTTGTCGCTGTTCTACAATGCAAAGGTTTTGAATATTGACTTGGCCAAAGTGGATAAAATTGTTCTGAGCCATGGACATTATGACCATACAGGCGGATTAAAAAAACTATTATCAAGAACGGGCAAAGTAGATGTATATGCTCATCCGGACGTTTTTGCTCCCAAATATTTCAAAGGTAAAGAACGGAACAGGTACATCGGCATTCCATACCCAAAAGAAGAACTGGAAAGCAAAGGCGCTGTTTTTCACCTAATCAAAGAACCTACATTGATTGCTGATAACATCATGACCACAGGTGAGGTAAAACGGATAACGGATTTTGAGCCGATTAGCGATGATTTATGCGTCATGAAAAATGGGCAACTTCAGAAAGACGATTTGCTGGACGACCAAAGTTTGGTTATCAAAACCAAAGACGATAATGCTGTGGTTGTGCTGGGCTGCACGCATGCGGGTTTGGTAAATACACTTCAGCAGGTCAACGAACTTATAGAAGAAGACGCTAACATTTCGATGATTGTCGGCGGAACTCATTTGCTGCATGCAAATAAATGCAGAATAAAAAGGACGATAGATGCTCTTTGGGGATTTGGCATTAAAAAAGTGGCGACGTCGCACTGCACCGGCATACGCGCTTCGGCAATGTTCCTTGACGCATTTGGTTGCAATTTTATTGAAAATCACGTCGGAACACAGATAAATGCCTAAAGTGCTGCGTTCGCTAGTAAGAACTTGTATAATCTGGCCAATTATCATCTTCGCCAGAACTTCTTTGAAACCGGACACGCATTGTCGATGAAGAAACTCAGCTTTATTATTTTTCTATTGATAGCAACAATTTCACTCACTGCCACTGCCCAGAACCTTGTTCTCGACCTCGACGGAAAAGGTAGCTACGTTCAACTCCCCAAGAACATCTACCTTGACTTAGGGGAGTCGACCATAGAGG
>JACKQG010007179.1_pt1 | contig 11365 bp, 12 predicted proteins | sample 8237621 | NCBI WGS metagenome assembly JACKQG01 (sample SAMN15677084, study PRJNA649215) | marine metagenome | biome: marine; feature: Black Sea; material: saline water; isolation source: suspended particulate matter (SPM) from the Black Sea western gyre | collected 2013-06-09/2013-06-10 | depth... | reverse complement strand
TCCTCCACAGTTTTTTTATAAATCTCTAAAATTTTCATCACTTCTTCTTCTGCTTCATTTTGTGTTGTGTGTACTGTATGTCCTTCCTGCCACAAAAATTCTGATGTCCTAAGAAATGGCTTTGTTCCTTTAATTTCTGCTCTTAATGCAGTGTTCCAAAAATTAATTTTTAATGGTAAATCTCTCCAACTTTGAATCCATTTGGCATACAAAGTATACGCTAAAGTTTCAGATGTTGGTCTCAATGCGAGTCTATCTCCTATCTCGTTGTCTCCTGAATGAGTAACCCAAAATACTTCAGGGTTAAATCCTGTAAAGTGTTTTTGTTCTTTTCCTAATAATGATTCTGGAATGAGTATGGGTAGAAATCCATTCCTGATTCCATTATTTGCAAATTTTTTATCAAATGTGTTTCTTAATGATTCCCAAATGGAATACCCATCTGGTCTAAGTACAATAAGTCCCTTAACTGGAGCATAATCTGCAAGCTTGGCTTTGAGAACTACTTGTGTGTACCATTCACTGAAATCTTCTTTTTTTGAAACTGTAATTCCAATGTCTTCTTTACTCAAACTAACATTCAAAGAATTAATTTAACTAATGAGCCTTTCGTGAGAATCTTAATGTTTTAGATTGATTGATTATTACAGTGAATCCCCTTTGCAGAGGACCTTTCCCATGACTCTACTTTGGAAGTTTGGGCAAACAAAACATTGAATGAAGTGAATATCTTCTTTTAAAACTGGGCAATCTACAAATTCCTGTTTCATTTTTTTAAGCATTTTAGGGCTAACTCCTTTTAATTTCAATTTTCCTTTCTCATCCATCATTCCTGATGATTTTAATTCCTCTTTTACATCATCTGGGAGTTTTTGTCTTCCTTCTCGTGATTGAATATCAACTTCGTATTTATGTTCTAATTCGCCCATATCAGATATCACAATGATCGGTGATTTATTACTAACGTTTTTTTGATCTTGAAAAAGTTTAAACTTTAATATAATTAGTATTTTTTTGCAAATCAGAAACCAATTGTTAGTAATTTTTGATGTTGAAGGCGTTTTGTATGATGAAGAATACCTTCCAATTCTTGCAGAAAAATTAAACAAAGAAGACGAAATTTGGGAAATTACAAAACAAGGAATTCAAGGTAAAATAAATTGGGAAGAGGGACTTCGAACTAGAGTTGCTGCATTAAAGGGATTAGATGAAAAAGTATGTCAGGAAGTTGCTGATAGTCTACCTATAATGCCTGGCGCAAAAGAAGCATGTAGAATCTTAAAAGCTGCAGGTTGGAAAATTATGGCTGTTTCTGGTGGTTTTACGCTGATGATGGATAAATTACAAAAAGAATTGGGTTTTGATTATGTGTATTGTAATGATTTAATTTTTAAAGATGGTAAACTTGATGGCGTTAAAATTAATGTTGATTCTGATAAATCAAAATCTGCAAAAATAAAAATTGCTGAATGGGGTGAAAACAAAGAAGATATTGTTTGTGTTGTGGATGGTGCAAATGATATTAAATTATTTGATATTTGTGGTCTTGGTATTGCATACAGGGCACAGGATTTAGTTAAAGACTTGGCTACCACTACATTGGAAGAAAAAGATTTATCTAAAATTCTGGGTATTATCAATAAACATCTTAAGTTAGACCTTCCTACCGCATAAACAATTTTTTAGTCCGATTTTTTAAATATTATAATTGCAAATCATTCCAATTCCAATTGAAAAAGAAATTACTACAGATGATGATTTATCTGAACTGATTTTAAATTCTGGTGACATACTTGATGGTGACATTCTTGTAATTGCTCAAAAAATTATCTCAAAGCAAGAAGGCCGGATGGTGGAATTATCTACTGTGTCTCCGTCTTTGTTGGCTCAAGGTATTAGTTCTCAGTACAACAAAGATCCCGCACTTGTCGAATTAATTTTATCTGAATCAAAAAGAATTGTTAGGCTAAAAAATGGTTTAATTATTGTGGAAACTAATAGTGGATTCATTTGTGCAAATGCCGGAATTGATGAAAGTAATGTTATTGGTGGATTTGCAACATTACTGCCTATAAATTCTGATAAATCTGCGGAAATAATTCGAACAAGTATTTTGAATAAAACTGGCAAGAGTGTTGCTGTAATTATTTCTGATACTTTTGGCAGACCCTTTAGAATGGGACAAACTAACTGTGCTATTGGAATTTCTGGTCTGAATCCTATTTTAGATTATGCTGGAACTTTGGATTCTTTTGAACGCATTTTACGTATTACGGCCATTGCTGTTGCTGATGAGCTTTCTTCTGCTACAGAACTTGTTATGGGTAAAACAAAAAAATGTCCTGTAGCTATAGTTCGTAATTATTCATTTAATGTTGGATCTAATACAATTCATGATTTAATTCGTCCTGAAAATGAGGATCTTTTTAAATAATATTTCAATCTTATTTCTTTTACAATGTGTGTATGAACAAATATTAAATTAATTAGTTATTTCTTGATTAGATTTTAATATAAGAAATCATTCTTTATGTATAGATACCAATGTCTGAATCAAATGAAAAAAAATTAGATGCAACCGGATTATTTTGTCCTGAACCTGTGTTTAGAACTAAAATTGAAATTGAACGAATGCAAGTTGGACAAATTATTAGTGTCTCTGCTGATGATCCTGATGCTGAAGAAGATATTTCCAGATGGGTTACCAGAAATGGTCATGAATTATTAAATTTGACTAAGGATGGCAGTACAACTACACTTCAAATTAAAAAAATGAAATAACCTTACTTGTCTAAAATTTCTTTTATGTTTATTTCATAAAATTTCCTAAAAACACTATTCATATATTTTTCATGTTCTACACAATTTTTACTTATTTCTAATATTTTCTTTTTAACTTCCTTGCTCCAAAGACTTTGCTGCTTATCTTTAGAATCTATGATTGAGGGATTTTCTTTAATTTTTTCCATTGTTTTTATTAGATCTGTCGATAATTGACGAAATTTGCTGATATGTAGCAGATATGTTTGTGCTTCATCTTTGTTAACTAAATTCATGATATTTTGTATTTCATTGTAATATGCTAAACTTGTTTCATCATATTTTTTTAATTCTTGGACTCTTTTCTCCCAATACTCTTTTGTTGTTTTTTCTTGAATTTTATATGTAAATTGATTTTTTGCTAGAATTGAACCTAATTCTGCTAATTTTTTACTTTTTTTACCAATGATATTTTTAATATTTTCAGAATCATAACTCATTAATTAATTATTTTTGATTCGTACTAAAGAACTTGACTTTTTTGCTTATTCCAAACATCATCTACTTTTTTTGAATAACTCATAATACATTCTTCACAAAATGAATCCCACTCATCTATTTTTAATTTTTTAAAAAAAACTATTGTCCATTTGTATTTGGGTTCTTTTTTATATTGAAATTGTTGAATCGTGTATATTTCTTTTTGATAAAACTTATTCAAACACTTCTTACACTGTACTTTTTTATTTGTCTGCATTTTCTGTTAAAAATTTATCCACATCTATTGCAGCCATGCATCCAAACCCTGCGGCTGTGATTGCTTGTCTATAGCTTCTATCGTGTACATCTCCTGCTGCAAAAATCCCCTCCATGTTTGTATGTGTTTTATTTTTTAATACGATGTACCCTTCATCATCTAGATCTATTTGACCTTTGAATAATTGTGTATTTGGTATGTGTCCAATTGCAACAAATAATCCTCCTACGTCAATTGTTTTTTCTTCATTTGTTTTTAGATTTTTTAATACTGCTTGCTGCATTTTTTGATCACCTTTAATTTGAATTACTTCTGAATTCCAATGAAACTGTATTTTTTCATTATTCATGGCTCTTTCTTGCATTACTTTACTTGCACGCAACTCTCCTCTTCTGTGCACTACGTGAATTTTGGTTGCAAATTTTGTTAGAAATGTTGCCTCCTCAATTGCTGAATCTCCTCCGCCTACCACGACAAGTTCCATGTTTCTAAAGAATGGCCCATCACATGTTGCACAATATGATACTCCTTTACCTGAAAATTCCTCTTCTCCTTCAATTCCCATTTTTCTTGGATTTGCACCTGTTGCAATAATTACTGCTCGTGCTTCGTATTCTTCAGAACTTGTCAGTACTTTGTAAGGTTCACGTCTAAAATCCGTATCCACTACTACATCGTCCACAATAGTTGTTCCCATTCTTTGAGACTGTTTCCTCATTTCTATCATTAAATCTGGGCCCATTATCCCATTCTCAAATCCTGGATAGTTTTCAACTTCTGTAGTGTTGACTAGCTGTCCCCCTGGCAGTAATCCCGATAAAATTAAAGTGTCATAACCTGCTCTTGAACAATAAATTCCTGCAGTATATCCTGATGGCCCTGCACCAATGATTATCACATCAAATTTAGTTTTCTTTGCATCTGGTATTTTTGGGCCGTCATTACTTGTTTGTAATACTGCTTCTCCTGAATCTGCTGACATCATAGTGTATAACGTCTTTATTTCAATAATTTAAGTCAATATACTATTCTATGATATTTTATTTCTAATTTTTATCATGCACTCTTCGTGTTTTTTACACATTTTTTTATTATCTATTTGTGAAATGAAAAGATCTTTTTGCCAATGGGCATTAAACAATCTACATTGATTATTGTCACAAAAAGCATCTCCTGTTTCATAGTAAAATATTGCTTGTAATACATATCCTTCAATAATATCTGACATTCTGGAATCTCCATATTCTAAAAATTGACCTTTGTATTTTTTCTTAATTTCTTCAATTTCCTCTTTTGAAAAATTCGTCATTAGATCTAGATAGTATTGTTTGGGTTTGGCAGGGGCTTCAACTGTGCCTGTAGTTGAAATTATTATTGGATTTGATCCAACCCATGCTCTTGCATGATATCTAAAATCATTTTGATCAAATGTACATGTGAGTTTATTTGTAAAAATTATGTTTAAAACATCTTGATTTTTTTCCTCACTTGGAATTAATTCTGCAATTATTTTATTTAATTCAATTCCGTCATAGAGTGTCATTTCTTCTCTATTTGACATGTCATTATTTTCTGATTCAATTAGAATTTCTTCTCTCGATGGAATGTGTCTTTGAAATATTTTTTTTAAGTTAAAGATTCTACTACTGGCAATATTTTCACACATTTTTTGATTTAAATTTTCAAAAATATTGTTTCTTATTTCCGTTTTAATTTGAAATGTATTTAGAATAAATTTTTCTATATTTCTAATGTCTATTTCTGGAACTGAAGGTTCATTGTATAATATTATTTTTGAAATTTTCACTATGGTATGATTATTTTATTAATTACTTATCTCTCTAACTCTTTTAGTTTCTCAGCTACTATTTGTGCTGCTTTCTTTCCTGAATATAGCATTGAACCAAACGTTGGTCCCATTCTTGCCAATCCGTAAGTTTCAGTAACTGACATTCCTGCTGCAACTAATCCTGGATAAATTTCACCTGTTTTATTCACTACGTGCTCTTCTCCATCATTGACGTGCATTGGTTCCATTCCTTTCCATTCTGCTAGTCCTCTATCTACTAGCCTTTTCACTGCTACTGAATCATGACCTGATGCATCAACTACTATTTTTGCTTCTAATGCTATTGGATCAACACATGTAATGTTTCGTGGTAATGCTGAAACCGGCATCCAGTTAACTACAATTCCTGCCACTCTTCCGTTCTTTAAGACTAAATCATCAAACTTTGTAAGTTGTAAAAATTTTACTCCTGAATCACATGCTGCTCCAATTAATTTTGATACTGCATGTGGTCCTGGTGTCAAGTATAATCCCTCTGCAACTTTTTTGTATGGAATTCCTAGTTCATCCCAAAACTTTTGTGCAGGTTCTCTAACTGTAACTGGATTCATCATATATCCTCCTAACCAGTATCCTCCGCCTAAGTAATTATTTTGTTCAATAACTAAAACTTTGTAACCCATGTTTGAAAGCTCTCTACTAGCTGTTAATCCTGCAGGACCTGCACCGATAATTATTACGTCTGATTCTGCTCTATCATCTAAAACTTCATGAAATTCATTTGCAATAGCACGTGTGATTACAACTTCACGAACATCTGTGAATATTTTTGTAGATTGTTCTGCTAATGTTGGCTCTTGCATAACGTAACTATTTTTATTATCCATTAATACTTTCGCACATTTTAAAATTAGGTTATACTAATTATTTTTAATTATTATGCGTAAATAAACTGGAAAATTTTGGTTGCATCTTGATTTTTTTATCCTAAAATGCCCTAATATAAAAAATTTATAACCAAACTAACTTGAATTTCATTATATTGAGTATTTCTAAATTAAAACCATCTTCAGTTGATTCTGCTAAACCTAAAATTAATTGGGCTAGAATTGATGAGGCTGATAATTTTGCTAATACTGTAAAACTATATCGTCAAGGAAAATATGATGAGGATAGTTTCAGACGCTTTAGACTTCAACATGGAGCATATGGTACTAGAATGACTAGTGATTATGCTATGGTTCGTGTTAAATTACCTGCTGGTGAAATTTATCCTAAACAATTTGAAACTCTCTCTCGACTTAGTGAGCAATATTCTATAGGTAGTGCACATTTTTCCACAAGGGAAAATATTCAATTACATTGGGTAATCCTTGAGGATGTTTCAGAAATCTTCAGGTCTCTTGCTGAAGTTGGTCTAACTTCAAGAGAAGCATGTGGAAATTCTGTACGAAATGTAATGTGCAGTCCATTGTCTGGTGTTTGTTCTGATGAGAAATTTGATTCTACACCTTATGCTCTTGCAACTGCAAAATTCTTTTTACGAAACCCTATGGCGCAAAGTCTTCCACGTAAATTCAAATTTAATTTCACTTGCTGTGAAAAACACGGAATGGTGAGAATGGTTGATGTTGGATTAATTCCAGAAATTCAACAAATTAATGGTTCTGAACAAAAAGGTTTCAAAATTTTCCTTGGTGGTGGTTTAGGTAATAGATCATTTATTGGACATCAGTTAGAAGATTTTACTCCTGAGGAAGATTTACTTTACACTTCTATTGCTGTCATGAGAATATTTGATAGATTAGGCGATAGAAAAAATCTTGCAAGAAATAGAATGCGTTACCTTGTCAATGATATGGGTTGGGAAAAATTTCAAAACCTTGTATTAAAAGAAAGGGCAATTGTTAGAGCTACTCAATCTGTTGTTACTAAACTAAAAGTTGATACAACTCCTGATAAAATTACGCGTCCACTAAAAATCAGTGATGAAAGTGGAAGTTCAGTTCCTGATGGATATGCTAGATGGCTTAAGACAAATACAATAAAACAAAAACAGTCTGAGTACCGTTCTGTGTTTATTACTTTAGAGGCTGGTGATATTACTTCAAACCAATTAAATTCTATGGCTACTCTTATTCGTGAATTCTCCTCTGAAGGTAAGGCTAGAACTGGATTTGTTCAAAATGTGGCACTAAGATATGTCCATGAAGATGATTTAGTCAAATTATATTCTAAACTTCTTGAAAATGGCTTGGCCAAATCTGGCGGCTTAACTATGACTACGCCTGTTGGTTGTTCTGGAACCACTTCTTGTAATTTGGCATTAACTAACTCTCATAGACTTGCAAAAGAAATTCAAAGAAAATTTCTTGAATTAAAACTTGACGAGGATGATGATCTCGCTGATTCTTCAATTAAAATTAGTGGGTGTCCAAACTCATGTGCACAGCATGGTATTGCAACAATTGGTTTCTTTGGAGGTGGCGGTCGTTTGGGAAAAGACATGTATCCAAATTATCAAATGTCACTTGGCGGTCGTTTTGATGCTGATACTACATTGGGCCAAACATGTCTTAGAGTACCAGCTAAACGAGTAATCCCTGTCATTTTAAAAATAATTGAAATGTTTAAAGAAAATAAACAATCTGATGACACCTTGAAATCTTGGATTCATAGAATTGTAAATGACAGTGAGGATTCTAACATTAAATCTATTGCCGACATCAAAAATATATTGGCACCTCTTGTTGTTCCTCCAACAAAAGAGGATGATCCTGATTTCTATCTTGATTATGGTAGTGATACTAGTTATCATACAAAAACTGGTAAGGGTGAATGTGCTGCTTGACTGCATCCGTTAAAGTTACCACTGATATTGATTCATTACGTTCTGAAATTCGAGACAAGAGTGTTAGAGTTATTGATGTTAGACGTGAAGGTGATTACAAACAAGATCATATTCCAAATTCTGTAAATTTACCTTTAGCTACTCTGCTATCTGATGATAGTCCTGAACGTGTTTTGAAACTTGTAAATTCTCTGGGTATAGACGATGAAACTCCTGTTGTTGTTTATGATGACACTTTCGGTGCTTTAGCATCTCGAGTAGCTTGGACTCTAGAATGGATTGGACACTCTGATGTTACTTTACTTGAAACAACATATGCTAATTGGAAATCATTAGGATTGGAAACTGATTCACTAACTCCTGAAATATCTAACAAAGAACATTCTATGAATTTACAATCTAATATTTTAGCAACTTCTGATTATCTGGAATCTGCAAAATTACGTGATGATGTAATTTTAATTGATAATAGGGAGAGATTGAATTATCTTGAACAACATATTCCTGGTGCTGTTAGTCTTCCTTATCGTACGCTAGCAAGTAGTGATGGAATACTTCGCTCAAAAGAAGACATGAAAAGATTATTTGATAATAGGGCTATTTCTGGTGATTCTGAAATAATCACTTACTGTGGAAGTGTAGGTACTTTATCTGGATTAGCATACTATGCTCTTAAATCTGCAGGCCTATCTAACACAAAATTATACGTTAGATCATTTAAGGAATGGAAAAATTTAGAAAAACCTACTGACAAACAAGAAGATGCCAATTATTGGGATTTATCTGCCGAATAATTTAGAAATACCTTTACTCAAAAATAAAACGATTTGGTTACTTGAATTTATCTATAGGTTAGATTAGGCTATTTCGTCTCTAAGTTTTTTAGTAATTGTAACTTCAACATTTTCTAAAACCTCTATCATCTTATCTTTATTATCGATCATGTAATCTACGCCCCTATCACTTAATCTTATTTTCCATAATCTTATTTCTCTATGAGCTTCAAAGAAATTCTCTATCATTTGTTCTCCTGATTTTGCTGGATCAATAAATTGATCAAAAGCCTGTATTGCTTTCTCTATATCTGCTTCTTCAATTGCTTCTTTTGCAGATTGAATTGTTTCGCTCATTATTTTCAAATTTTTAACTGGCTTTGGAAGTTTCTTTCTTGTAATTCCAAATAATCCTATTTTTTCTTTACCTACTTTTTCTGCAAAGTTATCTGAAAGATCATAAATTGGTATTTTACTTAGACCGTCACGTTTTTCATTTTGTACAATTAATCCTTTTTCTAGTAATTTTCTTAAAGCTTTTTCTGCATCAATTTTATCTAAGAATGTTGTCCAAACAATTGCCCCTATTGTGTGGTATCCTTGTTTAACTGATTCTAGAACGACAACTTCTTCAATTCTTTTGAATCCTTCTTCAATCCTTACGTTGACAAAGTCTTTGTCTCTAATTGATTTTCTAGCATTTTTAACATCAATTTCTATGGCGTGTTTTAGTGCTTGTAGTGATTCTGGTACTTGATTTAACAGTGATAAGAAACATGCTTTGTTGTACCATGCCATTCCATATGTCTTATCTGACTCTATTGCTTTATTGACTGCATCTAGTGCTTGTGCATATTTTCTCTGTTCATAATGAACTAATCCTTTAAGATTCCATGCTTCCGGATTTGTTACATCTATTTCTAAAATTTTATCATATACTTTTAGTGCATCATTGTGATCCTCTAGATGGAATCTAGCATATCCTAATTTCATTAAGATTTCAATATTGTCTGGTTCAATTCGTAATGCTTGCTCAAACACTTCTATGGCATCGTCTAGTTTTTCATCTGCCATTAAATTAATGCCTTTTTTAAATAATTTTTTAATATTATAACTTGGATCCACTAAACTGGTTTCTTTGGTAACTATGCTGTCTGAATCTTTTTTCTCTAATTTTGCTTCTACTTTTTTATTTTTTTTACCAAACAACTTGTCAATTTTCTATCTTCATCTAGATAAATACCATTTTAATTGTGATTATTCTTCGTAATTCGGCATTTTAGTTGGATTCTGCGATCCAAATCCTGAAATACTTCAAACATTAACCAACCACTGTGTCATCTCAGCCACGAATTGAAATACAGGGACAGTCACCATTTAAGCAATCTGGTGTTTATGAGGCTCAAATCTCTCTAATTGATGTTAAACCATCTGATGATCAAATTCGTGGAAAAACCTTTTCTCCTTTATGGAAAGGAGATTTTCATCTTAGGGTCAAAGATGGTCTTTTTTCTGAAGTAGTAGGTGATTCTAAAAACCCTCTTCCTAAATCTATCAATGATGTAGATGTTGTTTGGGTTGTTGTAAATGACTTATTCTCTTCACTATATTCCGTTTTTGATGTCAGGTTAAGAAAATCATCTGAACCATCTGCTAAACCTACTATTCAAAAAGAAAAAAATGAAACATCTAACAATAATGTAAAATCTAAACCTACTTCAAAAACTGCTTCTAATTTTAATTCTAAAGGCACCACTGGTGCATCCGGTGAACGAGGTCCGTCCGGTGACAAGGGTACTGCTGGTCCGCCTGGCACCTCCGGTGACAAAGGTCCACCTGGTCCACCTGGACAACAAGGCCCACTTGGTGACAAAGGGCCAATTGGTCCGCCTGGCACCTCCGGTGACAAAGGTGCTACTGGTGACAAAGGTTCACAAGGCGACAAAGGACTTTCTGGTGACAAAGGAATTACTGGCGACAAAGGAATTACCGGTGACAAAGGTGACAAAGGTGACAAGGGTACTGCTGGCACCTCCGGTGACAAAGGTGACAAAGGTCCAACTGGTACTATGGGTGACAAAGGACTTTCTGGATTAAAAGGTCCCACTGGACCATCCGGTGAAAAAGGTCCCACTGGACCATCCGGTGACAAAGGACTTTCTGGAATTCGTGGTCCGCCTGGCACCTCCGGTGACAAAGGTCCACAAGGTGCTACTGGTGACAAAGGACTAACTGGCCCTGTTGGAGTTCCAGGATCTAAAGGTCCAACTGGAACATCTGGAGTTCAAGGAGAAAAAGGAATTCATGGTCCACCTGGCCCTGTTGGAGAAAGAGGCACCGCTGGACCATCCGGTGACAAAGGTCCACAAGGTACTATTGGTGACAAAGGACTAACTGGCCCTGTTGGAGTTCCAGGATCTAAAGGTCCAACTGGA
>JACKQG010007178.1_pt1 | contig 11366 bp, 8 predicted proteins | sample 8237621 | NCBI WGS metagenome assembly JACKQG01 (sample SAMN15677084, study PRJNA649215) | marine metagenome | biome: marine; feature: Black Sea; material: saline water; isolation source: suspended particulate matter (SPM) from the Black Sea western gyre | collected 2013-06-09/2013-06-10 | depth... | reverse complement strand
GTCAGATGTTAATAGTTTTTATGAAAGTATACAAAGAGATTTTCAGATGAAAAAAGTAGTCGCAGTAATCCCAGTACGATATGGTTCAACTCGTTTATCAGGAAAACCACTTAAAAAAATCAACGGAAAACCGCTTATACAAATTATTTACGAAAATGTGGAAAAAACTGCACTTTTTTCTGATGTAGTAGTTGCTACTGATAGCTCTCTCATTTTTGATGTTGTAAAAATTTTTGGAGGTAAAGTTAAGATGACATCTTCACAACATAAATGCGGAACTGATAGAGTTGCAGAAATATGTCAGCAAATTAATGCAGAAATTATCTTAAACATACAAGGTGATGAGTTATTTATCACCAAAGAACCTTTAAGCAAATTAATACAAGCATTCTCTAATACGGATGTATCAGTAGCAACACTTATTCATCCAATTTATGATTTAGATGGTATAAATAATCCTAATATTGTGAAGGTAATATTTGATAAAGATGATTTTGCAATATATTTCTCTCGTTCACCAATCCCTTATCAGCAAATTGTAGGAAAAATACAGATAAAATATTATGAACATATAGGCGTGTATGCTTTTCGTAAAAATGCTCTGCTTAATTTTGCTACATTACATCAATCTAAGTTAGAAAAGGCGGAGAAACTTGAACAACTTCGTCTGATTGAAAATGGTATAAAGATTAAAGTAGTTAAAACAGACTATTCTGGTTTTAGTATTAATACAAAAGAAGATTTAAACAAAGCAATTACTTATATGAAATATTAACTTCAGATTACACTGATTCTCTCCAAATAACAACAGAAAATGAAGATTATAAATGACTCAATCTGTATCTTGATTTTATTACAATTTGTCATCATAGTTTATTAATTCTGCCTTCATTTCATGTGTTTCAATTTCTGCCATCTCCTCAAGTATTGCATTTAACATAATTGTTTTTTCCCTATAAGAAAGGAAAGAGCTTTTAAACCCATTGATTATTATATTTTTTATTTGTTTATATTCAAAATCAAAATGTTTAGTTGTTAGCATAAATTCTTTTGTCATTGTAGTATTTGAAATGAGTCTATTGTCTGTGTTTAATGTAACTCGCAAGCCAAAATCATAGAACATAGGTAGTGGATGAGCAGCAAAAGAGGAAACAGCTTTTGTATGTAGATTGCTTGAGAGACAAATTTCGATTGGAATACGATGGTCATTGACATAATTAAGTAAATCCCCATCTTCTATTAGACGGGTTCCATGCCCAATTCTATGCGACCCACAGTAATGGATTGCTTGATGTATACTAAGAGGTCCATATCCTTCACCTGCATGTATAGTAATATTTAGATTGTTTTTTAATGCAAGATCAAAGGCTGCACGATGTTCTTTAGCAGGATAGTTCATCTCCTCTCCCGCAAGATCAAAACCTACTACACCTTTACTTTTGTATGCAATTGCTAACCCAACTAATTTTAATGATATATCAGGATTCATATTCCGCATACCTGTAATAATCACACCAGATTTTATATTGAAGTCTTTTTCTGCTTTAGCAAACCCATCTAAAACAGCATTTGAAACTTCGGTAAGACTTAACCCTTTTTTTGTATGAAGTATAGGGCAGTATCTAACTTCTGTGTATCTTATATTTTCTTTGGCAGAATCCTCAGCTAATTCGTATGCAGCACGAGAGAGAGATTCCTGAGTTTGTAATACAAGAAGAGTATATTTAAAACCTTTAAGATATTCATCCAAATTTTTTGCTTTCTCACCTGAAATAATGCTTTTTAGCTTTGCTTGCTCAAAGGTTGGTAGTTTTATCTTTTGCTTTTTAGCCAAGTCAATAATCGTTTCTATTCGCAATGAACCATCTAAATGAACATGCAGGTCAGTCTTTGGTAATTTTTTTATTAGGTCTTCAGTTATTTTCATAGGACTCCCAAATTTTCTCAAAAAGGCACTCATCTATTTTATATATTCTACAGAATTACATCTATTGAGAAATTTTATCTTAATTTATTCTTAAAACAAGGACAAAATATCTGTCAAGTAATATATTTTTAACCATTCATACCTCCAAAAAATTCAAATAAATCAGATTAATTCAATAAACAAAGAAAATAATGTGAGGAAGCCCACGAATTTAATCCCCGATCTAATCGGGGAGGTGAAGAAAGACAACCATACTTGTGTTTAACCATTTCAATGGTTTCTATTATGTCTTGTAAACGGTTAAAACCGTTATAAACTCCTCTGAATCCTTGATTCCCACGAATGATCCCCAATTTAATTGGGGACGTGGGTTTCTTTGGTAAGAAATTTCCTGATATCGCTTATAAATATTACATCTTTTATAAGTTAACCAAATCTATCAATTTTACTTATAATTAATGCTAGTATATCATTCTGAAAATAATAGGACATTTATCCGCCAGCTGGCGGACTGAGTCCTGTTTTAACAGGACGAAGAATCTCTTGAATGCTTGAGATTCTTCACTTCGTTCAGAATGACATCTGCAGGGAAAGTTTGCATACTTAATTTAAGAATGTAATACTAAGGAACTCAGTAATTATCTACCAATTTGTATAGATAGAAGATTTTTGGAAACACAACTATTGATTCAATTACTCCATGCTTCTATTTTTTCAAATATATTATATAAAACCGATTATGGGATAACATTTTTTGATATAAACTAATTTTTCAAATTTTTGTAGGTTTTAAAAATAATATTTATCTTGACATTTAATTTTTCAAAGTAGATTAGAAATAAATTTTTTTGAGTAAAACTAAAAAAGTTGAAAATGAATGTAAGTTCCCAGAAATTAGAGAAAAACGTTTTTTTAATTCTTAAATGGTGATTAATTTTTTACTTAGAAAGGGTGAAATTAAGTGAAATATATTTTAAGTATAATTATTGTATGTTTTCTAATTGTTGGGAATCTTTATTCAATTCAAGACATAGCTTTTGATAAAAATTATAATCTATTTACTTCCCTAAGAGATACAGAACCACCTTATGTTGACAATTTGAATCCTGATTCAAATGCGACAAATGTTCCAGTAGATACTGATATTACTTTTCATATTTATGACGATGAGGATGGGGTTGATTTAGATAGTATAAAAGTTGAAATTCAGGATGTATTATACACATCAACAAATAGTTGTTTTTACTATAGCGGAACAGATAGCAATTACAGTATAGTAATAAATCCTCCATTGGATTTTTCTTTTGGGGATACTGTATATGTAAAAATCAGAGCTTCAGATAATTCAATACCACCTAATATAATGCCAGAAGTTCTATACTTTTTTGAATGTATAGAAGATTCATTACCGCCTTATATTGGCGAATTAGACCCTTCACCCGATTCGTTAGATATTCCTGTTAATACCAATATTACTTTTCATATTTTTGATAATGGAGTTGGTGTAGACCTTGCTTCAATCTTAATTGATATCCAGGATATACAGTATTCAGTAAGTGATGAATATTTCTATGTGAGTGGTACTGCAAATGATTATGAAATCTTAATTGACATACCATACGAATTTGAAATAGGTGAAGTTGTAAATGTTCAAATTGACGCAGCTGATTTAAATGAAATCCAGATGGATACATTTGTGTTTTGGTTCCAGTGTGAATATGACACTCAACCCCCAACATCAGGAGAATTTAATCCATCCCAGGGAGCCACAGATGTTCCAATTGATACAAATATTTCCTTTAATATTTATGATAATATGGCTGGTGTTGATACTACTTCTGTGGTTGTAAAAATTCAGGATGTTCCTTATAACTACCTGAATTCCACATTTGATATTGATGATATTGCAAATGGATACACAATAACAATAGACCCCATTAATAATTTTGATTATGAAGAGATAGTATCTGTCCAGATTGATGCTGAAGATTTAGCCGAACCTCCAAATATAATGCAAGCAGTCTCATATTCTTTTCAATGTTTAATTTTAAATACTCCACCTGTTGTTGAAAATATTGAAATAATAACTTTAGAAGATACACCAGTAAATATCATCCTTTATGCTTATGATGCAGAAGGTGACGATTTAATATTTAATGTAATAGATGAGACAATACATGGAGTTTTCGATGATGGGATTTATACTCCAAATGTAAATTATAATGGTGTTGATAGTTTTACTTATAATGCGTTTGATGGAGAATTGTATTCTAATACTGCAACTGTCACAATCACAATTACTTCTGTAAATGACAAACCAACAATCGTGTTGCCTAATTCATTTACTTTTGAAGAAGACAGCACATTGATAGTAAATTTTGAACCATATATAAATGATGTTGAGGATGAACCATTAACATTAACAGTTTCTGATAATTATTATATCATAGTTACAATAGATACATTTGAAGTCACATTGGGTGCAATAGAAAATTGGAATGGTTCTGAAACAATTACATTTATAGTGACCGATAGTTGTATGGAATCTGGAAGTGATGAAATAGAGATAGTGGTAAACGATGTAAATGATGTTCCAACAATCGTATTACCTGATTCATTTACTTTTAAAGAAGACAGCACACTAATAGTAGATTTTGAACCATATATAAATGATATTGATAATGACCCTTTAACATTAACAGTTTCGGATAATATAATAAATATCACAGCTGATATAGATGGTTATATAGTTATTTTTGGAGCAGTAGATGACTGGAGTGGAAGTGAAATATTATTATTTACAGTTAATGATAACCAGGGAAGAACAATCGCTTCGGATAGTGTGGATATTATTGTTACTCCTGTAAACGATCCCCCAATATTTAACATTGATTTATTACCAGATTACTTCTCATTTGAAGAAGATTCCTCCATTGAAATAGATTTTGCTCAATATGTGAGTGACCCTGAACAAAGTCTTGGAGAATTAACATTATTCGTAACTGGTAACACAGATATAAATGTTGAAGTTTCAGATATGATTGTAAACCTATCTGCTCCCCAAAATTGGATAGGCTCAGAAATTATGACTTTTACTTTAGAAGATAATCAGTCCAGAGCCGCAACTTCTGTAGATATCAAAATAATAGTAAATCCTGAAACACCTGAAGAAAAAATAAAAGTTGAACCTCATACAATTACCTGGGGTAAAAATTCTTGTAATATTATTATTTATTCACAAGAAGCAAATGAGAAAATAAAATGTAAAATACTTAATAGGAACGGAGAACTTATTACAAATTTAGATGTAGAAGATTTTGGAAAGAATAAAAAAGCGACTTGGAATGCAAAAAGAGCTAATGGCAGTAATGTAAGTGGTGGATTCTATATTTATCAAGTAGTTATTAATGGAAGAGTTTATCAAGGAAGTGTAATCGTTGTAAGATAGAAAAATGAAAAAAAGTTTATTACTTGTTTTGTTGATTATTCCGATATTTTGTTTCAGTTATGATTTTAATGACGGTGGCATAAGAAACAATGCAATGGGAGGAACTGGAATCAGTTCTTCTAATGATGCATCAGCTGCAGTTTGGAATCCGGCACTTTTAGGAAATTTAGACAGATTTGAATTACTTACTGATTTTAGAGAATATACAATCCAATTAGATAATGATAATATCTCTCAAAATATTGCATACCTAAATTTTCCATTAAAGGATATTGGAACATTTGTTTTAAGCGGAAATTATTTTGCGTCAAAATACTACGGAGAAGGAAAATTTGGAATCCATTTTGGAAGAAAATTTATATCTAATAAGCTATTTGGGGGAATTAGCATTAACAATTACTACATCAATGCGGAAGAGGCAGGTGTATACAAAAATGTATTTGACTATGATATCGGACTGGCATTTTCTCCAGTAAAAATTATTAGGTTTGGTTTAGTAGCTAAGAACTTAGCCCAGGCAAATTTAGCATCTGAATCTGGTGGAGAAGATAAACTTCCAATGCTCTTCGGTTTTGGAACAGTATTAACTTTGAAAAGGTTTAATATTGCTGTAGACGGTCAATTTGGGGACTATGCAGAAAATAATGATTTCTTATTTGCAGTTTTTGCAGTTGGTGCTGAATTTATACTTTCAGAGCATTTGCATCTTCGTATTGGAGTGAATGACAATTATTTCACTGGGGGTTTTGGCTTAAAACTCTTTTCTAAAAACTGGGGTGGCTCATTTCTGAGAGAAGAATTGGTAAATATCAATTATTTTGGTATATTTATAGATTATTCTTTCCAGGTTTCTATGAGTAGTGATATTGAATCATATATTGGAGATCATTTCATTGGACTCAAGATTGATTTTGGCAAAACACTAACTACAAAAGAAAAGACATCAAAATATCCTTTTCCTACAACAGAAAAGAAAGCAGAAGTGCGAGTAGACACCGTTTTTGTTGAAAAGGTTAGAGTTGATACTTTGATAAAAGAAGTAACAGTTTTTGATACTGTAACCATAGTTGAGAAGGAGATAGAGGAGCGAGTAGATACAGTATTTGTTGAAAAAGTTAGAGTTGATACTTTGATAAAAGAAGTAACGGTTTTTGATACTGTAATCATAGTTGAGAAGGAGATAGAGGAACGGGTAGATACAGTATTTGTTGAAAAGGTTAGAGTTGATACTTTGATAAAAGAAGTAACAGTTTTTGATACTGTAACTATAGTTGAAAAGGAGATAGAGGAACGAATAGATACAGTATTTGTTGAAAAGGTTAGAGTTGATACTTTGGTGCAAGAAGTAACGGTCTATGATACTGTAACCATAGTTGAAAAGGAGATAGAGGAACGGGTAGATACAGTCTTTGTTGAAAAGGTTAGAGTTGATACTTTGGTGCAAGAAGTAACGGTCTATGACACTGTAACAATAGTAGAAAAGGAGATAGAGGAGCGAGTAGATACAGTATTTGTTGAAAAGGTTAGAGTTGATACTTTGATAAAAGAAGTAGCAGTTTTTGATACTGTAACTATTGTTAAGATGATTATTGATCAGGATTCATTAGAAAAACGAGTGAGCGAAGAGATACAAAGATTGCGTTCAGACGATTTTGCTCGGATAAATGAAGCGTCTGTTTATCTTACAAATTCTTTGGAGTATTTTTATGCAGAAGATTATGAAAAAGCTATTCAAGAGTGTAAAAAAGCAATTAAAATTGCACCAAATCTTTCACTTGTTTATTTGAGATTAGGCTCCATTTATTATAAATTGGGTGATATAAGCAATGCCTTATATTATTGGAGACAGGGTAAAAAGATTGACCCTGATAATAAAGAGATAAATAAAATTTTGAAAGATATAGAGAAAGAAACCAAAAGTTCTGAGACCAAACCCTAATAAGTAAGAAGGAATTAGAAATGAAGAGATTGATTTTAATTTGTATAACTAGTTTAATATGTTTTTCACTTTCTGCTCAAAATTATGAAACCGTTACTGAGTTTAAAACGGAAAAAGAACTTGGATAGAGAATAGAAAATTTGCTTTTACCAATTGTTGGCAAAACGATTGTTATAGTTGATTTAGTTTTAAAATATCCTTCTGGGGAGCTGACTGCATTTGGAATGGAGCTGGATAAAGAAAGAAGCCTGCCAGGTCTACCAATTGCGAAATCAAAAGATTTTTTGTATAGTAAAAGCGAAGAACAAATAGCATTTCCAACTCAAATTATCAAAAAAAAAATATTTGTCTATGTGGATAAGAATATAGCTCCACAAAAAGAAAACTTTATTATTCAAAATGTTACAGACTGGTTTAATATAGATGATACAAAGGGGGATATATTGGAAATCAGAAAAGTTCTTGATATGTCAGAAAGATTGGAAGTGGAAGTAAACTTTTTTGAAGACCCAATATTCATCTTACTTGTACTTTTGTTTTTGGTTTCATTAATATTAGTAGTAATTTTCAATTCCAAAATCCGAAAACTTACTAATTCAATGAAAAATATTAATATTGCGGGTTTTGATAAAGCAATACAAGCATTAAGTAACTTGCAGAATTACAGATGTGATACAAATAATCCATTAAAAAATTCAGATTGTTTTCCAAGAGAACCGCTACCTATTAGAATCGTAGAGAGTAATGAAAGTGAAGATAAAGATGATTCAATTGATTTTCATTTTCTGGAGAATTTATCTATAAACGACTTCGTTCAGTTACTAAAAGATGAAAGAGCAGGTACACTTGCTGTAGTTCTGCCTAATCTCTCATCGGAATATGCAAACAAATTCTTTATAGAATACAATGAAGATTACAATATAATTCTAAAGGATATGTTTACTTCTTCACAAAAAACAAAGGAAGAAATAAAACAAATCAGGAATGTTCTTTATAAGAAATATCGTAATTTTATTGCAAATAAAAAAGTAACATTTGAAAATAGAGAGAATCTGATAAGTATTATAAATCATCTCCCTCCACAAAAAGCCACTATGTTATTTGAGCAAACGAAGAACATTAATTCAGAAATTGCAGAGGAAATTAGAGACCAAATATTTTTCTTTGAAGATATTCTAAAACTTGATGATACAGCTATTGGAAAAATAATTTTAGAAGTTGAACATAATATACTTGTCTCATTCCTTGCAAGCATTGGAAATGAAGTTCAAAAAAAGTTCTTTCAAAATATGTCCGAAAGAGCTACCTTGATTATAAAGGAAGATAAAGATGTGCTTGGTTCACTTTCACAGCAAGAACAGGAGAAAGCTAAAAATGAAATGTTGTTAGAAATACGACGAATATTAAATTTTAAATAAGGTTTGAAATATGAAATTTACAACAATTTTCGGGATTATTATTGGTTTTGGAACTATCTCCTTGATATTCTATTTTCAAGGGGGCTCCAAGTATTTTCTTAATTGGACTGCATTAGCTATTACTTTGGGTGGGACTTTTTCTGCCACAATTACCTATTTTTCTTGGAACGCACTCAGAAGTGCTTTTCTTTCCTTTATGAATATCTTCATAAAAAAGCAGTATTATCCACGAGATGTTGTAAATATTATAGTTGAGCTTTGTAAAGAAGCAAGAACTGCGGGTCACAATAGCTTAATTGATACTGAGTCTGTAAACAAGATAGCTTTTTTGAAAAAGGGATTAACTCTTGTTGTGGATGGGGTTAAACCTGAACAGGTTGAAAATATTTTAAGACGAGAAAATCACTCCATTTCTGAAAGGAATAGGATAGGTGAAAAAGTTTTCAGGATAGCTGGAACTTTTGCTCCAATGTTTGGTTTGATGGGTACAGTTATTGGTTTGATTATTATGTTAAATAGGATATCTGTGCCTGAAGAAATACCAGGTGCTATGGGGATAGCACTTGTTACAACTTTATATGGACTTATTCTCGCTGCTCTTGTTTTCAAACCCATTTCTGGAAAAATAAGGGATAAAAATCAGATAGATACTCAGGTTAGAGAAATTATAATTGAGGGTGTGCTTTCAATTCAAAAAGGTGAAAATTCACAAATAGCAAAAGAAAAGCTTTTAACATATTTATATTAAGGTAATCATTTGAAAAAGAAATTCTTAGATTTATTTTGGAAAGAGAGGACACGGGACTTAGAAGCTGATGTTTCAGACCATGAAAACTGGCTTGATGTAATGATTCCATATGCTGACCTGATGACGATTATTTTGATTTTTTTCGTGTTTTTCTTTATTTTTAGCAGTTTTAATGCAGACTCCTCAGATTTAACAACAGTAGAAATTGATAGTACCGAAGTTGTAGTTAAAAAATCGCTTTTAGATAGCCTTTGGAAATTAGAGGAATTAAAATCAAATATACTCCCGCCCTGTCAAGATTGGCTTTTTAATGTTACAATAGTTGGGGATAACCAATTTGTTATTCAAGGAAGAACATATTCTATTAACGATATATATAATAAATACGGAACACAGATAGATAATGCAAGAAGATTTGAATGCGTAAACAGAATAAGGATTTCCGCCAATCCAACAATATCTCTTATCGTATATCAGAGGTCAGTAAAATTGTTACAAAGATATTTTTATTGTTATAGAGAAGATAAAACTCCAATCAGCACGATGTAGAGATTTATCAGCGAAATTATTTCAAGCACTCTTAAGATGTGAATCAGCAATAGAATCCTCTCATCCTGTTTCTAATATTTCCTTGCTTTGCAAGTTTCAGAGAATTAATATATCAGTTTCTAAGTAGAGTAACTTCGTTTTGGTTTCATTAAATCGCACTATTTTCTTTATAAGTTGTTTTTTAGAATGATTTTTTGGGCAGAATTATAACCTTTTTCAATTATTTCTTTTGCCTTATAAAAATTGAACATATTAATATCACTAACATCGGGTTCTATCAAAACATCAGGTTTGTATAAATCGATGGATAATTCAATTAACTTTTCTTGAGCAATCAGAACTGACTGGTGTAATATTTTTTTCATCCCCGGCAAGTCTTGTTTCTCTTTGTGTTTGATGAAATTCCTTATCCATTTGTGGTCAATAATCAAATCTTCGAGTTTCCTTTGTAGAATAGAAACGATTTCAAGAGAGCTATCTATATCTGTTTTTTTATTCATTTCATTATCGAGTTTAATGTCGGATTCTTTTTTTGATGACATTACATTAACAGCAATAATGTAGTTAGCTCCCATTTCACGAGCAATATTTGTTGGAACAGGATTAACCAGACCACCGTCAACGAGTACAGTGTTATTCCAAATTACCGGTTGAAAGACAATAGGAATTGAAATACTGGCACGAATTGCTTCCACTAAATTCCCTTTATTAAAAATAATTTCCCGTCCAGTTATTATATCTGTTGCCACTGCTACAAAGGGAATTTTCAGGTTTTCAATTTCTCTTTCACCTAATTTTGATGTTAAAAATCTCTTAACTTTTATACCTGTAATCAAACCGGATTTTCCAAATCCAGGAGAAAAAAGTTTTGCTGTTGAAACTAAATCGGTTTTTAAAGCAATATCTTCAATTTCATTGATACTTATTCCTGCAGCGTAAACCCCGCCAATCAAGGCTCCGATGCTGCTTCCGGCAATAAAATCTATTTTTATGCCCATTTCTTCTAAAAGTTTCAATACTCCAATATGAGCCAGTCCTTTTGCTCCACCACTGCCAAGAACTAAACCCACTTTTTTATTACAAATTTGTTTTTTTAGTTTGTAATTCAGTTGCTTCATAGTTCTTTTTCATAATTTTATATTCAAACTTACTATTAGGGGCATAAAACTGTTTGCATTTGTATCCAATACATGATACCGAGTAAAAGCGGAGTGCTGAAACAAGGCTCCCCGACTCTTCGGCGAGACGAACTTTCAGCATATTAGCATAGGCGAAAAGTTCACCCCGATGAATCGGGGATCGTTTTCGCACTCCACTATAATTCTTAAAAATAAAGT